>JAEEGL012862866.1_pt1 | contig 19021 bp, 14 predicted proteins | sample 9134231 | NCBI WGS metagenome assembly JAEEGL01 (sample SAMN16246548, study PRJNA631951) | gut metagenome | biome: gut microbiome; feature: rumen; material: fiber-attached | host: Bos | place: Iran: Karaj | collected 2018-10 | reverse complement strand
TTCTTTTTTCAGCTTGTCCAGCGTGGCTGCAATGTTCGTGACTTCCGCCACTTTCATCCGGAACAATGCGCCTGCCGACGCTTTCGCGACCGCGGGCGTGATCCCGGCAGCCCGGTCCTTCCGGATCACGACGCCGTGGGCACCCATGAGGCACGCAGTGCGGATGATCGCCCCCAGGTTCTGCGGATCTTCAATGCCGGAAAGCACGACGATGAAAGGATCCTCGCCCTTCTCCCGCGCGTCCGAAAGCATCTCGTCCACATCGAAAAAGCGGTATTCACGGAATCTGCCGACCACGCCCTGGGGATTCTTGGATTCCGCCAGGGACTGAAGGCGGTCGCTGCTTACGGTCTGCGGAATGACGCCCGTACGCTCCGAAAGCGCTCTGAGTTCCTCGATCTCCGCGCCGCCGAGGCCTTCCTGCAGATAGAGCGCCGTCAGTCCGGCGCCTGCGCGCAATGCTTCCAGCACTGCGTTCCGTCCTTCGATCTGAAGGCCGCTCTGCTTTCTCACCGCTTCCGGCGCGCCTGGCTTCTTCGCCGGGGCTTTCGCTCCGGGCTTTCTTCCGACATTCGGGTTCCCGGGCTTCAAGGCCCGTTTCCCGGGCTGCGCTTTGCTTTTCGAATCGTATTTTCCGTTCTTCATCCGAGGCTGATCCCCGCTTTCCCGGCGCCTTCCTTCATGAGAAAGGCGATCCGCTCATACCGGCCGCACAGATAGAGGTAACCGAATACCGCTTCCAGACCGGTGGCCTTATGATAATCTCCGATGCTTGCGCTTCTTTTGCGGCTGCCGACGCGGGCGTTCCGCGCGCGGAGATAGATCTTCATTTCTTCTTCCGTAAAGTCCTCCCGGAGAGCTTCCGCCAGTTTTGCCTGTGCTTCGGCCCTGGCCCTTTCCGAGCATTCTCTGTGGATCTCCTGAAGGGCACGGTCCGGTCCGGACACGGCGATCAGGCGGTTCAGGACTTCATAGACCGCATCGCCGATGTAGGCCAGCTCCAGAGGCTTGACAAGCGCCGCATCCGTGCGCGGCGCGATGCCGAGCGTTTCGAGCGCCGCGTCCCGGAAACTCACCGTATCGATCGGCTGTTCCCGGCGAATCGTCACAGGCTCGGCCGGCGTCACGGTCTCCTTCTTCTCTTTTCTCCGGAAGAGCCTCACGAGATCTTCTCCCACGAAGTGCCTTCGCGGCTGTCTCGGAGGGCGACCCCCTGCTCCTTTAAGAGTTCGCGGATCCGGTCTGCTTCCGCGTAGTTCTTTTCCTTCTTAGCGGCGGCGCGGAGTGCGATCTGTTCCTCCACCCAGGCGGCAAATGCTTCGTCTTCCTCGCTCTTTTCTTCTTCCTTCACGACGCCGAGGTCCAGAGAAAGCACACGGTCAAAATCTTTCAGGACTGCGGCCTTTGTGAAGTCGCCGATATCCGCTTTCAGGAGGTCGTACAGCACCGTAATGCCCATGGCCGTGTTGATGTCATTGCCGATCGCTTCCGAGAAGCGTGCGCGGTATTCGTTAAAAGCCTGCTTGTCGAGTTCCGCTGCCGTCTCTTTCTCCGCATTCTTCACGATCTCTGCGGCGCGCTTACGGAGCTTCTGATAAGCAGCACGGGCATTTCCGAGCTGCTCGAAGGTGAACTCCAGCGGCTTCCGGTAATGCGACATCAGGCAGAAGAAACGGTAATCCAGCGGATCGAAGCCATTTTCCTCCAGCACGGAGACTGTCAGGATGTTGCCTTTCGACTTGGACATCTTGCCGTTCCGGTCGTTCAGGTGATGGACGTGGAACCAGTAATTGCACCACTTGTGGCCGAGGTAGGACTCGGACTGGGCGATCTCATTCGTGTGATGCGGAAAAATGTTGTCGATGCCGCCGCAGTGGATGTCCATGTATTCGCCGAGATGCTTCATGCTGATGCAGGAGCATTCGATGTGCCAGCCCGGATAGCCGACGCCCCAGGGGCTGTCCCATTTGAGCGCCTGGTCTTCGAATTTCGACTTGGTAAACCAGAGGACGAAGTCATTTTTATTGCGCTTGTTGGGGTCCTCGGACACGTCGCTGCGGACGCCGACCAGCAGTTCTTCTTCGCTCTGGCTGCCGAAGACGTAGTAGTCGCGGAGCTTCGAGGTGTCGAAATAAATGTTCTCGCCGGCCTTGTAGGCGTAGCCCTTCTCAAGCAGAACTTCGATCATGTGAATGAACTCATCAATGCAGTTCGTGGCAGGCTCCACGACGTCCGGCCTCTTGATGTTCAGCTTCCGGCAGTCTTCAAAGAAGGCGTCCGTGTAGAACTTCGCGATCTCCATGACCGTCTTGTGCTCGCGTTTCGCGCCTTCGACCATCTTGTCCTCGCCGGTGTCCGCATCGCTCGTCAGATGGCCCACGTCGGTGATGTTCATGACGCGCTTCACGTCGTAGCCAAGGTAGCGGAGGGTCTTCTCCAGCACGTCCTCCTCAATGTAGGAGCGGAGGTTCCCAATGTGTGCATAATGGTAGACGGTCGGGCCGCAGGTGTACATGGCGACCTTGCCGGGGACGTTCTCGTGGAATTCTTCGACCCTGCGGGTCAGAGTATTGTAAAGCTTCATGACATGTTCCTCTTCATGATTCAGTCGTTGATCTCTTTTAACAGCACGGCGGCCTGGGCGGCGATCCCCTCGCCTCTTCCGGTGAAGCCGAGCCCTTCTTCGGTGGTGGCTTTCACGCTCACCTGAGAAAGGGGGATGCCGAGTGCTTCCGCAAGTTTTTCACGCATCATGTCCCGGTAAGGCGAAAGTTTCGGCGCCTGTGCGATGACTGTCACGTCGGCATTTCCGACTTCGAAGCCGGCTTCCCGGATGCGCCTGAGCACGTCCCGGAGAAGCAGCATGCTGGAGATTCCCTCGTAAGCCGGATCCCTGTCGGGATAAAGCTGTCCGATGTCTCCGAGGGCCGCCGCGCCGAGAAGCGCGTCCATCAGGGCGTGCGCCGCCACGTCCGCGTCCGAATGGCCGAGAAGCCCCTTCTCATAAGGGATCTCCACCCCAAGAAGGATCAGTTTCCGTCCTTCCGTCAGTCTGTGTACGTCGTATCCGATGCCGATCCTCATGCTGTTCCTTCCTGAAAAACGGGCCGCCAGAGAGAATCCCGTCCGTCTCTCATCTTAACCGCCGGCAATCATAACAAAAAGCAGACCCTTCCGCAAGTCTCCTTTTTGAAAAAATATTCTTTTAATTAATAAAAAACTCCGTAAAAACAACGCACAGATCCGCGCTGTCCCCCGTACGGACAGGCATTCCGCGCTAACGCATGAGTTTCTTTAGCGTACGGACCAGCTCGTCCATTTTCTCGTCGCTTCCCTGCGCCACATCTTCGCGGACGCAGTGCCGGATGTGCGCTGAAAGAAGTTCCTTCGAGAAACTGTTCAGCGCCGAGCCTGCCGCGGAAGCCTGGGAAATGATGTCGATACAGTAGGCATTTTCGTCGAGCATCCTCCGGATGCCGCGGATCTGTCCTTCGATCCGGGCAAGGCGGTTCGAGAGGCTCTTATAGAGCTCCTCCGGGCGCTCTGTGGTCCGGCCATGGCAGGCCGGGCAGCATTGTTCATTAACGGATGCCTGTGACTTCATAGCCGGCCTCTTTCACGGCGTTTTCCAGCGCTTCGTCACGGACCTTCCCGGTGACCGTGACCACAGCGACGCCTTTTTCATGGCTCACTTCGCCGACCGTCACGCCCTTCACCTCGGAAAGGGCCTTCCGGACATGCGCCTCGCAGTGTGCGCACATCATGCCTTTCACTTCCAATGTCTTCTCAACGGTTTCTTTTGCTTTTCCAAACATATTGCCCGCTCCTTTCCGCGCACGCTTCCTGTCGTGCCTGGTATCGTAGATCTTTGTAAGGTTCAGCCTCAGGGCGTTCATGACGACCGTGAAGCTACTGATGCTCATGGCAGCTGCCCCGAGCATGGGAGACATCGTGATCCCCAAAGGCACCAGCGCGCCCGCCGCGACCGGGATCAGGATTGTGTTGTAAATGAGCGCCCAGAAAAGGTTCTCCTTGATATTGGCGTAGGTGCGGCGGCTAAGCCGCACGGCCGCGGAGACGTCCCGGAGGGTGGACTTCATGACGACCACGTCCGCCGCGTCGACAGCGACGTCCGTGCCTGTGCCGACCGCAATGCCGATGTCCGCCCGCGTGAGCGCCGGCGCGTCATTGATGCCGTCGCCGACCATGAGGACCTTGCCTTCTTCCTGAAGTTTCCGGACGACCGCTTCCTTGCCTTCCGGGCGTACGCCGGCGATCACCCGGTCAACACCTGCCGCCTTCCCGACGGCACGCGCGGTGCGTTCGTTGTCGCCGGTCAGAAGGACGACCCTGAGCCCCATGCCCTGAAGTTCACGGACGGCTTCTGCGGAATCATCCCGGATCGTATCCGCTACAGCGATGACGCCAAGGACGCGGCCCTTCTCCGCAAAGTACAGCGGCGTTTTGCCTTCTTCGGAGAAGGCGGCGCCCGTGTTTAACAATTCTTCCGGAATCTTCGTGACAGACTCGATGTATTCCGCGTTGCCGCCGAAGATCTCTCTGCCATCTGTGACTCCGGTGAGTCCGCTTCCCGGAATTGCTTTAAACGCACTGGTTTCAAGGATTTCAATATGCCTGTCATTCGCATGCCGGACAACGGCTCCCGCGAGCGGATGCTCGCTCTTCGCTTCCAGAGAAGCTGCAGTTTTTAAGAATTCTTCTTCTGTCAGTCCCTCCGAAGGAACCACGTCCGTCACGGACGGTTCGCCCTTTGTGACCGTGCCGGTCTTGTCCAGCACCGCGATCACTGCATTTCCCGTCTCCTGCAGCGCTTCCGCTGATTTAAAGAGGATGCCGTTCCGCGCGCCGACGCCGTTTCCGACCATAATGGACACCGGGGTCGCAAGGCCCAGCGCGCACGGGCAGCTCACCACGAGCACGCTGATGCCGCGGGCCAGCGCGAATCCGAAATCGCATCGGACGATGAGCCAGATGATGAAAGCCGTGAGGGCAATGCCGATCACTGAGGGCACGAAGACGCCCGAGACCTTGTCTGCCAGCCGCTGCGCCGGCGCCTTGGTGGCCGCCGCGTCCGAGACCATGCCGATGATCTTGGAAAGCGTAGTGTCCTCTCCGACTTTCGTCGCCCTCACGGTCAGGAAGCCTGACATGTTCTGCGTCGCGCTCGCGACCGTGTCGCCCTCTGCTTTATCGACCGGAAGGCTCTCGCCGCTGAGCGCGGCTTCGTTGACTGCGGCGTTTCCGCTTACCACCACGCCGTCCGCCGGTATATTTTCACCGGGGCGCACGACGAAGAGGTCGCCCACCTGTACCGCATCGATCGGAACGACCTGTTCCGTTCCGTTCCGAAGGACCGTGGCGGTCTCCGGCGCCAGCTTCATGAGGCTTTTGAGGGCGTCTGTCGTCCGGCCTTTCGAATAGGATTCAAGCGTCTTTCCGACTGTGATGAGCACCAGGATCATCGCCGCGGACTCGAAGTAAAACTCCATCATGTACCGGGAGACCGCCTCCTGATCTCCGCGCACGACCGCGCCGGTCATCAGAAACAGAATGACTAAGGAATAGACGAAAGATGCGGCGGAGCCCAGGGCGATCAGGCTGTCCATGTTCGGAGAAAGGTGCCGGAGCGCCTTAAAGCCGCTTATGAAGAATTCCTGGTTGATCACCAGAACGGCCGCCGACAGGACCAGTTCGAGAAGCCCCATGGCGACGTGATTGTCTTCAAAAAAGGCCGGGAGCGGCCAGCCCCACATCATGTGGCCCATCGAGACGTACATGAGGACCAGAAGGAATCCGAGGGAGATCAGAAAGCGCTTTAAGAGTTTCGGCGTGGTATGGTCCCGGAGCGCTTCTTCATCCCGTCTGAGTTTCTCCGAATACCGGTTTTCTTTTCCTGTGTCCGGATCCTTCGGCGATGCGCCGTAGCCGGCCTCTTCCACTGCCTTTACGATGGCCGAAGGAGAAGCATTTCCCTCCACGGAAAGCGTATTGGTGAGAAGGCTTACGTTCACCGAACATACGCCCTCGACCCCCGAGACCGCTTTCTCCACTCTGGCCTGGCACGCCGCGCAGGACATGCCTGTGACTGTATACTGATCCATCTGGAAAATGCCCTTCCTTTCGGCAGGCTTATACCCCCTGCGGGTATTCTGCCTGACCGCATCATAATACCCCGGAAGGGTATTTGTCAAGTGTTTCGGGATCCGCTGCCCGTCAAAAAAGAGCGGGTCCGCAAAGCCATAGATCTCCGCTCATTGACTGTATGAATGCTGTTTCAGGAAAGCTCGCTCAGGCAGTGATCGCGGCGATGACGATGGCGACGACGCCGAGGATGATGCGGTAGACCGCAAAGCCGCTCGTCGTGCGGCGCTTCAGCATGTGAAGGAAGGTCCTTGAGAGGGCGAAGGTCATGACAGCCGCCCCGGCAAAGGCTGCCAGCAGCGAGAAGGCTTTCGGCCCGTTCAGGGCGCTTCCGTCTATAGCAAAGTAACGGACCGCGCGAAGCACCGTAAGCACGATGGCCGGCGGGACGGCTGCGTAGTAGGAAAACTCGGCGGCCACATAGCGGCTGGACGCCTGAAGGAGCGTCCCCATAAGGATCGTCTCCAGCGGGCCTAAGCCTGAAAGGACCGCTGCCGCGCCGAGAAGTCCCGAAAGAAGCACCGTCCGCACGGGCAGTTCGGAAAGCCTGAGGACTTCGGGCTCCCGGTCTCTGAGCTTCCGCTCCGCGATCAGCATGAACACGCCGTAGAGGATCAGCACGCCGGCCGCCATGAACGGGCTCATGAAGACCTTCGCGGTAAACTCCGGAAGGAGCAGTTCGAACACGGCCGCGACCGCCGTAAACGGCACCGCGGACAGGAACATTTTCCGGACCAGGTCCTGGGTGTTCCGCTTCTGGTCTTCCGTCTTGTACTGCGAAAAGACGTTCAGCTTATTGAAATACGTGAACACCAGCGCAAAAGCAGAACCGAGTCCCGCCGCCGCATAGCACAGCATGAGAAAACGGTCCGTATAGAGCGAAGTATTTCCGAACAGCCGGTTCAGAAGGATCGCATGGGCGCTGTCCGAAACCGGAAGGCACCGCGCGGTCCCTGAGATGAGGCCGGTCAGGATCATACGGATATAGTCCACAAAATTCATGTAAAACTCCCTGCCTGGCGCCCCGGATTCCGAGGCGGCCGGCTTTTATAACGACCAGTCGATGGGGGTCTCTCCCTGCGATTCCAGCCAGGCGTTGGCCTTCGAGAACGGACGCGATCCGAAGAAGCCGCGGTAGGCTGAGAGCGGCGAAGGATGCGGGGAACGGATCACAAGCCGCTTCTGATTCGTGATAAACGCCGCCTTGTCCGCAGCGCTCTTTCCCCAGAGGATGAAGACGATGGGCCGGTCTACGGTATCCACCGCGCGGATCGCGGCATCCGTGAAATTCTGCCAGCCGAAGCCGGCGTGCGAAAACGCCCTGTGCGCCCTGACCGTCAGCACCGAATTCAGAAGGAGCACGCCTCTCTCCGCCCAGGGCCTCAGATCGCCGCTCTTCGGGACCGGGCAGCCGATGTCGTCATGCAGTTCCTGAAAAATGTTCACGAGAGACGGCGGGATCTCCACGCCCTCCGGCACGGAAAATGCCAGACCTTCAGCCTGTCCGGGCTCGTGATAAGGATCCTGGCCCAGAATCACCGCCTTCACGTTTTCCAGCGGCGTCAGATGAAAAGCCGCATAGATCTCGGAAGCCGGCGGATAGACCGTGGAGGTCCTGTAGGCTTCCGCCACGTTCCGGTACAGTTCTCTGTAATACGGCTTCGCGAATTCCGGCTTTAGCGCCTGTTCCCAGCTGCCTGTCAGTCCGGCCATTTTCCCTCCTCAGTCCTTCTCTTCTTCGGCATTTTCTTCCCCTGCGAGCGGCAGTTCAAACCAGAACACCACGCCGTCCGCCTTGTTGTAAACGCCGTAAGCCTCGTGATGGGCCTCCATGATCGCCTTCACGATCGAAAGCCCGATGCCGGAACCGCCGTATTCACGGGTCCGCGCCTTGTCCACCTTGTAAAACTTGATCCAGATCTTCTCCATCTCTTCCACCGGGATCTGATCGCCGGTATTGAAGACGGAGACACGGCATTTCTCTCCTTTTGTCTCCGCAGTGATCACGATGTTCTTCGGATCACGGAGATGGTTGAAGGCATTGGAATAATAGTTCGTGAGCACTTCTTCGATCTCGAAAGCGTCTCCGAGCACCACGAGATCCTTTTCGCCTTCCACGGACACCCGGGCGCCGGCCTCCTCGATCTGCTTCTGCGAAGCCTGCACGAGGTCTTCGATCATTTCCGTCACGGAAAAAGGCTCGATGGTCATCTCAGCGCTTCCGAATTCCAGCTGGTTCAGCGTGGTCAGCTTCTTGACCATGCGGTTCATCCGGTCGGATTCGTCCGTGATGACGTCCAGATAATAGTCGAAAGATTCCGGGTCGTCGCGCACGTCCCTGAGGCCTTCCGCGTAGCCCTGGATCAGCGCGATCGGCGTCTTCAGCTCGTGGGACACGTTGGAAATGAAATCCCTGCGCATCTCATCGACGTGCTCCTTCTCCCTGAGTTCCTGCTCCAGCTGGTCATTGGCTTCCCGGAGTTCCTGATAGGAAACTTCCAGGCGTTCGGACAGTTCATTCATGTGCCGCCCAAGCTCGCCGATCTCGTCGGACTTGTCGCCCTCGTAGCGCGCAGAGAAGTCCAGATCCGCCATTTTCCTGGAAAGTTCCGACAGCTGGCGGATGGGCTTCGTGATGCCATAGGTGCAGAAGAACACCGCGAGCCCGCCCAGGATCAGGAGGATGGCCGAGAAGATCAGAAAAGCATTTCCGTTGCCCTGGGACATGATCTCGATGTTCATAAGCGGCATGGAAATGATGAAGGCCTTTCTCTGGCCAGAACGGTCCGTCAGAAATCCGTAGCATTCATAATAGCGGCCTTCGGTTTCCAGCATGACCTCCTGAAGTGTGTAGTCTTCGCTTTTTTCCAGTACCCTGACGCCTTCTGTGGACGGGTTGATCAGATTCTCCATCAGGCGTTTCAGGAGGAATTCTTCTTCCTGCGGGGAAATGAACGCCCTCGTCAGCACCGTGAAGACCCAGTCTCCGTCTCCCTGCACAGCCACGTTCGGCGTCACAGGGCCTTTGATGGCTCCGACGGCGCGTTCGAAAGCCTCAGGGCTCTCTTCGCCGCTCTTTTCAAAATCCAGCAGCGCTTCATAGGTCTTTCTGATGGTCTCGCGGTTCCGCCGCACCAGGATCGCATCCCAGTAGAGCCTGCTCATCAGGAAGAAAGCCAGGATGATCGCCACCATGACTCCGATGAAAATGAGCAGGATCCGCCAGCGGATCGAGAGACCTTTCTTCACGCTTCCGTCACCTCAAACTTGTACCCGATGCCCCAGACCGTATGAATGTACGCGCCCTTTGCGCCCATCTTGCTGCGCAGTTTCTTCACGTGGGTATCGATGGTGCGCGCGTCGCCGTAATAATCATAGTTCCAGACGTTGTTCAGGATCTTTTCCCGGGACAGCGCGATGCCGCGGTTCTCGACGAAGTAGCTGAGAAGTTCGAATTCCTTGAAAGAGAAATCCTTAAGCTCTCCGTCGATCCTGACGGTGTGCGCCTGCTTGTCGATCTCGATGCCGCCGACAGAGACCACGTCTTCGCTGACGACGTTGTAGCGCTTTAAGAGTGCTTCGACCCTCGCGACCAGGACGCGAGGGGAAAACGGCTTCGGAATATAATCGTCCGCGCCGGCGGAGAACCCTAAAAGCTCGTCGCGCTCTTCTCCCTTGGCTGTGAGCATGATGATCGGCACCTTGGAATACTGGCGGATCTCCCGGACGAGGCCGTAGCCGTCCAGCCTGGGCATCATGATGTCGCAGATGACGAGTGCGATCTCTTTGTCCTCAAAGAATTTCTCGAGCGCTTCTTCGCCGTCCGCCGCTTCAATGGTTCTGTAGCCGCTTCTCACAAGGAAATCGCTGACCAGCTTGCGCATGCGCGCTTCGTCGTCCACCACAAGGATCTTCAGTGAATCCATTTTCATCCTCCAAAATGTGTGTCTCGGTAAAAACGGGCTTCAGCCTCTCTGGAAGCCGGCGCGCTTCCGGTATCTGGGATCCAGGATCTTCTTCCGGATCCGGATGTTCTTTGGAGTGATCTCCAGAAGTTCGTCCGTATCGATGAAGTCCATGGCCTGCTCCAGGCTCATGACCTTCGGCGCCACGAGATGCAGCGCGTCGTCCGAGCCGGAAGCCCGCGTATTGGTCAGTTTCTTGGTCTTGCAGACGTTGACCTCCACGTCTTCCGCGTGGCCGGTCTCGCCGATGACCTCGCCCTGGTAGACCCGGACGCCCGGTCCGATGAACAGTGTGCCGCGCTCCTGGGCGTTGAACAGTCCGTAGGTGATGGACTCGCCGGTCTCGAAAGCGATGATGGAGCCCTGGTGGCGGTAGTTCATGTCGCCTTTATAAAGGTCGTAGCCGTCGAATATCGTGTTCATGATACCGTTGCCTTTGGTGTCGGTCAGGAAATCATTCCGGTAGCCGATTAAGCCGCGGGACGGGATCAGGAACTCCAGCCTCGTGTAGCCCTGCGCGCCGTTTCCCATGCTCGTCAGTTCTCCTTTTCTCATCGCCAGTTTCTGGATGACCGTGCCGGAGAACTCTTCCGGAACGTCCACAAAGACCTGCTCCATCGGCTCCATTTTCCGGCCGCGCTCATCGAACCGGAAGATGACTTCAGGCTTGGAAACGGCAAATTCAAAACCTTCTCTCCGCATGTTCTCGATCAGGACCGACAAATGCAGCTCGCCGCGCCCGGAGACCTTGAAGCAGTCCGTGGACTCTGTTTCCTCGACCCGGAGCGACACGTCGGTGTTGAGTTCTTTCATCAGCCGGTCGCGGATGTGGCGGCTCGTCACGTATTTGCCTTCCGTGCCCGCAAGCGGCGAATCATTGACCATGAAGTTCATGGAGATCGTCGGCTCGGAGATCTTCTGGAAGGGGATCGGCTCAGGATCCAGAGGGCTCAGGATGGTGTCTCCGATCTGGACGTCCGAAATGCCTGAAACCGCGACGATGCTGCCGAAATCCGCCGTCTTCACTTCTTCTTTCCTAAGACCGTCGAAGACGTAGAGTTTCGAGATCCGGATGCGCTCTTTCTTGGACAGGTCGTGCGCGTTCATGAGCAGGCACTCTTCATTGACCGAAAGCGAGCCGTTCTCAATGCGGCCCACGCCGATACGGCCGACGTACTCGTTGTAATCGATGGTGGAGATCAGAAGCTTGACCGGCGCATCCGGGTCGCCTTCCGGCGCGGGAATACCGGAGAGGATCGTCTCAAAAAGCGGCTTCATGCTCTCCGGGTCGTCGTCCAGATTCGCCAGGGCGTAGCCGCCTTTCGCAGACGCGAAGACAAAGGGGGCGTCCAGCTGCTTTTCGCTCGCGCCCAGGTCCATGAGAAGCTCCAGCACTTCGTCCACGACTTCTTCCGGACGCGCGCCCGGACGGTCGATCTTATTGATGCAGACGACCAGGGAAAGATCCAGCTCAAGCGCCTTGCGGAGCACGAAGCGTGTCTGCGGCATCGGGCCTTCAAACGCGTCGACGACCAGAATGACGCCGTTCACCATCTTTAAGACGCGCTCCACCTCCCCGCCGAAGTCCGCATGGCCGGGGGTATCGATGATGTTGATCTTGGTGCCCTTATAGGTCACCGCGGTATTCTTCGAAAGGATCGTGATGCCGCGCTCTCTTTCGATCGCGTTGGAGTCCATGACGCGGTCCATGACTTCCTGGTTCTCGCGGAAAATGCCGCTCTGCCTGAGGAGGCAGTCAACCAGAGTCGTTTTGCCGTGATCGACGTGCGCGACGATCGCCACGTTCCGAATGTTTTCTTTCTTCATAAATCGTACAATCCTTATGCCTTTTTTGCCAGAGACTCAGATCAGGACGGCCCTGCCTTCCGCTTCCGCGTAAAAAACGGTGTCCTCTTCTTCGAGTTTAGCTCTGTTCTGTGTCAGATCCGTGACCGTCCTCCGGAAGCTTTCCGGGACGTAAGGCTCTGCTCCTTCGACGGGGATGAAGGCTCTGAGCGTCACGTTTTCCCCGTATTCCGCTTCGCACGGGAAAATGCATTTCTCGTCCAGGAAGCGCCGTATCCGGTTGTGGTCCTCATAGGAGACCTCGATCCTAAGCCTCGCCGCCGCCCTTACGTCCGCGGGGCAGGCATTTGTAAGCCCGTCCTTCGCCGCTTTCGAATAGGCGCGCGCGAGGCCGCCCGTACCGAGGAGCGTGCCGCCGAAATAACGCGTCACGACGATCAGGGTGTCCGTGACCTCTTCGCCCTCCAGGACCTGGAGGATCGGCGATCCGGCCGTCTTCTGCGGTTCGCCGTCGTCCGAGCAGCGCTTTTTCATGCGGTCCGGCCCCAGAACATAGGCAAAGCAGTGGTGCCTTGCTTCATAATGGCGCTTCCGGATCTCCTGAATGCGCGCAAGAACATCATCTTCCGTACTGACCCGGAAGACATTTGCGATGAACCTCGACTTTTTCTCTTCGTAGTAGCCCTCTGCGTCGCAGAGGACGGTCCTGTACATAATGTCCATGACAACTTTTGAATATACCATAAAGAAGGATATGCCGCAATTTCTTTTTGTTATGGAAGGCTTTGTGGACTTCTTTCGTTCTTTGTGGTAGAATATGTGTCTCTAAGGAGGCCATGATGAACTACGGCAAGCGCGAAGTACGCGAGAAACTGGAACGCACAGGCTCCTCCGAGGTCCGGCAGAGGAACAGATTCTTAATGTTCCTGGTCGTCCTGGGAGTGGGGCTCGTCGTGGGCACGGCCGTCATTCTGGCCGCCGTCGCGGTCGGGGCCTATACACAGATCATCCGCGATACGCCGGTCATCGAGTCCATCGGCGATCTGGAGCCCAAGGAGAACAAGAGCATTATCTACGCGGCAGACGGCAGCATCATGCAGGAACTGGTCGTCTCCGGCTCCAACCGCATCAACGTCTCCTACGACGAGATCCCGAAAAACCTGGTCAATGCGGTCGTCGCGATCGAGGACGCCCGTTTCTTCGAACACCAGGGTGTCGACGTCAAAGGCGTTTTCCGCGCCATTTTCGTGGGTCTTACAAAGGGCAGCCTTTCCGAGGGCGCTTCCACGATCACCCAGCAGCTCATCAAGAACAATATGTACGGGGGCGGGTTTGAGACCAATCTGGGCGACCGCGTCACCAGAAAGTTCCAGGAGCAGTATCTCGCGCTCCAGCTGGAACAGAGGGTCGATAAAAAGACCATTCTGGAATACTATCTGAACACCATCAATTTCGGCGCGAACTCCCTGGGCGTCGAAGTGGCCGCGCAGCGCTACTTCGGCAAGCACGTGACCGCGCTGAATCTCGCGGAATGCACGGTCATCGCCGCGACGACCTCCAGCCCCACCCGCTACAACCCGATCACGCATCCGGACTCCAACCAGGTGCGGCGCCTCATCGTCCTGGACAAGATGGTGGAGTTCGGCTTCATTACGGAGGAGCAGCGGGAGGAAGCCGCAGGCGAAGAGGTCTACCAGCGCATCCAGGCCACGGCGGAAGCCTACACCGGGCAGCATGCATTTTCCTACTTCACGGACGCAGTCTTCGACGACGTGCTGAAAGCGCTCCAGGAGGAACTGGGCTACACAGAGAGCCAGGCCTACAGTGTCATGTACAACGGAGGCCTCCGGATCTACACCACGGAAGTTCCTTCCATCCAGACGATCATCGACGAGGAAGTCAACAACGACGCCAACTATTTCTCGCGTGGTCCGGACGGACTCACGAACTTCGTCCTTCAGTACTCCCTCTCCTATACGCTGGGCATCCGCACGGCGGGCGGCACGGACTATTATTACAACGAGTCTGCTCTTCAGAGTTACTTCCGCGACACGCTCGGACGGTCTGATTTCACACTGATCTTCGAGACGCTGGACAGCCTTCAGGAGGCGGTCCAGATCTTCCGGACCTATATCCTGACCGAAACGCAGGGCGAGATCATCGCGGAAAACGTCACCTCGACGATGCAGCCTCAGGCTTCGGTCGTCGTGATGGATCAGAAGACCGGCTACGTCCTGGGCATATCCGGCGGCCGCGGCGACAAGGATGAAATGGGCTCGCGCGTCCTGAACCGCGCGACGCAGTCCACGCGCCAGCCCGGCTCGACCTTCAAGATCCTGACGACCTATGCGCCGGCCATCGACCTGAAAGGCGCGACGCTTGCCAGCACCTACTACGATTCCGAGCTCCGTCTGGACGGACGCCCCGTGCGAAACTGGTGGGGCGACACCTATCTGGGCTACTCCAACATCCGCCAGGCCATCATGGCCTCCATGAACATCATTGCGATCCGCTGCATGGAGAACACGGTCACGGAATCCCTGGCCTATGACTATGCGCGTTCCTTCGGTATTTCCACCCTCATTCCGGGCGACAAGTCTCCGGTCCTCGCGATCGGCGGCATCACCTATGGCGTGACGAATCTGGAACTGACCGGGGCCTACGCTTCCATCGCGAACTCAGGCGTGTACAACGAGCCCATTTTCTGGACTCGCGTGACCGATACGGACGGAAATGTCATCCTGACGAACAAGCAGGTCCAGAAAACGGTCATCCGTGAAGAGACCGCAAAGCTCTTGACAAGTGCGCTGGAAGACGTCATCACCCCGCAGTGGCCGGCTTTCCCGCGTGAAGGCATCGGCGCCACCAACACCTCTCTCGCCATCGAAGGCGTCCACGTGGCCGGCAAATCCGGTACGACCAACGACGTGAACGACCTCTGGTTCGTCGGCTTCTCGCCGAATTACACCTTGGGCGTCTGGAGCGGCTATGACTCCGGCATCGTCCTCGGCGACGGCTGGAACAACCACCGCTATCTCTGGCGGAACATCATGATGCGGATCTCGGAAAATGTAGAGGACCGTGAGTTCGATTATTCCGGCCTGGTGAAGGCCAAGATCTGCTCCAAGTCCGGACTTCTGGCCCGTGAAGGCGTCTGCGACCGTTGCGGCGACGAAGACTGCCACATCTACGAGGAATACTTCTCCCCGAATACTGTGCCGACCGAATACTGCAACCGGCACGCGGAGTTCTCCATCTGCAACGAATCCGGAAAGCTCGCGACGCAGTACTGCCCGGTGAACCACATCACGAAGAAAGTCTACCTGACGCTCGGGCAGGCGGAGCTGAATGATGAATGCATCACCAGCGATCTTGAATTTGCTGTTCCCGAGAGTATCCGCAACGTCTACTGTCCGATCCATTACAACGGATGGGACAAGGTCACGGAAGCGCCGACTGAGAAGGAAACGGAGACCGAAAAAGAGACTGAAAACTTCCAGGACGAAACCACGGAAGAAGCCTCCGGCGGAGGAGGCTGAGACAAGATACAGGCGATATGAAGAAGCCCCGGCAGAAAGCCGGGGCTTTTCGCTGTTTACAGAAATTCCTCAAAGACCAGGTTGGCGAGATCCAGTCCTTTCGGGGTGAGGCGCACGCCGATGCCCTCCGGAAAATGCATGAGCAGGCCTTCGGAGACCATCTTTCTGATTTCCTTCGGGAAGGTTTCCATGAGGCTCTGTCCGAAGTGTTCACGGAATTCTTCTTCCGAAACGCCCTCTGTCATGCGGAGCTTGAGGATCATGAATTCCCGCATCAGGTCTTCTTTCGAAAGCCGCTCCTGCTCCTCGAAGGGCTTCTCAAGGTAATCCGGGGAAGAGGCGTTCTTATAGCGCAGCATGACGTTCGCTTCGTCCGACGGGACAAATGAAGCCGCCGCCGATCCGAACCCGAGATACGGCACGTGCGTCCAGTAACCCGTATTGTGGCGGCACTCCCTGCCCGGAAGCGCGTAGTTCGATATCTCATAACGGCGGTATCCGGCCTCTCCAAGGACCTCTCCTGTGCGGGTATACATCATCCGCTCATCATCCTCTGACGGAAGCTCGTCCTGGCGGGTCCCCTCCGGCCCGTACAACGCATAAAAAGGTGTGTTTTCGGCGATGATAAGGGAGTAGACGGAAATGTGCTCGGGCTTCAGTAAAAGCACCTTTCTGAGCCCTTTTTCGAAGTTTTCCGGGGTGTCTCCCGGAAGGCCGGAGATCAGATCGATGTTGAGATTTGAGAAGCCTGCCGCACGGGCAGTTTTGTAGGAACGGAGGAAAGTCTCCCAGTCATGGATGCGCCCGATCTTCCGAAGGAGCCGGTCGTCAGCGCTCTGAAGTCCGAGGCTCAGGCGGTTTACGCCTGCTTCCCGGTAAGCTGCACATTTCTCCGGCGTGAGGCTTCCGGGGTTTGCTTCCATGGAGATCTCCGCGTCCGGAAGCACGTTGAAGCGATCGCGGATGAGCGAGAGGACGGAAACGATCTCTTCTTCAGGGACGTAGGACGGCGTGCCGCCGCCGATAAAAACGGAAGAGATCCGGAGTTTCTCCTCTTCTGCCCGTGCGGAACGCGGGCAGGCAAAGGGATTCTCACGGATCTCTGTCCGAAGGTCTTCAAAATACTGCCGGATCCGCGTCTCGCCGGCCAGTCCGGAGTAAAAATCGCAGTAGCCGCATTTTCTGGGGCAGAAAGGCACGTGGACGTAGATCATAAAGGGCTCCCCGGTCCTGCCGGAGCGCCCTTTATCATCGTCACGGTTTTGGTCGCGTTCTGTGCTCATTTGTCGTCCAGCTTGAGGACGGACATGAAGGCCGCCTGCGGGATCTCGACATTTCCGAAGGTCCGCATGCGCTTCTTGCCTTCCTTCTGCTTTTCGAGAAGTTTCTTCTTACGCGTGATGTCGCCGCCGTAGCATTTGGCCAAAACGTCCTTCCGGACGGCCTTCACGGTCTCGCGGGCGATGATCTTCGCGCCGATGGCCGCCTGGATCGGGATCTCGAACTGATGGCGCGGGATCTCCTCCTTGAGCTTCTCGCACATTTTACGGCCGCGCTCGTAGGCGTTGCCGGAGAAGACGATGAAGGACAGCGCGTCGATCTCTTCGTGGTTCACCAGGATGTCCAGCTTCACGAGGTCCGTCTTCTGATAGCCCTTGAGTTCGTAATCGAAGGACGCGTAGCCCCTTGAGCGGCTCTTCAGCGCATCGTAGAAATCGTAAATGATCTCGTTAAGCGGGAGTTCGTACCTGAGGATCGCCCGGCTCTGTTCGATGTATTCGACGCCGATATATGTGCCGCGCCGTTCCTGGCAGAGCGACATGATCGGCCCGATGTATTCCTTGGTCACGATGATCTCCGCCGAGACGACCGGCTCTTCCATGTAGTCGATCTCCGCCGCAGGCGGGAGATTGTGCGGATTCGTCAGCTCGATCATTTCCCCGTCCGTCTTGTGCACGCGGTAAACGACCGAAGGCGCGGTGGTCACGAGATCCAGATTGTATTCCCGCTCCAGCCGCTCCTCGATGATCTCCAGGTGCAGAAGACCCAGGAAACCGCAGCGGAAGCCGAAGCCCAGCGCCACGGAAGTCTCAGGCTCGTAGAACAGCGAGGCGTCGTTCAGTTTCAGTTTCTCCAGCGCGTCCCTGAGATCCGTGTAATGCGCGCCGTCCGCCGGATACATGCCGCAGTAGACCATCGGAAGCACTTTCTTGTAGCCCGGAAGCGGCTCCGATGCAGGATCGTCGGTGCGGGTCACCGTATCGCCCACCCGTGTGTCCTGCACGTTCTTGATGGACGCGGTGAAGTAGCCTACCATGCCCGCTGACAGTCCTTCCTCATTCGGAATGAACCGTCCCGCGCCGAAAATGCCGGTCTCCACGACCTCGAACTGGGCTCCCGTCGCCATCATTTTCACCGTATCGTGCGGTTTCAGCGTACCGTCCATTACACGGATGAACACGATGACGCCGCGGTAGGAATCATATTTGGAATCGAAAATGAGTGCTTTGAGAGGCGCTTCGTCGTCGCCCTTCGGCGGCGGAAGCTGATGGACGATTGCCTCCAGAACGTCCGCGACGTTCTCGCCTGTCTTGGCGGAAATGCGCGGGCAGTCCATGGCTTCCAGACCGATGACGTCCTCGATCTCATGAGCGACGCGCTCCGGATCCGCGCTCGGCAGATCGATCTTGTTGATGACCGGAATGACCTCCAGATCATGATCCAGCGCCAGGTACACGTTTGCGAGCGTCTGGGCTTCGATGCCCTGCGCCGCATCTACCACCAGCACCGCGCCGTCGCAGGCCGCAAGCGCCCGCGAGACTTCATAGTTGAAGTCCACGTGGCCGGGGGTGTCGATCAGGTTGAAGGTGTACTCTTCCCCGTCCTTCGCCTTGTAAATGATCCGGACCGCCTGCGCCTTGATCGTAATGCCGCGCTCCCGCTCCAGGTCCATGTTGTCCAGGACCTGCGCCTGCATTTCACGCGTCGTAAGAAGGCCCGTCATCTCAATGATGCGGTCCGCCAGCGTCGACTTGCCGTGGTCGATATGCGCGATAATACAGAAATTACGGATTCTGGAAAGATCCTTGGCCATCCTTTTGCTCCTGAAAAGAAGAACTGCCGCACATCGCTGTGCGGCAGTTCCCTTCGATACGTGGACGATACAGGGCTCGAACCTGTGACCCTTCGCACGTCAAGCGAATGCTCATACCAGCTGAGCTAATCGTCCGTGGCTCATATATTACTTCCCCCCTCCGGATTTGTCAAGCAGTTTTCTCACAGCTTTTTTCACCACCCCGCGCCGGGCGTAATTCTTCAAAAGCGGAGGTTTCCATTCCTATTCCTCACAAGCCGTGGAGCAGTTTCGGCGACGACTTGCTTCTCTACTGCCGTCTGCCGATTTCCGGGGCTTCCGGGAAGGATTTTGGCTGGTTTTGTGGGCGGGAACGGATGATTTGAACAGGTTACGCCCATAGCCAAAAAAAGTGTGGGCGGATATGGACAAATCAGTCTTTTTACGCCCTCAAAAGAGCGGATTTTGATGGGCGG
>JAEEGL010541557.1_pt1 | contig 19021 bp, 22 predicted proteins | sample 9134231 | NCBI WGS metagenome assembly JAEEGL01 (sample SAMN16246548, study PRJNA631951) | gut metagenome | biome: gut microbiome; feature: rumen; material: fiber-attached | host: Bos | place: Iran: Karaj | collected 2018-10 | reverse complement strand
CGGAGGACAGGGTACAGTGCGGTAGGGAACAGAAGAAAAAGGGGGGGGGGAGGGGGGGGGGGGAGGGGCGAAGGGTAGGTAAAAGGGGGTACAATATGGTACACGTGGGCAATGACCGGACGGCCATTGAACGGTGACGGATTGGAGACAGATTGGAAATGGATCGGAGACGGATCGGTGATTGGACACAAGAAGGAAGGAGACTGGCGATGTTAGGTGATGCTAACATGGTCAGTCTCCTTTGTTTGGGTGGTGGGTTGCTATATATATAATGTAGCGAACTGATGTAACGTGGCTATATATAATGTAGCGAACTGATGTGACGTGGCTATATATATAATGTAGCAGATATGTGGTGTGGTTATGGTGTGGTTTATTCGAGGCGAATGAGTCCGATGACGAGTGCGATGGCGTGGATGGAGGTGCGAGAGAGTTCGAACGGGTCGTACTGGGTGTTGTCGGAGACGATGAGGATGTGGTGGTCGTCCTTTCCAGGTTTGACACGCTTGATGAGTGCGCCCTGAGAGGTGTCGAGGACGTATGTCTTGTTCCATTGGAAGAAGATGTCGGGGAGAGGTACACGCTGACAGGCTACGATGTCGCCTGAGAGGTAGGTAGGCTGCATGCTTACGCCCTGCACACGCATGAGGAAGTCTGCATTCTTGAATGCTGGTACGACGTAGCGCTCACACTCGTAGTCGAGTGCGGTCTGTTCGCCAGCGAGTGCTCCTGCCATTGCGTTGAATGGTATGAGCGGTATGCCTTCGGATGGTGATGTGGCCTTAGTGGCAGGCGCTTCGGATGGCACAGAGGTGTCAGTCAGGAGCATCGAACCCTTACCAGTGAGAAGCCAGTCACCAGACAACATTTCGCATTTTGCATAAATTATATCAACATCGAAGGTGTCTCTCGACAACCACGTATTGATGGCCTGCGGAGATACGCCCATTTTGCGAGCAAATTCTGACTTATTACCGTTAGAATAATACTCAATTAGTTTAATAAGTCTATCTTTTTTTGTCATAATTTATGCTTTTTGTTTAATTTGTTCCCAAAATATTTGGTTATATTATGCAGATTGTTTAAGTTTGCAACGCATTTCAAAATGAAACGCGCTGCAAATATAATAAAAAGGCGTGAAAAAGACAAGGAATTAACATCTAAAGATACGAGATATGAAAAGACAGATAATAGTTGGTCACGGTGACGTGAAGAAGATTGCGACGGCACTTGGGTGTACGGTTCAGAGTGTGGGCAATGCGCTCCACTTCCGCAAGGACACCCCGCTGGCGAAGAAGATACGCTTCTATGCCATGAAGGAATACGGAGGCGTGGAGATGACAAGGAATTAAGAGTTAAGATTTAAGACTTAATACTTCGAAATAAGACTTAATACTTTAGGAAAGATACAAAGTGGAGAGATAGAGATGGAGATATACAATGATACATTATGTGTGAGCCTCGCAGAACTGACGGACGGCATCACGACGGCAGCCAACGTGAGACAGCTGACGAGCCGTGGCAGGATTACTCAGGTGCGAAGGGCATGTGCCGGGACTTGTGCCCTGTATATGGTCGAGTCGCTTCCTGCACCGTTCAAGGCTGAGGTCTATCGTCGCAATCCCGACTACAAGGAGGCGCAGGACAGCAAGCCATTTGTGGAGGGCATTGAGGCTGACGGACGGGCACAGGCGTTCTTTGCTGAGTACACGCTTGCAGACGGCAGGCACCTCCCGATGACGGTGCAAGAGGAGTATGCCAACGGCTGTGCGATACTGAGGGCTTTCGGCAGACTGCTTGAGGCTGGCAACTCGCACAGGATGCGTCAGAGCAAGGGTCGGGTGAACGCCACGGAGTTCTGGAAGAAGGCAGCCACCTCACTTGACCGCATAGGCGACACATGGGCTAACAACCTGCCGAGGTCGGGCAGACGACTACAGGCTAAGTACCAGGAACTGCTGAAGGATGGCTACGAGGTGATGGTATCATCGAAGTGGGCCAACAAGAATGCAGCGAAGGTGGCAGACGAACAGCAGACGGCGCTCCTGATGCAGTTGATAGGTCATCATAACAACCTCGACAATGTGGTGATAGCCGATACATATAATAAGGTTGCGGAGATGCAGGGCTGGGACAAGATAACGTCAGCGAGCGTGCGCCAGTGGCGCAAGAAGTTTGACCTCGTGACGGCAGCGAGCCGAAGAGGTGCGACGAACTTCCGAAACGAGAGGACAATGCAGGTGAAGCGAAGCCGTCCTACAGCGCCGTTCCTTATGTGGACGCTCGATGGTTGGGATGTCGAGTTGCTCTACCAGAAGGTGGAGGAGAAGCGAGGCGGCAACGTGACGACGTACTGCAACAGAATGACTCTTGAGGTTGTGCTTGATCCTTGCTGCAATTATCCGATAGGCTATGCGATAGGCACTCACGAGACACCAGCACTGATAGCGGAGGCTCTGAGGGATGCAGCACGACACACGAAGGAACTGACGGGAGAGATGCTCCAGTGCAATCAGATACAGTGTGACCACTTCGGCATAAAGACGATGGCTGACCTGTACAAGGTGATGGGCCAGAAGCTGACTCCGGCAAGAGTGAAGAACGCGAAGGCTAAGGTGGTTGAGCCTTACTTCGGTTATCTGAACAAGACATATTGCAAGATGTGGCAGAACTGGTCGGGCTTCGGCATAACGACGGACCCGAAGAAGCAGCCAAACAGTGAGGCTCTGAACATGTTGCGCCACTCGTTTCCTGATGAGGAGGGTGTGAAGCAGCAGATCCATCAGATGATGGCAGCGGAGCGACAGACAAAGAGGGCACAGTTCATGGAGATGCTCCAGAGTCTTCCATCAGACAGGCGCTTGCCTCTGAACAAGGAACTCTACCTGTACTACTTCGGTGTAAGGACAGAGCGTCAGATAGCGATGGAGCCATCGGGCATACGTCCTACATTGTTAGGAGTGAAACGTGACTACGACTGCTGGGACACTACCTTCAGAGAGCACGCTGGTGAGAAGTGGACGGTGATGTACGACCCTGACGACCTCGGTGAGGTGCTTGCAGTGAACAGTGACGGCAGTCTCCGATATATGCTCACAGAGAAGTATGTGCAGCCAATGGCGCTTGCTGAGCGCAAGGAGGGTGATGCGGAACAGCTCGAAGCGGTGAGGTCATTCAACAAGGCTCTGGAGGCTGACGTGGAGGAACGCCTGGCACTCGCTTACGAGAAGACGGAGCAACTCATTGCTGACAATCCACGACTGGAGAATATCCTGGGCAGGCTGCTCATAACGGACTCACGAGGTCAGCACAAGTTACCGAAGGCGGAGAAGAGGTTAAGTCAAGCCCCCCAACCCCCAAAGGGGGCGGCCATCCGGACAGAGGCTGAGGACTACAGTATCTTTTAAGACCAGACCCTCTCCCCAGCCCTCCCCCTCTATGGGGAGGGAGAAGTTAGCAAGGGGGCGCACCGTTTAACAGGTGGTAAACGGCCATTAAACAGGCGTTAAACACCAGCCGAAGCGGACGCATCGGGAACGGTGGAGATAATTAAGAATTCAAAATTCGGAATTCAAAATTAGCGAGAACTAAAAAACTAAAAAACTAATAAACTAACAAACTTAAAAACATAAAGACTATGACTGAAGTAGAGAAAAGACAGATTGCGGAACAGTTGAGGCAGTTCAGCGAGAGAGTAGGCAGCCAGAACAAGACAGCGAGAATGCTCGACGGCGTGAGTACGGCTACAGTGAGCAAGATACTCACAGGCAAGTGGGAGACGATAGGTGACGAGATGTGGCGCGGTATTGCTGCCAAGATAGGCGGAACGACCGACGAGTGGCACATCGTAACGACGGAGGCTTTCCTGAGGATGCAGTTCATCATGCAGAATGCCAAGGACGGTAGTCAGGTAATGGGTGTGACAGGATTTGCAGGAGGTGGCAAGAGCGAGGCGATAAAGCACTTTGCGACAACGACCAAGAACGTGTATCACCTGATGTGCAGTGAGTACTGGAACCGCCCTACGTTCATCCAGCAACTGATGAAGGCAATGGGTCTGCGCTACGACGGTACTCAGGCTGACCAGATGGAGGAGATTATCGAGGAACTGAAGTGTGCTGACCATCCGCTCATCATCCTCGACGAGGCTGACAAGTTGAGAGACCAGGTGCTCTACTTCTTCATCACTCTGTATAACGAACTTGAGGGTTCGTGCGGCATCATCCTCTGTGCCACTGACTACCTCCGCAAGCGCATTGAGCGTGGATTGAGGATTAGCAAGAAGGGCTATGAGGAGATATACAGCCGTCTGGGCAGGAAGTTCATCCAGTTGCAGGTCATCAATAACGAGGACATCCGCCGTGTATGTATCGGCAACGGTGTGACTGACCCTGATGTCATCGAGGCCATCACAAAGGAGGCTGACAGTGACCTCAGGAGAGTAAAGAGGGCGATATGGGCAACACGCAGGACTCAGTCCTGCGAGTTAAAAGTTAAGAGTTAAAAGTTAAAACAGACCCTCTCCTCAACCCTCCCCCTCTATGGGGAGGGAGAAGTTACCAAGGGAACATAATACAACAAAAAGAACTAACATTGAAGATATGGAAGAGAAGAAAGAAAAGACAAGTCTCAAGCGTGCGCTGAGCAACAAGAACGTGATGAGGGCACGCTTTGAGGTGGCACAGTTTACAGGTGAATGGCTCAGAAGCTTTGGCAAGCCTGAACTGAGCGGAACATGGATAGTGTATGGCGGCAGCGGTTGCGGTAAGACCACGTTCGTGATGATGATGTGCAAGTACTTGACGAACTTCGGCCGTGTGGCATACGACAGTCTTGAACAGGGACTGAGTCTCTCACTGCAGCGGACATGGGAACGTGTAGGCATGGAGGAGGCGGGCAACAGGATCATGTTGCTGGAGAAGGAGTCGATGCAGGAGGTGAGGGAGCGATTGAGACGCAAGTGGGCACCTCAGATTGTAGTCATTGACTCGTTGCAGTACTGGCAGGACTTCTGTATGCGAGACCACATGAGGCTGAGGGCTGAGTTTCCGAAGGTGCTGTTCATATACATTTCACAGGCTCGTGGCGGTCAGCCCGACGGCAAGCTGGCACAGCGTATCAGATATGACTCGGACGTGAAGATAAGGGTGGAAGGTTACAAGGCGTTCTTCACCACACGATACGAGAACCCGGATGCCCACGAGGGCGGTGAGGACTTCATCATCTGGGACAAGGGCGCAAGAGAGTACTGGAGCGAGATTTAGAAGCCCCCCGACCCCCGAAGGGGGCGGCCATCCGGGCAGGAGTGAAAAGTGAAAAATCGATTTTACTCTTTACTCAGCCCACAGGAGGCAGGCAAGAGATACAAGGTGAGAATTGTTTTTTAGGATAGTAACGAAACATGTAATGTTGTTTTTCTTTTTACTTTACGTTAAAGCTATTTATGTTTTGAACAGGTCTGGGCTGCTGTGAAGCCCCCCAGACTTTTAAGAAGAAAAAAAAGACGGAGCATGGCGCTCCATCACAACGATAGATACAGTGTTCAATTCTTATATGTTCATTAGATTTAGTTAATTTTATTTTATTCATTCTCTGCGGTCACGGTTCGTGAGGATAGTGCATCCGCTTTTCTCAATAGGTAAAGGAGACAGAGATCCCATTTTCAATGTTTGATTTTTTTGTTTATTACAAACTCAAGGCGACCACGGTCTGTGAAGATAGTGAAGCCGTTTTATAATTAAAAATTAAAAATTGAATGTCAAAAACGCTACTCCGCAGTATTGAGGTCAATATTCCGCAGTAGCAAAAAAGATATAGGTTATGACATACGATGAGTATATGAAGATAAAGGGTCTCAAGAGGGTGTCGATAGGACTGACGAAGCAACAGGCAGAGTTCGCCATCGGCGAGTACTTCAAGAGACAGATACCGACCAAGGTATCAATACAGAGGTCGGGCAAGACGGCAGGGCTGTATGTCCTTCAGGCAGACATCGACCCGACAAACAACTGGTATGCGGGGGCACTCATATTCATGCGCTGGGTGCAGTTCCAGTTTCCGGAGGCGATGGTGGATGTGAGCCCCCTAACCCCCGAAGGGGGCAGCCGTCCGGGCAATGACAATTAACAACTAACAAATAATAAGGCTATCCACCCCTCTGAAACCGGATGGCCGCCCCGTTTGGGGGATGGGGGGCTGTTTATGGAAGATATACACAAACGATTGGTGAGGAAGTACCACACGCTATGTACGGCGTTAGGTATGACACAGGACGAGAGGGCGTGCGTGATGGCTCCCTACGGAGTGGAGCACAGCACAGACCTCAATGACCACGACTTGCTCGACATCTGCGCATCGCTGGAGGCACAGGTAAACGAGCGAAAGGCAAAGAAGGATGCAGAGCTTGACAAGTGGCGCAAGCGAGTGATGGCATCCATCGGGGCATGGCTCAGGAGCGAGGGACGCTTCTCTGATGCCAACATCATCAAGGGCATTGCCCTGAGAGCCATTCCGGAGTACACGGAGTTCAACAAGATACCGAAGCAGAGGCTCATCAACCTCGTGTATCTGTTCAACAACAAGGTGAAGGATAAGCAGACCCCCTCCCCAGCCCTCCCCCTGAATGGGGAGGGAGAAGTTACACAGAAGGTGGTGGCGATGTATTAGCCCCCCGACCCCCAAAGGGGGCGGCCATTCGGGCGAAGCCTCACCCCATCCATCCCCAAGAGGGAGAGAGCTTGTTTACTCAGGTATTACTAATTACGCATTACTAATTACTCATTTTTTAGGGTCATCCACCCCCCACTTAACCGGATGGCCGCCCCCTTTGGGGGTTGGGGGGCTTGCTTATGGAAACATCAGACTGGGGACTTGTACTGTTTATTGCGGTAGCGATATGGTACATATTCAATGACAACAGCGAGGAGAAATGAAGAATGAAGAATAAAGAATGAAGAATTATGATAGACAATGATATCGTACAGGCAGCAGTAAGGTACTGCATGAACAAGGTAAGAGACCTTGAGCCTGAAGAGAAGATTGAGACGCTGGAGGCAATCAGGTTTCAGTTGAAGCTCGAAGCTGACACGATGGAGATGAAACAGTATTTAGTTAACACAGAAATGTAACAACTATGAGCGCGATAAGAAACATACTCACTCTGATACCACCCAAGGAGGTGGCAAGTGAGAACCTCGTAGGTGTGGCGCAGATTTGTCCTCACTGTGGCGGTGATGGCTGGTTCTGGGGTGAGAACCCGGTCACGACAGAGAGCGAGAAGATGCAATGTACATACTGTAAGGGCACAGGGCAAATAGTTCCATACGTACATATCAGATGGGACGCACCGATGCCATCAGAACTGCACGAGAGTAAGCACAACAAATAATTAAGAGTTAAGAATTAATATAAAACAATAACAAGGCTATCCACCCCCCACAAACGGATAGCGCCCCATCAGGGGTTGGGGGGCCTGCTTATGGAAACAACAAATGTACAGATGACCGCTGAGGAACTTGAGGCATTCAAGGCATTCAAGGCACAGAAGGCAGCGGAGGAAGAAGAGGCAAAGCGTAAGGCAGACCGCCAGGCATACTCTGAGCTGGTGGATGAGACGGTGAACACATCAATGGAAACGCTGCTCCGTATGAGCGACACGCTCAAGGAGGTCAAGACGACCGTGTGGAACGCTTTCACGGATGTAAAGAAGATGAAGGCTGACCTGTTCGGCACGAAGGAGGGCGGTCAGTTCAGCCACACGTTCACGACATCAGACGGTCAGTGTCGCATCACTCTCGGAGTGAACACCATCGATGCATACAACGACACGGCAGAGGACGGTGTGGCAATGGTGAAGGAATACATCCAGTCGCTTGCCAAGGATGCAGAGTCTGAGGCTCTCGTGGAGGCAGTTCTAAACCTACTTGCCAAGGACAAGAAGGGCACTCTGAAGGCAAGCCGAGTTCTACAGCTGGAGAAACTGGCAGAGAAGTCAGGCAACGAACGCTTCAAGGAGGGTGTACGCATCATCAAGGAAGCATACCAGCCACAGACCACTGCCCAGTACATCACAGCATGGCAGAAGAACGAACAAGGCAAATGGGAGGCTCTGCCGTTAGGAATGACGGAGGCGTGAGCCCCCCGACCCCCAAAGGGGGCGGCCGTTCGGGCGAAAGGCACTATCACAACTATTAATTACGCAATAAACTTCTAAGCGCCCCCTAAGCGTAGGACACTCCCCCTCGGGGGAGACGGAGGGGGGCCTGCTTTACTCTCCCGAAGAACGGCAGGCACGGTGACGTGTTCGGGAGGCTCGACACTGAAGCTTCAGTCACAAGGTGACGGTAAAAGGAAGATGAAGCGGACGGCGAGCGCCAAGTGATGAACCATTAAAACCAGGAAAGAAAGGAGGAACGTGAGCCTATGGGGTAAGATGATTTAACAGCCGTTTAGCAGGTGTTTAACATCCGTTAAACAAGACATCAATACATGATTAAATAAGAGATTCTAAAAGCTTGATTTCAGTTTTGCAGTATTCGATGTGATATCGAGACTTCAATTCGTATTTCACTCGATTAACATTTTTATATTCGATTTTCCCGTGGGGGACGGGGGCAACCCCGTTCCCCAATTTTTTTAGAGTTAAGAATTATGAGTTATGAGTTGATTGAAAACATAGAACTGGTGCTGACGCTGATTGGAGGTGCTGCACTATATATACTGGTCAGACGGAAAGCCGAACAGGAAGAAGAAGACCGGTGGAAGGACAAAAAAAAATGCGAGCGATACAACTAGTGTACCTCCCGCACTTATCCACCTCGATGGTGTCAAGACCTGCGCAAAGATAAAAACTTTTAGTGATATGGGCAAGAAAGGACGCTATGAAAGTACCATCCGAAGGGCAGAAAACATCAGAAAGCTCACTCAGATGTATTATGAGCCTGGCAATCTGGCACGATGTTACAAGTCCGTATGGCGTAGGTACATCTATCCGATCTACCCGATGTGCTACAAGACCTATCTGAATTATCTGGGCATCCCGACCTCGGAACAGTCCCAGCAGACGAGGCAGCTGTCATTCCTTGACCTGCTGACATGAGAGGAAGAACCCTCCACGCCAAGTGTGCGTGGAGGGTTCTTTTTGCCCCCCGACCCCCAAAGGGGGCGGCCGTTCGGGTTCCAAATGAAATTAAAAATTAAAAATTAAAAATTAAAAATTGAATGTGGGTGCGCAAGGAGTGAATAGTGAAAAATCAGAATTACTCTGTTCGCTATTCATTACTCACTACTCATTACTCACTATTCATTACTCATTACTAATTATCTGAGCAGAGCGCATGGAGGAGTAATCGACGCAGCGTGTGACGTAGCGCTCAACGGACTCGATGAGTTCGGCACGGTTGTGGTTGGTCACGCTGTCGGTGAGCATGAGTGTGGAGAAGTTCTGACCGTTGAGGTTGGCAAGTGCCATGTGGATGTCGTCGATGAGGTCGAAGTAGTCGAGAGCATCATCCAGTCGTGAGTCAGCTGAGCCAGCTGTGTATGTCTTGGTCCTGGTTATGATGTGGAGACGCACAGGCACGTCAGTCTGTGTGACGTGGTTGGCAAGCTGCTTGACCTCGTAGGGTTCAAACTCGATGAACACGGACGGTGTAGGCCACGCTGTGGTGGCAGTAATCTCTGTGAGGTGTTCGTTCCACAAGTCAATGAACTTGACAGCGGGAACACTTGTTGCTATGCACTGGGCAATAGACTTGAATAGTTCTTTACGCATAGGAGTGAGCCCCCCGACCCCCAAAGGGGGCGGCCATCCGGTTTCAGAGGGGTGGATGACCTCTTAATGAGGAATGAAGAATGAAGAATGAAGAATCAAGCGAGCCAAGGACGGCTCTGAGCGAGGGAGTAACCAAGCCCCCGCCCTTTAGGGAGGGCTGGGGTGGGTCTGCCCTCACCTCCTCAGCATTGAGGCGATTTCCTTGTCGAGAGCCTTGACGTTGTCCTCGATGACATCACCGATGATGCGGCGTGTCTCAGGACTGTCGCCTATGAACTGGCGCTGTGGCATGTTGAAGCTTCGGGAGTGTGCACGTACCGTGGTGATGTTGCCCTTGGGTGTACGGCGGTTGTGAGCTCGTACAGGCTTGGTGCCCTTGCCACCCTCGTTGTGGATGGATGCATACGGCACTTGTGACGTGAAGCGTACGCCGTGGTCGGTCTCGTGCGACTGTATGGAGCGACGGAGCTTGCCAGTCACCATGAGGAGCGTGCCCTTCGGGTTGTGGTAGCGTCGTGGCTTCCATCGCTTGCTGAAGAACGCCTTGCGCTCAAAGTTGCGGTCAAACTCTTCGGTGAGTTCCACACGGAGGTCGGAGATGAGCCGTTTTTTCAGCCGTTTAGCAAAATTTTTGTCCATATCCTTGGTAGTTAAATAAATGATGTTTATATTTGCAGCGTGAAAGCAATATTCCAAGTTATCGTTCAGGGCGCAAGCCCACACTGCGAAGGCGACGGGAATGTTGCTTTTACTTTTTATATAGCCTCATGTAATGCAGGAAACGACCATCGGCATTGCGCTTAACCTTAAACTCAATACGGAAATCCTTATCACCATTATACTGCCAGACCTCAAAGGTTGCATCCGGATGGTCTTTACTTTCCTCGTCATACAGTTTCTTTGCCTTGGCAAGTAGCTCATGGGCTTTACGAGCATAGGCAAGACGGAGACAGTAGAGAGAGTCTTCCTGATACTTATTGCTAACCTCCTTATAGAAAGTCTTATTCACAAACACAGTACCATCAGGCACACTCACTTCAAAACGCTTGGCAGAGAATTTGCCCACCTTAACTTTAGGTAAGTTTGACTTCCACCACGTATCAAGTTCTTTACGATACTTGTCTCTCAGACATTCTGTCTGGCACTTCGCTATTATTCCGCACGCCTTGCATTTCTCGCTCTGAGGATTGTATGCGAGTCGTAGTCCGTTGCGGTTGCATCCGTCACAGTTCTTAGGGAAGTACGGATGTTTGGGAGGGAACAGTTTCATGGACTTGCCAGGATTGAAGCGGAACATCTGCTGCTTGACTCCTGCCGTGGCATTGTCGCCTCGTGTGATGGCGAGCTGTGAGTCGCTGAGCGGATACTTGCCGTGGCGCACCTGTACGACGGTACAACGGCATCCCCATCCGTTAGGTGGGTAGTACTTGTCCCAGAACGGGTCAGATGGTGGAAGTGTGGTGCCGTGGAGCAGTCGGTGGTCTTCGCGCACCTTGTCGTCCTGAGCGGTGCGGTACTGGAGGTCGTAACGGTCGCCATCCTCGGCTATCTTCTGCCACTTGACAGCCATCTGTGACGCTCCTACTGCCTGCTGATACTCGGCACGGAGGTAGTTGACATTGTAGCCCTCATGTATCTTTTTCACGTTGTCATGGAACTGGTTGAACGGCTTGACATGTCCGTCATCAGCGATGAGGGACAGCCCAATCTCACGCATCGCATGGAAGGTCTTGAAGCCTGAGAAGGTGAATGTGTTCTCCTCAAGAGCATAACGAAGAGTGTCGGGAACATCAACAGGCAGCTGTGTGTTGACACCCTCTGAGAGGATGGCTGCCGTCTCGTTCATGAGCGTGCGTGCCTCCTTGGTGCGGAGCTGTGCCACGGAGAAGCGTCCGTCCTTGTAGATACGCTTAGCGAGCGCAGAGAAAGCCCCCTCAAGAGCCGAAGAGAAAGCCCCCTCTAACTCCCCCAAGGGGGAGGACTCGGAGTCCGATAAGGAAAGGCTGTCCTCATCATAGAGAGAGCTGAGTGCCTTGTGGAAAGCCCCATACTGGTGGCGCAATGCGTCGGGGCTTATGCGAAAAAAGAGTCTGGCTCTGCCTTCTGTTCCTTGACCTTGGTGACAGGGAGGTTGTACTTATCGACGAAGTACTGAGGGTCTATCTCGTAGTGCTGGAGCACCACGGAGAGGATGTCACGCTGCTCTGTAGGTGAGAGGTCACGAGTAGTGTCCCACTCGAAGTGAAGACCCTGCACAGGGAAGCCCTTGTCGAGGAGGAAAGGAAGGAGACGACCGTTGACGCTGTAAGCAAGGAGTGTGCGGTCAGCCTCCACCACATTCTCGAACACATCAAGGTGTACCTCTGACTGAGAGAGGGAACTACCATTGTCGATGGTCATGGTCTGATTGAGTATGCCCTTTGACAGTTCACTGTTGCATCGGTCTATGCGCTTGTCATAGACATTGAAGGCATCGCCACGGCTGCTCTCCTTAATCTCGATGTCCGTACCGTCAGGAAAGAGTCCCCAGAACGCACTACCCATGTTCTGAAGGGCTTCCTCTATCTTCTGTCGTTCGCTGTTGTCGGTGGTCGTAGCCTTGGCTATACGCATAGGCGCACCGAATATCTCGCCGAACATATCCCAGAAGCCGAGCATGTTCTTCTTGCTTATGCACTGAGGTGCACAACCAAGGAGCAGTCCGAGGTCATCGGGCTTGCCCACCTCGACACACCATCGTGCGAAGTCGCCCTCACGGTATGAGATACCCTGTCGCCAGTCTTCCCACACACGCTTGAGGATAACGCCATGCTCAGGGCACACATGTTTGCGTGGTACAAGTTCCACGCCAGTAAATGAGAGTCCGTCGGCATTCTTCACGATGTCGCCGAACTGTATGAGCGAGTGTCCCCAGAAACGGCTGTCGAGTGCAAGGTTGCAGAAGTCATAGAACCACTCCTGTTGCAAGAGAGCGGTGGCACGATCATCCTCCTTGCCGTTCTTGTCGCACATGCGTATCTTGCTCTGCAGCACCATACCCTTACGCTGTCCGATACATCCAGCGAGGTGGAGGTCAACGAGACAGTCACGGTATATATCATATAAAGGTGAGCGCTGAGGATTGTGTACATCGATGGCATACTGCCATGCCTCACGCCATGCGCCCACGTCCTTCTTGGTCAGGCTGTCAGTCTGACGGAGCAGCTGACTCACGAGCTTCATGCCCTTACGGCTGTGAGCGAACTGCTCAAGTCGGCTCTGTCTTTTAAAGAAATCAAACATCATACTTAATGAGGAATGAGTAATTAGTAATTAGTAATGAACGAGCCAAAGACGGCTCTGAGCGAGGGAGTGACCAAGCCCCTCCCCCCTTGTGGGGAGGATGGGAGGGGGCTTTTTCTCACCATGTCACTCCGCTCACCTTGTCGATGGCGCAGCCCCAGCGTACGGGGTTGTGTGTGTCGGTGTTCGTTCCGTCCTCGTATTTAGGGAGGTCGGGCGAAGCCTTGGATGCCTGTACGTCACGACACCACTGGATAGCGCCCTCGTACAGTTCTTGTCGGCGGTCACTGCCCATCTGTTGTGGCAGGCGGTGGATGAGGTGATAGAGTGTCACATCACGCACCACTGCCACGAGTTTTGGATTGCGTCGTCTGCCTGTGCGTGCATAGGCAGCGTTGATGTCGTAGCGGTCACGGAGGTAGCTTGCCACCTCCTCCATTGCCGTCTGTTCCGCCTGCTGGCGAATAGTGACGTTACCTTGTATCTGTTCAAGTTCGAACTCGTCACACACGGCTGCATAGTCTTGTTCACATAAGTATTGCATAACAAAAGACCCACCCTAACCCTCCCTACAGGGAGGGAACGCCATCCGGGTCATGGGGCGTTTGATTGATATTGACAACCTAAGCGAGCCAAGGACGGCTCGAAAGCGAGGGAGTGACTCAGCCCCCTCCCTGTAGGGAGGGCTGGGGTGGGTCTCCTACCACGTCACGTTTTTCGGGTTGATCCTCTTGCCGAATGACGGAGTGAATGACGATATGCGGGCGTGCTTCTGAAGGATGCTGATTGCTCCCTCGTCGGCATCGGGCGCATCATCGTGACCACGCATGCCCTTCTGGAAGGACAGCGTCTGTTCCAAGCCACGGAGCATGTCGGGGTCGTCACGCTGACTGTCGTCGTAACAGACGAAGCCACGCTCCCATAGTGCAGCTGAGGACTCGATACGCTGGAACTTGTCGGGCTTCTTACGTCGGTCGCCGATGATTGGCAACTGGTAGCCTCGGTTCGTGCCCTCGGTGGCGAAGGTGTCGAGGAGCATGTCCTGCATGAAGTTAGCCTCCACAAAGAACTTGATGGCTATGCCCACCTGCTGACTCCACTCGTAGAGGTCGTAACACCACCTGACCATCTCGTCAACGGTTGCCTGACGGACGAATGCACGGAGGTGCCACAGAGTGTGTGCGCCTCGTTGCTTGCCCCAAAGCTTTGCAGCCTTGAAGTCGTTCTTCTGCGTACTCTTCCACGATGGGTCAATGTACAGGACGAACTCGTCAAAGTCCTTCCATGCAGGACGCTTAGCCCAACGTATCCACTCGTTGCGGAACACGGCACCCTCCACTATCGGATTGTTCATGTATTCCTTCTGGAATGAGCGGTAGCCTTGGAAGTCCTCTATCTGCTGCACCTCCTCGCGTGTCCACTTGGCAGCCCATGATACGTTACCCTGAGAGTCGAGGATGTTGACCTGCGACACTTCCACGCCCTTGATGTCGCAGATGTTCTGGAGGACGGAGCACTTGCTGATGAGGTTGCCCACCATGATGAAGCGTCCACGTCCACCATCGAGTGAGCCGAAGAGTGCCTCCTTAACCCAGTTGGTGAGGTTCTGCACACGAGCCGGGTTAAGACAGAGTTCATCATCATCGAGGTCGTCAATGACGATGTAGTCAGGGCGGTGTGAGCGGTAGCGGAGACCACGAGGGCTCTGACCACGTCCACGTGCGAAGAACGCCGTGCCGTCCTTGGTGACGAACTCGCCTTCCTCCCACGTACCATTGTTGTACTGTTCTCCGTAGTCACGTATGTAGAGCTGGTTGTACTGGAGTTCAGCCTGTATGTCGGCAAGGAGGGTGCGTGCGTTGTCCTCGCTCTTACCCACAAGCACCATCACGTTGAGTTCTCGGTGTTCCTGACACTTTAGCCACAGAGGTATGAAGATGTCGAGGTGCGTACTCTTGGCAGCGCCACGGTGCCACTTGAAGACAGCCTTCATGTTCTTCTCCTTGAGTACCTTGTTGGCAGCCTTGATGTGGAACGGTGCGCACGGTGTCTTCTTGCCTGTCTGCGGGTTCTGCGTGTAGTGTGGGAAATAGTAGTCAACGAAAGCGGCATAATCCTTGCGGAGGAGTGCAATGCGCTTCTCACGTTGTCGCTCGGTTTCCTTTGCCGTTATGTTCGTTGCTGTCTGTATGGACTCGCAATGTTGCTTCCATGCCAGGATAGCGTCTTTCTCTTTTATCATAGGAATGAAGAATGAGGAATGAAGAATGAAGAATCAAGCGAGCCAAGGACGGCTCGAAAAGCGAGCCAAGGACGGCTCTGAGCGAGGGAGTAACCAAGCCCCTCCCCCTTGTGGGGAGGATGGGAGGGGGCTACTTCTTCATTTCGTCGATTTCTGCATGAGATAATTGACGTACTGGTTGTGGTACTTGTTGAACGTCTTGATGAGGTCGGGAGTGATGGCATCATCGAACTGGCTCTGGAACTGTAACCACTTGCTGAACGCCATGAACACCTCAATGACATCAACCACACTGGTGTGCTTGTCGAGTTTCTCGATGGTGGCGGAGAACTTGGCGAGTTTGTCGGCAAGTCCGTTGATGGTCGTCGGGTCGTCGCTCTTTGCTACCTCGTCAAGCATCTTGTCGATGGTGCGCAGCAACTTGTTTACGAGTTCGGGACGTGTGACGTTGGTGGCTGCTCGCTGTTCAGCCCAGCCTCCTTCTGTCACCCATTTGCTGATGGTCTGTGCACTCATGCCGGTCTTCTCGGCAATGACGTTCTGTGAGTCGCCGGTCATGAAGAGCACACGGGCGAATTCCTTTTTATCTTCTCTCTCTTTCTTGGTTGGCATAACTTTAATGAGAAATTAGTAATGAGTAATTAGTAATGAGCAATGCCCTTCCCCATGGGGGGCGTGGGCTTTCTCTGCTGCAAAATTCACGCTTTTCGGGCACAATGAAAAAAGGAACGGAAAGTCTTGGAGCGCCATTTTGGAGCATGGCGAAAACATAAGATATTTGCAGCAGAAAAGGCCCAACGGACCTTCCCCCGACCCCTTCCTTTCAGGACGGGGAGTGGTTACCAGAGGGCAAGCATTTAACAGTCGTTAAACAACCGTTAAACGCCCGATAAATTAAAAGTTAAAAATTAAAAATTAAAGCGTGTGAAAGAAGTGGTAATCAGTACGAGTCGTCTGAACTCCTATGGCAGCAGAATACTGACAGACGGCATCGATACGACACAGTACGAGAAGAACCCGATACTGCTGTGGATGCACCAGAGACCGTATGGCGGTGGCTGTCCTCTCCCGATAGGACGACTGGAGAACATCCGCATCGATGGCGACAAATTGATAGGTACACCAGTGTTCGACAAGGAAGATAAGTTTGCCAGGCAGATAGAACGCAAGTGGGAAACGGGTTTCCTGAAGATGGCAAGCGCAGGCATAGAGATTGTTGAGACATCGGACGATCCGTTGCTTCTCCTTGCCGGTCAGACCCGACCAACCATCACGAAGTCGAAGCTCGTAGAGGTATCCATAGTGGATATAGGTGCCAACGATGATGCTCTGCAACTCACTCACGAGGGTAAGATGCTCAGGCTGGCAGCAGGCGAGGACAACGAGGTGCTGCCAATAATTCAGAATTCAGAATTAAAAATTCAAAATACAGAGACTAATATGAAACAGATTTTGCTTGCTCTCGGTCTCTCTGAGAGCGCAACCGAAGCAGAGGCACTCAGTGCCATTGCAACGCTCCAGAAGGGAGCAAAGGAGGCTGAGACGCTCCGTCTCTCGGCTATCACATCGGCGGTGAACACTGCCATCGCAGAGAACCGTATCACAGAGGCTAACCGTGACCACTTTGTCCAGCTCGGCAAGGCGGTAGGTATCGAAAGCCTCCAGACAACCCTCGCACTTATGCACCCAGCAGTCAAGCCTACCGAAGTAATCGAGAATGCACAGACCGTACAGCTCGCTGGCGGTATGGCTGGCAAGTCATGGGACGAACTCGACCGCTCAGGTTCGCTCCTCACTCTCAAGAAGGAGAACATGGCTGTGTTCAAGCAGAAGTACAAGGAGAAGTTCGGAGCGGACTATCAAGAATAGAAAGTGAAAAGTGAAAAGTGAAAAGTGAAAAATACATTTTACACTGTTCGCTATTCATTCCTAATTCCTAATTACTAATTACTAATTTTCAGGGTCATCCACCCCCCCACAATAACCGGATGGCCGCCCCCTTCGGGGGTCGGGGGGCACTATATGGCATTAAACAAGCACATTTGGCTCTCAACAATCATTGAGAACCTCTACCCAGATAACAGTTTTGCAAGCAAGTCAGTTGATGACTCTGCATTCGTAAACAACGCTACAGTACACGTGCCTAACGCAGGTGCACCATCAGGTGTCAAGGTCAACCGTTCAACAATCCCTGCCACAAGCGTGGGTACTCGTTCAGACCAGGACCTCACGTATGACATCGACGAGTTGACAACAGATCCTGTCCGCATCCCTAACCGTGAGGAGGTTGAACTCTCCTACGACAAGCGAGCTTCAATCCTTGCCAACGACCGTGCAGCTCTCTTGGATGCTGCTGCTCAGAACCTCCTCTACAAGTGGGCTGTCATTGGCAACAAGACTCTCACTACTGGTGCAAACCGTGCTGCTCACACTGCCAGTGCAACAGGCAACCGTAAGAAGATTACGAAGGCTGACGTGCTCACCATCGCTACCAAGTTCAACAGTCAGAACATTCCAGCAGAGGGTCGTTACCTTCTTCTCGATGCTGCAATGTACAGCGACCTCCTCGATGCGCTCACAGGCACAGATCTCAGTGCGTTCCTTGCCAGTGCAAACGCTCAGAAGGGTATCGTAGGTCAGTTGTTTGGCTTCAACGTGATGATGCGCTCTCAGGTGCTCAAGGTCAACCAGGGCAAGAGTGCCATCGTTCAGTGGGATGACACAGCAGCAGCCACAGACCTTGCAGCAGGTCTCGCATGGCAGCAGGCATGTGTGAGCCGTGCCCTCGGTGAGGTCAAGATGTTCGACAAGGACGATGACCCTCTCTACTACGGTGACATCTACTCATTCCTCGTACGTACTGGTGGTAAGTACCGCCGTTACGACACCAAGGGTGTTGAGCTCTTGATCGAGGATGCGGCAGCATAGTAAACCAAGCCCCCCGACCCCCGAAGGGGGCGGCCATTCGGGCGAAGACCCACCCCCGCCCCCTCCCTGAATGGAGGAGAGTCGTTACCAAGGGGCAGATATTTAACGGTCGTTAAACAGCCGTAAAACAAGTGTTAAACAATTAGGGCCATCCCCCCCCATATCCGGATGGCCGCCCCCTTTGGGGGTCGGGGGGCCAATATGCGTCTTAAATATCTCATCATCCACTGCACCGCCACACCTGAGGGTCGTGACGTGTCGGCAGCACAGATACGCCACTGGCACACAGACCCGGTGAGTCAGGGAGGCAGAGGATGGAAACAGGTGGGCTACACCGACCTCATCCACCTCAACGGTACGGTGGAGCGACTTGTCAACAACAACGAGGATGAATGGGTCGATGACTGGGAGGTGACCAACGGAGCCAAGGGCTACAATGAGGTGAGCCGACACATCGTGTATGCTGGCGGTCTCGCATCAGACGGCAAGACACCGAAGGACACACGCACCAAGGAACAGCTCAAGGCGATGGAAGCATACGTCAAGGCGTTCCACAAGGCGCACCCGGATGTCAAGATCATCGGTCACAATGAGGTGGCTCAGAAGGCTTGCCCATCGTTCGATGTACAGGAATGGATAAGAACGATAGACCCACCCCAGCCCTCCCTACAGGGAGGGAGCGGAGTTACCAAGGGAACGAAGAAGTAACCATTCCTCATTCCTAATTCCTCATTCCCCATTCGTAAGAAGTGAATGAATACTCAGGTGAAGTGTTGATTTACTCATAGTGTTTGTGT
>JAEEGL010357348.1_pt1 | contig 19021 bp, 15 predicted proteins | sample 9134231 | NCBI WGS metagenome assembly JAEEGL01 (sample SAMN16246548, study PRJNA631951) | gut metagenome | biome: gut microbiome; feature: rumen; material: fiber-attached | host: Bos | place: Iran: Karaj | collected 2018-10 | reverse complement strand
TATCTTTCAATAGTGTAAAATATTGTTCAATATATACTAATCGTGGCAACACAATATACAATTTATTTATTGATATTGAACAAAAAATCACGCAAAATCGTCCCTCATAACCCGGAGGTCGGAGGTTCAAATCCTCCCTCCGCAACCAAAGAAAACCCTCGAGTCATAAGGCTTGAGGGTTTTCTTCTTTTTTTACTTGATTCTAAAGAAATGCATTTGGTCAAACTTTTGTCATACTGAATAAAAATTAGTCCTTTGTCCAAAAACCTTTAAGGCGGTTTTTTTGCCGAATCCTTCTTTGCTATTTTATCCCCTTGTCAACAAATCCGTAAAATGATATTATAACAGTAAGGGAGGTGTGCGGATGATTAACTGTCCCAACTGCGGGGCGGGGATGTATTTTGATATCAAAACGCAGATGCTTCACTGCGCTTCTTGCGATTCTTCAGTCCCCGTATCCGAATACAACAGAGATATTAACGCCGAGGAGCACACGTATGAAACGACCTTTTATCTGTGCAAATCCTGCGGCGCTCAGCTTGCCGTGCCCGACGAGCAGGCAACCGCTTTCTGCCCCTACTGCGGCAATCAGTCAATGATTCCGTCAAAAATCAGAGTTTTTGAAACGAACAAGATTATTCCTTTCAAATATACGCGTGAAGATATTCTCGGAATTTTCGGAAAATATATTTCGCATAAACTTTTCATACCTAAAGACTACAAGTCGCCCGACGGCGAAAACAGTTTCAGAGGCGTTTATGTGCCCCACTACAACTACAGGGTAAATTACAGGCAGGGAACGTTTTACACCGCCGCCCATCACGATTTCAACAAAGGCAACGAGCATCATCACGTGACCTACGCCAACGAAGTTTCAACGGGCGGAGGATATTCGGAAAATATCGTCAGAGACGCGTCTGCCGCGTTTGACGACAGCCTTGCCGCCGCGATCGCCCCCTATGTTCACTCCGAGGCGGTCACTTTTAAAGAGGCTTATCTCGGCGATTTTTACGCGGACATTCCCTCCGTTAACAGCGAAGTCTATTCGGAAGATGTTACGGAAGAAGCGGTGGACGAACTCAAGGAGTCCATTGAGAAATCGACTGCCAAAAAGGAAATGGAGCACGATTTCGATGACGAAAGCCTCGCGGAAAACATTGAAAACGCGGGCGTGAGAGCGGATCTGTACCCCGTATGGTTTATGACGCGCAGAATGAAGCGCGGCAGAATCGCTTACGCCGTTGCAAACGGTCAGACCGGAAAGATGGCGATGGACCTGCCCGTGTCAAAAGGCAGATTCTTCCTGGGCGTTTCGATACTTACTCTCGCGCTGTTTGCTCTCGCTTCGCAGATTTTCGGCTATGTTTCGGCAAGCACGCTATCGGGCATCTGCTGTGTGATACTAGCCCTTTCGCTTATAATACTGTGCTTTGCCGCAAACAGAGTCTACAAACGTGAAAGCGGCACAATATCGGCTTCTTCTAAGAAAACGCAAAGCCCGATAATCACTAAAGCAAAGAAGAGGCTCAAAAACATTTCGTCCGTTTCAACTCTCGTGGTTGCCGCGTTCATTGCCGTTCACGCGTTTTCGTTTATCAGGGCAGTCAACATTCTGCCCGCAGTTCCCGTAATCATCTGCCTTGCCGCTCTGCTGATATGCGCCGCGGCTATGGCGGGCATAATTATACTCATTAACTCGGACGGCACATTTATGAAGTTTACGGCAAACGCCGTTCTTTCGGTGGCCGTAATCGCGGCATGCCTTGTGCTCAATACCGAAAAACCTTTTCAGGATTATTACTACATAGCGGCGGCAATCATTTCGCAGGCGGCTGTGATTATCAACTGCCTGAGCGTAATAGGCCTGTTTGACCGCCTTTGCACGCATCCCGTGCCCGATCTTTTCACAAGAAAGGGGGCGGCGCAGGATGATTAAAAGAATAACGGCGGCGGTTTTCGCCCTTTTGCTGGTTTTCGCTTTTCTCTGCACTGCGGCATACGCGGCGGACGTTGAGGATGATACCTACACTTACTCTCAGGGCGGCTACCGCGCGGTGGTTGAAGACGGCGCTGACCTTTTCTCACCCGAGCAGGAAGAGGCGCTCGCAAAGCAGCTTGAGGCTGTGCTGCCTTACGGCAACGCCGCAGTTGTTACGGCAAACTATCACCCCTACAGCACCACGGATCTGCTTGCCTATGATAAGTATTATTCGTTATTCGGCTACGAGTCGGGCGTGCTGTTTCTTATTGATATGTCGCTGAGAAACATCTACATTTACTCCGACGGCGAGATATATGAAACAATCAGCACCCGAAGGGCAAACGAGATAACGGACAACACCTACAGGCTCGCCTCAAAGGGTGATTATTACGCCTGTGCGAGCGAGAGTTTCGCTCAGATTACCGCTCTGCTTGAGGGCCGCAGAATCTTCACGCCTATGAAATACGCGGCGTCGCTTTTCATTTCTTTCGGGGTTGCGATGATTATATGCATTATTATCGTGATAGCGCAGAGACGCCTGCCGAAACTCACAAAAGACATAAACGGCTATGATATCGACGGCGTCAAAACAGATCTGCCGCTCACCGTGAGAACTCATATGGTTGAGGATAAAGTAACCGTCAGTTCCTCCGGAGGCGGAGGAGGAGGCCACGGCGGCGGTGGCGGCGGTGGCGGAGGAGGCCACGGTGGCGGAGGCGGTCACGGCTTCTGATACGCGGACATCCGGCTTGATCAGTTAAAGATTAATGATAAAACAGGGGCGTTTTTATGAATAAGATTACCGCGTTTTTCCTTGCCGTAATCGCCTTTTTCACGGGCATTTTCGGCTCGGCGGGAAACAGGATAAACGATATTTTCAACAACTACACTTTTGAAATCGACGCTTCACAGACAGGCGATACTCTCAGCAACGTTTCGTCAAATCTTACGGTGTGGAGCATCGAGGGCAATCCCTTTGTTAACCCGGCGGTATCGGACGAATACAACATTTTTGATTTTGTGGAATATGTTGAACTGATGCAGTGCACCGGAGGAAGTCCGCAAAGAGATTTGTTTGTAAATCCGCTTGACAGGTCGGTGACCGACGATTACGATTTTTCAAAACTGATAAACAACTGCAGAGGCATTATCGCTCTCGGGGCGATGCCCTACCTTAAACTCGGCAGTGTGCCGGTAAAGTATTCACGCGCAGCAAGCACGGATACGACCTTCGGCACAAACGTTTATCCGCCCGACGACTGGGATGTATATTACGATTATATTGCCGCCTGCGCCCGCGCGCTGGTTGAAGAATTCGGAAAAGAAGAACTGCTCACCTGGCGGTTTGCGGTGATGACGGAATTTGAAAACGAAGACTGGTTCAAAGCTGAAAGCGGCGACCCCCGGGAATCTCTTGAAGCCTACTGCAAACTCTATGATTACACGGTGCAGGCGCTTATTGATGAAATAGGCGAAGACGTATTTACGGGCGCTCACGCGATGGCGGTGACCGAAGGGCTGTGGGATGAAAGAGATTTTATAAAGCACTGCGCCGAAGGAACAAATTACAAGACGGGCGAGAAAGGCTCTCACATTGATATGCTCACCGCCTCGTTTTATGACTCGAAGCCCGGCAAATACACCTCGGGATTTACTCCCTCCGAAACAATCGCTCACCTGAGAAAAGCGGCGGAAGAATACGGACTTAAAGACCTGGTTTACGGCTTTGACGAGGGCAGAATTCTCAGCGGTACTCCCGGCAAAGATTCCGACGCCCTGCTTTCGAGAATCACGGGCTACACCTACCAGGCGGCTTATGACGCGAGACTTGTGAAAACCATGCTTGACAACGGTATATCCTATTTCTCCGCCTGGTCATATATGACGGACGGAATGTCAAGCGGAATACCGACTGTGAGTTATCACACGGCAAAGCTTGCCGCACTTTTCAAGAATGCGAAAGCAGTCGCAACAAAAAGAGTGAAAAAAGGGCTGCAGCCCGGCACGGAGATTGAGGCATTTTCGGCGTTTGACAGCGAAAACAACACCCTGCGGATTATGGCATACAATTTCAAAAACAGCATTGATTACAATAAAACCGCAGACCTCTCAATCAAAGTCGGCGCTCCGCAGTTTGACGGCAAAAAGGTAAAGGTTACCGCCTATGTGATTGACGACAGCTGCAACTTCTTTGACGAGTGGGTTAAGGACAGGGAAGAATACGGCATTGACAGCAGCTGCTTCTCCTGGTCACCCGACGACCCCACGCTCGGCAGCACCGGCACGCTTTCGGACGAGCGTGCGAGAGAGATATACTTTAACGAACTGCACGCGAAATATGAGGAATGCGCAAGGCTCAAGCCGGTCGAAACAACGGCGGCGGTCGAAAACGGAGCGTTTAACCTTGAGATTACGCTGAATCCGAACGCAGTTGTCTTTTATGAAATCACACCTGCATAAAATTAAAAAACGGCAAAAGAGCCGAAGCGAAATGCTTCGGCTCTTCTTTATTGAATATGCTTTTACCTTGTGAACTTCACGGTCTTGATTTCGAACGGTCTGAAGTTAAGTGTGATTTCGCCGCCTGCCGACGGGATTGTTTCTATTGTATCCTCAAGGATGTTTGTGAGCGCCGCGCCGCTGAAGGGAACATTGACTTTAACGGTGGCTTCGGTCTTCGCGCCCTCGCATTCATACAGACGCATCACAAAGGAATCGCTGCCGTCTTCGGCGGGCTTCACGCTCTCGGCGATTATATTCGGCGCGCCGATTGAGGCGAAGGGCTCCGACTGCGCTCTGCCTTTGAAGCAGAATGCCGGGATATTGAGTTCATAGGCGGGCCTTACGGTATTCTCTGCGGAGAATGCTCCGCTGTGCGGCAGAAGCGAATAGGTCATCTCGTGCTTTCCGCTGTCGCCCGTATAATCGGGATGCGTGCCGCCGCGATGAAGCGAAAGACGCAGGTTGCAGTCCGTGACGGTGATGCCGTATTTGCAGTCATTGAGGATTGCCGCGCCGAATCTCGTTTCGCTGATGTCGGTATAGTTTCTGTTGCAGACCTCAAACTTGGCAAGTTCGAGTGAATTGTTGACGGTGGTCGGGCGCTCGATACAGCCGAACTGAATCTCGCTCCTCGCTCTCGAGGCGGATATATCGAGGTCAAAGCCCGCTTTGAGCAGTCTGTGGGGGCTGTTCCAGTCAATCAGTGTATGGAAATCGATTCTGGGGCTGTCCGCATAGCAGACCATATCCTGCACGAGTGAGGTCTTTTCGTCTATCCAGAATTTACTGCGAAGGCGGATTTCAACTGCGCCGTTGGTGACGAGTTCCCTGCCTTCGAAGCCGTAAACGGGAGCGAGGTTTTTGACCACATCGCGGTCAATATCCCAGTTGTCATAATAGAGAGGAATATCCTCGCCGAAGAGGAAGACATTAAGTGGCGCGCCGCCCTTCTTGCGCAGTTCTCTGCCGGAGGCGGTATCGACAAGCGATGAAATATATCCGTTTTCGTCGAAGGTGATTTTAGCGTACGGAGTGACGAGCACCTTGCCGTCATAAGTGAAAGGCGACTGCGCGCTCACGGGCTCGGGCACAAGTTCAACGGTAACGCCGGAAAACGCGGGTATTTTCACGTCGCCTACGGCGAGTTTCTCTCTGCCGCACACATCTGTAAAGCGCTGTGAGGGGTAATCCTTCGCGTAGCCGGGCGCCTCGATTTCGGCAGCGTCGCCGCGCTCAAACGAGAGCGTGTTGAACAGTGTCACAGTGTTATCTGCGGGTTCTGCAAGTGACGAAGCGTATTCGCCTGCCGTTTCTTTATAAGCCGAGATGATTTCGTCCATTTCTTTGTTATAGACATCATAAACGGGCTTTATGCAGGTGCCCGGCAGAATGTCGTGGAACTGATTCTTGAGAAGAATCTTAAGCCACCTGTCGCTGTTTTCGTTTCGCTCTCTGCCCGATATAACATTGAAAAACTCCATATCGCGCAGGGCGTATTCCGCTTTTCTGTTTTTGCGCTTCACATCGTGCATCTGGGTGAGAGTGCCTCTGTGAAGTTCAAGATAAAGCTCATCGTGATATACGGGAAGTTCGTCTTTTCTCTCCTCGAGTTCTTTGCCGAATTCGCTTATGGTCATCGGCTCGATTACGGGCATACCCTCCATATTCGACGAGCGCAGGGAGGATTCAATCTGACCGGGGGTAGGTCCTCCGCCGCCGTCACCGTAGCCGTAGGCAAGCAGGCGCATATCAACAGAATCTTTCTGCGGGATATCGCGCACGCAGGCGGCGCAGTCGTTCACATCGGGCCAGCAGTGAGTGCGGTTGAAATGTGTGATGACCTCGCTGCCGTCAATACCTTTCCACACAAAACTCATAAACGGGAATGTGTTGAGTTCGTTCCAGGAAATCTTGGTGGTGTAGAAATATTTTATATTGCTCAGGCGCATAATCTGGGGGATGTTCGCGTTATATCCGAAGGTGTCGGGCAGCCAGAATGAGTCGGCGGTGTAATCGAAATTTTCTCTTGTAAACTGCTGACCTTTGAGGAACTGCCTCGCCATAAGTTCGCCGGAAGTTATGTTGCAGTCGCATTCAACATAGACGCCGCCGTTTGGCTCATATCTGCCCTGGGCAACGCGTTTTTTCATCTCGGCAAAGATATCGGGATAATAATCCTTCATCCACTCCGAGTGAAGGGCGGATGACTGGATGAAATTATATGAGGGATACTGATCCATAAGATCGAGAGCGTTTGAGTAGGTCCTCGCGCACTTGCGTATTGTTTCGGAAACGGGCCAGAGCCAGGCGGTATCCATATGCGAATGGCCGATGATGCCGACCTTGCCGAACACTCTCGAATTGCCGCCGCTGAAGAATTCACGCGAAATCTCAAGGCACTCGCGCACCGATTTCATAACTTCTTCACGGGATGCGTCCTTCGGGAAAAGAATCAGTTTGTCGTTTATGCGAAGCAGAGTATTCTGAGCGCGGGCGGAGGCGAAATTGCTCTCGGGCAGCCTTCTCGCGGCGTTGAGAAGTTCGCGGATATCGAAAATCAAGGTGAATACATCGTCGTTTCGTGTGCAGATTTCAACTCCGCCGAAGGTGTGGCAAAATCCCTGTGTCGGGTCCGGCCGGAAATAATCGTCATAGGGGTCGGTGTTGGGGTCATAGTGCCCGGCATAGCACTCAAAAGCAAGGTGAATCTTCTCCCCCGCCTTCGCTTTGCCGAGATATCTGCTCGTGTGATTGCCGCCGACGAAATCACGGTTTTTACTGTTGATAAGGCCCTTCGGAATGCCGTTTAAGAAGAAAAGTTCTTCCTTGCCGCCGCAGTCCGATACCGCGTAAAGAGCCTTGCCGTCAAGCTCTGCGGGCACGGTGAAATCGCCGCGAAGCCACATATTGTCCCACTCTTCGCCCCACTGCGTGCCGGGGGCAATCGGCTCAAAGCCCGCGTCGGGCTCGGCTCTCAGATGCTCTTTGGTAAAATACGCTTCGGTATCGGAGAGCATGCCGACCTTTTCAAAAATCATTTTTTCATAGATTTTGAGAGCGGCGTCGAGTTTGTTGAAAATGCGGTTTTTGATATTTTCGTTATACATAGGCACCTCACAACGGCGGCTTTGCAAAATCGCTCCGGGCGCTTCCGCAAGCCGGTATTTCACAATGATTATATATCAGATAATGACGGCGCGTCAACAATTATATGCTTTTATCGTGCGCTCAATTCTTTGATTGAAATGTGCTCCCGCTTATACTATAATGACTATACAGCATAAAAGTTTCGGAGGGAAGAATATGGACTTTATCAGAAAGCCGAATTACGATTATTCTCAGACGTTGTGGATGAAGATGTTTCTGGCTAGGCCGGATTTTGAAAACGGGACTTCGCAGGTGCTCATCACCTTCAAGCAGGCGCTTGAAATAATCAGGGTGATTGACAATCTGACGCAGGGCATACGCAAAATAGTTTACCTCGTCGGCTGGCAGGGGCTCGGCCACGATGACTGCTACCCCGAAATGGAGCAGGTAAACGAATACCTCAAGGAGCCCGGCGAATCGTCCGCCCGCGAAGCGCTTTGGAATCTTTTTGAAGAGGCGAAGAAATACAACACCGTTGTAAGTTTTCACGGCAACCTTGCCGACGCCTACTCAGCCACGCCCTGCAGCGCCGAACTTATTGAAACAAACTCCGTGCTCAAAAACAAAGACGGCAGCCCCGCTGTGATTGAAATATTCAACGGCAGGGACGCCTACAAAGTATCGTATAAAGGCTATTACGAAAGCGGACTTTTCAAAAGGAACTGGGACAGATTCTGTGAGGCTGTTCCCGTGAGAGAAGCGGGCACGGTGCACCTTGATAATTTCTGCATAGCGCAGAACATACACCCTTACACCTCCGTTGAGGAAGAAAACGAAGCGCGCAACAAAATGCTCGATTACATCATTTCGCTCGGCATAGATGTCACCACGGAATACACCTACCGCGAACTTGAACTGCGCTCCGATTCGCCGGAGCATCCGATTAAGAAGTATTACACCGCGCAGGGTATGAAAATACCGGAGGGCGACTGGCGTAACGCTCCGCTGCATACGCTCGGCAGAATACCGGCCTCGTGGTGGACAAGCAACATAACCGCCCGGGAGTGTATGGAAATCCCGCCTCAGCTTTACAGCGGACACCTTACGGACAAAAAACTGCTCGCGGTGTTTTACGGTGAAATGCACGGCGAGGATATCTGGATGGACAAAAGCATCGACCCTAAGGACTGGGCAGATGAATTCCTTTATCAGTTCTGCACGCTTCAGCTGCCGTATTTTTACCTCAACAGGCACAAACGCCTTGAACTGATTGAGCAGGCCGAAGGCTATACCGTTAAGTTTTCAGACGGCATAGTGAGCAACGGCGTTAAATCGGAAATATCAAAAGACGGCATCATCCTCAAATCCGGCGCGGATGTGCTGCTGCCGCTCGATAAGGAAAACACAGTTTTCATCGCCTACTCGAAAGACGGAAAGAGCGGAGCGTGGAATATCCCCGATGCCTCATTCAAAGAAGCGGAGGTTGCCGAAATCACGGCAGACGGAAACATTAACCCGTGCTTCGCAGCAATCGAAAACGGCAGGATTAATCTTACCGTTAAACCCGGCGGCGCGCTGGTAATAAAAGAGCACAAATAAGAATAAAAAAGATAACCGGGCTGACCCGAAAGGGCCGGCCCGGTGTATTTTATATTGAATTACGCGGCGGCGGTTTTCTTCTTTTTGCCGACCGTTGTTACCGCGAGAGCGGATACAACAGCGCCTACTGCGAGGCCCGCAACTCCAGCGAGAGCGAGGTTGCCTGCGGTGAAGTTTGAGCCGGCTGTGGCTGCGGTTTTTTCGGTCGAGGCGGTCTTGTAATAAACCCTCACGCCCGGCGCGTCTTTATTCCGGTCATAAAGTTCGCTGTTGAGATTAAACGCCGAAGCGTTACCGAACATGTGAATACCCGTTGTGTAGCCTGCGGGCAGATTAGCATCCTACCTTTTTGATTGAATTATATCTTTACGCATCGTGACACCTCATCCACCGCAAGCGGTCCCCCTTTTTCTCGCCGAAGACGGCTAACCCCTGTCATCGCAAGCGATGACACCCCCTTGACAAGGGGATCACCTCAAGGGGAAGCCATTTCCTGACACCTTACACCTAAGCCCTAACTCCTCTTGATTGAGAAATACACATCCAGCCCTATGAATCTGAACGCGGTCCAGATGAGGTTGTGGAAGAAGGTTATCACTTTGCCGAGGAAAGTGTCGCCGTGATACTCGCCGTCGAGTTTGCAGATGTTTTCGGGTGTATAAACGGGTTTCACGGTGAAGCCGCCGGGCGCGAGTTCATACTCCGACCACGCGCCTGAGTAGCCGCCCTTTTCGGGCACGGCGGGCGCTTCGATGCTCTGAGTATCCGCATCGTAGGTGATTTCCTCAATCACATTGCCGTCCTCATCAACGAAAGCCGCAATGTATTCAATCTTAGTCGCGGTGTAGTTCGCCGTGTAGGTCGCGTCGCCCGTCACCGCTGTTATTTCGGGAGTCCATTTGTCAAAATCATATTTATACCAGCCGTTGTTATCTTTTACCGGGTTACCGCCTTCAAGAGCAGGCGTTTCGCCGTAGGCAACGGGACCGCTCTGAAGGACCGTGCCGTCTTCATCGGCGAACGTGACGGTAAAGGTCTCTTTTTCAAAATTCGCCACAAGGTCACGGCCTGCTTCAATAGTGAAAGTATATTCGGCGTCTGTGCTGACCTCTTCACCGTTTTCGGTCCAGTTTACAAAGTTCCAGTGATCTTCGGGTGTCGCGTTAAGGGTAATACTCTCTCCCGCAAAGAAGGTGCCGCCGCCTTCGGCAGTGCCGCCGTCTGTCGGATTGGCAGAAGCCGTTACCTTGAAGGCGGGTGCAACCGTCACGCTGTAATTCGCGATATTGTTATCATGGTCCGTATCATCCTCAGCCGGGAAGGAATTGGCAAACAGCATTATTTCTTCATCTTCGTCAACAGTCGTTGAAGTGATAAGCAGGGTTGCGGTTTCATTTACTTCAAGGCCGCCTATATTCCAGATATATTGACTGCCGATATTTTGTTGGCATACGCCCTTGTCGGCTTCGCATGAATCTATTGTAAGACAACTGCTCGGTAAATCGATAACGGAATTAACTTCCGATGCGTCATACGGGCCGAGGTTAGTCACCGTAACAGTCCAGGTAACGGTATCGCCTATTGCGACTTTATCGGGTGAGGCGGCTATTGCCACTTCGATATCCACAGCCAACCGCTCTGCCTTCGGCGGCCAGTCTTCTGCACTGATGCTTTCCGATGAAATCTGCACGCCGCTGCTATCAAAGTTGAAGCCCGTGAGATGAGGATAGAACATGGTATCAGCCGCATCTTCCTTCACAAGCCAGGGGTTCGTTTTGCCGTCTTCATAGGAAAAGACCATATTTTCAAGCGCAGTTTCACCTGTCATATCGGCTGTTTTGAGGCCTTTGACCGAATCGGAATCGGAGCCGTTGACCGCGCCATCAAAATCACATTTCTTATTGTCGTAATAGCAGTTTTGCACCTCGCCGTGCCTGATGCTTCCCGTGACGCCTCCCTTATAGGATGTGATTTTACTGTAATTGTCGGATTCTGCCACCGCGGAGTATTCTGTTTCGCCGCAGCTGTAACAGTTTTTGACAAGGCCCTGGTTGGTGCAGCCCGTAACGCCGCCGTTGTAGCCTTCAATCAGGGCTTGATTGGGGCCGACCGCTTTTGAATCATAAATAACTTTGCCGGTGTTGTAAGAGTTTATCACGAAACCGTCGTTCAGAAATCCGACCACACCGCCCGCGTAATTCTTGATGCTGGCGATTTTGTCATCTTCAAGATATCTCCGGGCTTTCACACTGCCTGTGTTGAAGCAGTTTTCAACTTTTCCCGAGTTGAAACCGACCACGCCGCCCGCGGCGATTATGCCCGTAATATTGCCCGAGCCCGAGCAGCAGCTGACCGTACCCGCGCTGTAGCCCGCTATATTGCCCGAGTAATCGGCGGTAAAAGTGCCTTCAACGCTGACATTGCTGACAGTGCCGTTTTCACCTATCTGGCCGAAAAGGCCTGCATAAAACCCGTTATAGTATTCGGGCGTTGCGAGGCCGGTTATCTTGTGGCCTTTACCGTCAAATGTGCCGTTATAGATTTGGTTGTCTTCAACGCCGATGGGAGTCCAGTCATTTGCGGTTGCTTCAATATCATTCATAAGCCGGGCGCAGGCGCCGGTATTCTTTGCTATGGCAACATTTGTGCCGTTGACTATCGAAGCGAATTCCTTAAGGCCCGCGTAGCTTGAAATATTATAGCGTTGCTGAGTTTCGTTCCACACAATGCCGTCGTCATCCGCCGACACGGTCATTGAGCCGACAGATACAGCGCCCGGCACGAGCATCAGCGAAAGAACCAAGGATAAAATCTTTCTGATTTTAATCATAATACTTCCTCCCTGAAATCAATTATTTCTGCGGGGACGGGGTTACGCGTAAACGATAAGTGCGATTATATCAACCGTTTCGCCGGTGTGATTTGCTATTGAGTGAGAGGTTTCGGCGGGGCAAACGAGCACATCGCCCGGCTTTGCCTCCACAAGAGTGCCGCCGTCGTCATAAGTAGGGCAGCCGCGCTCTACTATGAAAATCTCGCTGTCGCCCTCGTGAACATGCTCGCCGATTGAACAGCCGGGCTCAAGGGTGATTCTCGCGAAGAACCTGCCCTTGCCGAGCAGTTCCTCTTTGCCTGTGAAATGCGTGATTTTTACAATTCCGTCGCCGCCGCGCATATTCTCTCTGTTTTCTGTTTTGCAGTTTTCCGCTCTGATTACCATAACATTATCTCCTTAAAGATTTTTTTCCATTCTCACACAGTCAAAAGTGTCGCCGTGAATTATTGCTTCTCCGGTTTTTATGTAGCCCGCTTTTTCGTAAAAGCCCACGGCAACATCGCGGCTCTCAACAGCCGCCTTAGTAAAGCCGAGCTCGCGCAGGCGCTTTTCCGCCTCGCTCACGACCAGAGTGCCGAGCCCTTTGCCGCGGTATTCCGGCAGCACCACTACCCTGCCTATCATTGCCGTTTCGCCGTCAATGGCGTAAAAGCGGCAGGTAGCCACCGGAAAGCCGTCATCCGTGAGCAGAATATACTCGGTATCCGGCGTGTCGTGCTCATCAAACTCACGCTCAAGGGTGATATGATGCTGCTTTGCCATAGCCTGAATGCGCACATAGTAAGCCCCGGCGCGGTATTTTGTTTCATTTGCTCTGATTACTTCTATGCTCATATCAGTATTTCTTTTCGCCCGAGAGGAAAAACATGGAATCTTCCTTCTGTTTTATTTCGCCCTCAAACACGGTTTTCTGCCATTCTTCGGGCGGATATTCCTCAAAAGAAATTGAAATCGCCTGCTGAGGGCAGCCCCATTTTTCGAGGAAAATGCGGTTAATAGCCTCTGCCACTTCCCTCTTGGTTTCTTCGTCTTTGGGATATGCTTTGATTGCAATGTAAGGCATATTTATTCTCCTTTTTTCATTTTCTCCGTTATCTGCCGAAGACCGCTCCGGTCAGGAATATTTCGAGCCCGATAAATATCAGGATAAGCCCGCCGAGTATCGAAGCTCTGTCTGCGAGTTTAACGCCGATTTTGCGCCCGAGTTCAACGCCTGCAAAGCACACGGCAAAGGTGACCGCGCCTATAAGGACCGATTCGATAAGCGCTTCGGGCAGAGTGCAGTCCGCAATAGTGAAGCCCACCGACAGCGCATCAATCGAAGTGGCGATGCCCATCACTATAAGCGTGCGCAGATTCATGGGCGGCTGCTCTTCTTCGCTCTTTTTGGTAATGCCTTCATAGAGCATTTTGCCGCCTATGTAAAGCAGTAAAATGAGAGCAATCCACGGAATGAATTTATGAAACGAAGTGAAGACGGATGCTATGGTGTGCACGCACACCCAGCCGATAAGCGGCATCGCCGTCTGAAACAGGGCAAACGTGCCCGGAATTGCCGCCTTTCTGCCGCGGCTGAGGTGAGGCTCGTTCATACCCGACGCAAGCGACACCGAAAAGGCATCCATCGCAAGCCCGAAGCCGAAAAGTATGCTGTTTAAGAAAAATGAAAAACTCAGATTCATATTACATATCTCGCAATTTACCGGTATTGGCACCGAAGCCGGTGCATTATTATAGATATTTTATCACAGTAAATAATAACGTTCAAGTAAAACAATGAAAATCGGGAGAAATTTTCACAGGAAACCCTGCTGTCATTCCGAGCCTGTCGAGGAATCTCAACAGAGATCCTTCGACTCGCTCTGCTCGCTCAGGATGACAGTTGTTTTTCACCTTAAGAGTTTTTGATGTCACTACCTCAGTGACACTTAGCGAGGAAACAGAAAAGGTTGAACCGACGAAGCGCCGCCTGTGGCGGATAAAGCGAGGCGGTGAAAGGAAGAAACAAGGAGAACTGCGAAGCGAGCCAGCGAGCAGGGCGACTATGTTTCTGACGGGCTTTAATATCTCTTCCTTATAATCAATTACCGCAAAACAACAAAAAGAACTGCGAGTTCAAAACCCGCAGTTCATCAAAACTTTTTTCTTTTCGATTTTCGCCTTTTATGTCCCGAGCGACTTTCCCATTATTGTTGCGCCGAAGAGGGAGATTATTTTTTTAAACCCGTGCCTGCGGTAAAACCGCAGCGCGCCCGTATTCCCCGAGCCCGCTATCAGCATCACTCCGCGCACGCCCTCTTCTTTAAGACGGGCAAGCAGAGTTTCGATAAGTTCGCTTCCCATCCCCTGCCCTGTGTAATCATCGGAAATATCAATATGCAGGTGGGCGGGATACTTTTGCGAAAACAGGCGCAGGGCAAACTGCTCCGCGACAGTTTCTATATAGGCTTTACCCGCGTTTTTCTTTATAATCTGAGCATAGGGCGCAAAGCGCTCGCGGTAGGCTTTGTTATCCGCGGCGCAGATGATATATCCCCTCGCCTTGCCGTCATCGTCTTCGAGCACAAAGCAGTGCTCCGGCTCGCAGTCAAGGTAATAATTGCAGTAATCGGCGAGTATATAAGCCGCCGTGCGCTCATCCGTGAGAGCGGCGGCAGGGCCCGTTTCAAGGCATATCTGCCTCACGGCATCCCTGTGTGATTCATTGTAAGGCGCGATTTTCACAATATCACCGTCCTTCTGAAGATATTATATACATCCGCGCCGCCTGTGTAAACAGGGAATATGTAATTTTTCCGCTCTGTTGCCGTTGAAATCATTTCACGCGTGTGATAGTATAAAGACAATAAGGAGCATTTTGCTCCGGCTCATATGCAGGGAGGTAAATCAATGAAGGATTTTGTTTTAAGCAGATTTGATTATGAGATTGAGTGCGAGGGCGGCGTAAAAGACGCTCTGGCGGAATTTGACACAAAAAACGACACACTCACCGTGAGGCTGACGGCGGAGAATGACCGCCCGCGCTTTGTAACTCTGCGCTGGAATTTCGAAACGAAGGGCGACTGGTTTGTGCTCGGCGACGCGTGGGAGCGCAGTTATGCCGACCTCGCCTTCCGCAGACTTTCGGAAAACGGCCGCGCGATGCCCTGGTATTTTGCGGCAACAGATAAAGAAATCACCTGCTGCCTCGGAGTTAAAACTCAGCCGAACGCCTTCGTTTCTTTCAGGTATGACGGTAAAGGAGTCACGGCGCTCATAGACTGCCGTAACGGCGGCTCGGGCGTAAAACTCGCAGGCAGAAAGATTGACCTTTGCACCTTCGTTTACTCGCGTTTTTCTCTTGCGCCGTTTGAGGCTCTGCAGGAGTTTTGCCGCTCGCTCTGCTCCCGCCCCCTTCTGCCGCGCGAAGTGATTTACGGCGGCAACAACTGGTATTACGCCTACGGCGAAAGCAGTTATGAAGAGATTTTAAGCAACGCACGTTTGCAGGCACGCCTTGCCGAAGGCATAGAAAACAGACCGTTTATGGTGATTGACGATGGCTGGCAGGTAAACTCCTGCACCGGTCCGTATCTGCCAAACGGAAAATTCCGCGATATGAAGGCGCTTGCCGATGAAATAAAAGCGCTGGATGTAAGGCCCGGTATATGGGTGCGCCTGCTCGAAAACTACTCGCCGGATATCACGGACGATATGAAAATAGAGCGCGGCGGCGAGAAGAAATATCTTGACCCGACAAACGAAAAAGTGAAAGATTTAATCCGCAGTGATATCCGCAGGATGAAAGAGTGGGGTTACGAACTGCTCAAACACGATTTTTCGACCGTCGACCTTTTCGGAGATTACGGCGGAAATCTGACCGACACAATCACGAATTACGACGGCTGGCATTTTGAAGATGAAACGAAAACGGGCGCCGAAATTGTGCTCGACTTTTACAGGCTCATCAAAGAGGAGTGCGGCGATATGCTCGTGCTCGGGTGTAACACCGTTTCTCACCTGAGCGCGGGGCTTGTGCACCTGAACCGCACGGGCGATGACACCAGCGGCAGAGAGTGGAGGCGCACGCGCGATTACGGTGTGAATACGCTCGCCTTCCGCCTGCCGCAGAATAAAGCTTTTTATCTTGGCGACGCGGACTGCGTGGGCATACTTAACGATAACATCCCGTGGAGCAAAAACAAACAGTGGCTGGATGTGCTCGCAAAGAGCGACACCGCCCTGTTTACCTCCTGCGCAAGTCTCACCGCCGAGCAGGAGCGCGACATAAGCGAGGCTTACAGAGAAATCCAGAAGCCGCACAGCATAAAGCCCGTTGATATTTATGAAAACCTGACCCCGCGTGTGTGGGAAATTGACGGAAAAGAAGTTACATATAACTGGGACTGAGTGACACAATATGAAAACAGTAAAAACAATCACGGCAGTGCTTATCTGCCTCACACTTACGGCGTGCCTTTGCCTGCCTGCGCTCGCGCTTGACGAAGCGGACAAAACCCCTGTGTTTGACAATGTGCGCACCGACCTCGAAATTGCCTATGCCGGCAGGGAGAGCGTAAGCGACAAATATGTGCTCGCCTTTGCCTCAACCCCCTGCGGCGACCCCGTGGGCTACACGCTTTATTACAACGGAGAGCCTGTCGGAAACTTCACAAACGAAGAGCCCTATGTCACTCTTGAATCCCCCTCCGGCACATATAAGGTAATCGCCTATAACCTTACCGACAAAAGCCTGACGGCGGAGAGCGTTGATATCACCGTAAAGACAGAGAAGGTGACCTTTCTCGTGAAACTGCGTTACTTTTTCCGAACGCTTTACCTCGATACGGTTATTCCGGGCGCGGTTATCATAAGTGCCCTTCACAATCTTTTCAATTTCGAATAATTAACTCACGGAGGTAACGATATGAAAAAGGAATACAGCGGAATGCCCATGAGATTTGCCCACACGGGAGTCACACAGTTCGCCCCCGAAAACACGCTCGAGGCTTTCAAGAAAGCCGCCGGACTCGGCTGTGAAGGAATTGAACTCGATATACAGATAAGCGGCGACGGCGAGATAATAATAACTCACAACGGCAATATGGGTTATATGACCTTTGAGAAACACAGAGACGTGCTCAAGGATATGACAGCCGCGAAGATTAAGCAGTTTGACATTCCTTACCGCAACGCGCTGAAACTTAAATATCCTCCCTATCCGTGGACGGAACACGACGGCGGCAGGCGTATGATAACGCCGCCCGATTACCGTGAGGACAGGGTTACTCACCTTATCACCTTCCCCGAGTTTGACGCGTGGCTTGCAACGGTTGACTATGACCTGACGGTAGAGGTTGAATTCAAATGCAAGGGTATGTGCCCGCGTATGGATGAGATACTCGCTTCTTCGCCCAATGTTTCAAGGTATATCCTCTTCTCGGGAGATTGGGAAGTGCTTGAAGAAATGCAGGAGCATTACCGCATAAACGGAAAACCCGAAGGCCTGCGTCTCGGCGCAAACATCCGCTTCATAAACGAAAAGACAATGGACTTTGTAAAGCGCTCCGACCTGTGGGAGGTGGGGCTCAACAACGAAGCCTTCACCAAAGAAGATGTGGAAATGTTTGAGTCAATGGGCATAAAGGTCTTTTCAAATCTCGGCGATTACCCCGAATGGTGGCGCCGGATCTGCGATATGGGCGTAACCGGATTCAAAACCAATTACCCCGACGCCTACACCGAGTGGTGGCAGGCGGAATATGAGGGATAAATAAAGGGAAAGAAAAATAAAAGAGAGGAAAGAGAAGATGAAAAAAGCTGTAAGTCTGCTTATGGCGGCGGTTATGGTTATGGGCCTGTGCATTACGGGCTTTGCCGCGAATCCGGATGAAATACCCGCTCTCAAAGAGAAATTCGCAGACGGTGAAGGTCCGGAAATAAACGGGCTGTCGGTGGACTATGTTTACTATGAGCCCGAAAACGCTACGGGAGCAAAACTGCCGCTTGTGGTGTATTTTCACGGTGCGGGTCAGGGTGCACAGCCCCGGGCTCAGATAGAGGAAAACAACTTCCCGCTCTGGGCGAGCGATGAAATTCAGAGCCGTTTCACGGGCGGCGGCGCCTACCTGCTGGTGCCGAGAAGCCGCGAGGAAAACGACGAATACTGGAGCGACAGTTATGTTGTCAGCGTCAAGGCGGCGATTGACGATTTCATCGAAAAGCACGCGGAATCGATAGATATTACGAGAATCTATGTTGGCGGCTTTTCAATGGGCGGCAAAATGACCCTCAAGATGGCGTCAAGTTACCCGGATTTCTTTGCCGCCGCGTTTCCCCTTTGCCCCGCTTATCTGCCAAGCGAAGAGCAGATTGAGGCGCTCGCGGATATGCCTGTATGGCTGATAGTCAGCCGCTTTGACATAATAGCCGGCTACCACACATTTTCGGAAGATATATGGAATATGATCTGCGAAAAGACTGCCGTACCGCAGGACTGCCGCCTGACTCTTTTCGGGCGCGTAAAATACCCAGACGGCAAAAACACTTCGAGCAATCACTTTGTTTGGTTTGCGCTTGCAAACGATTTGTTCACCTATGACGAAGGACCTTACCCGAAGGCTGTGACAACCGACGCCGCGGGTAATGAAATCACACTCACGAGCCCCGACGGAGTTGTGTCCTGGCTGTGCTCCTACACCTCGGATTACGCGGGTGAGCCCCTTGAGCCAAACGGCACGCTCGACAGCAACCCCGATGAGGGCTACAGCAGGGCTAAAAACATTCTGAAAACTCTTTTCCCGCTCATTGCCGACGCGATAGGCTCATTCTTCGGAAATATATTCGATGCCGTAAAATCGGCATTCAGATTCGGTTAAAGATATTAAAGCACCCCGATTGGGCGGAGAGTCGTAATCCAGTATTGGTTTTCACGGAAAACTAAAACCGCAGCACATCGTCAGATTTGCTTACCATACATACTCAGTATGCTTTCGCAAATCTTCCTTGTTCTGCGGCTTATTTTTCTCGGGAAAACT
>JAEEGL016333529.1_pt1 | contig 19022 bp, 13 predicted proteins | sample 9134231 | NCBI WGS metagenome assembly JAEEGL01 (sample SAMN16246548, study PRJNA631951) | gut metagenome | biome: gut microbiome; feature: rumen; material: fiber-attached | host: Bos | place: Iran: Karaj | collected 2018-10 | reverse complement strand
CAACATTAACACGCCCCTCGGCTGCGCCTTTACGGATCTCGCCTCCTTCACCTGTAAGAGCTACGTATCGTTTTTTCTCCTCGGGATCTCTAATAACAAACGAGTATATGACGATATCCCTTTCGTCGCCCTGAATACCCTCAATTATCGAGACTTTTACATCTTCGTCTTCTATCATTTGCCTCAACAACTCTGCCTGCTCATTGAAAAACGTCAAAACGGCTATTGTCTTTCCTTTTAGCTTCGGATCCGACTTAATATCATTAATAAGTCCTCTTATGTAGTTAGCCTCAGCATAATTCTTTTTCCCAGAATCTTCATTCTCGTCAGGAGCATCTATCACATGGTTTATTAGTACTCTGTTAGTATCTTTATATGTAAGGATATTGTCATTTATGACTTCGAGTGAACGTCCTACAGGCTCATAAAAATACTCATTAGAAAATCCAATCAATTCTTTTGGTGAGCGATAATGATACCGCAATACCGTAGTCTTAAACCCGGCAAGAGTAGCAATATCCATCACCGATTTTACAGAATCCTCAGTTGCTTTTATTTGGTAATAATCACTGATTTTATTCTTTTTTGCAATTGCCTCCAATTGTTGATTAGACTTAAATAAAGTATTCGTATCGCGCATCTGTAAACTATCGCCGAAAAACACTGTATGTTTAGCACGATACATTACGGGAAGCGAGTAGGCTAAATTACACTGAGAAGCTTCATCAAGAATAACATAATCAAAAGCATTTGCTACCATAGGGATAATACGATTCACATCCTCGAGCCCCATCATCCAGATCGGAACTGTTTCCGACATCGTTTTAAAGTTTTCAGGGCCGCCCTCACCATTCTTAAGTTTATCAAAAGTTTTGTATGCCTTTTTGCTTTTTGACAAACTATTTGCAACTCTATTGAGAATAGCCTTTGTACTCTTTTGAGAATTAACCTTATCAATACGTTGTAATATGCGATTGCGAATATAATTGCATACGTTGGTCTTGTAATACTTTTGCAATTCTTTAATTTCATTGTTTAATGCATTCGCAGAAAAATATTCTATATTGTCAATTTCTTCATCAAGCGAAGAGTATTCTTCAATATCTGCGAATACAGTATCGGCACCTTTTTCATTAATAAATTTTTCTAGAGTATCGGCCTGCTCTTGCCTCATTCCAGCATTTTGAAGCAAATTTGCCGCAGTAGTCTTTAGCTCCGCAATTTCTGACATTGACGCCACATTTTCAAAATAACCTTTCAAATCTTGTAACGCCTTCATACGCGAGGTCTTTGTTTGGTTAGAAAAAACTATCTGTTCAACTTGCCCATAGATTTCCTGAATTATAGTCCTGCCATTACGTTTTAATGCGCCGTTCATTTTGCTATGAACCAATATACCTTTTATTGTGCCAGACCGCTCTGGGACTAAATTATCAAAATCCTGAATAGTCGTTGAGATAAAATCGATAACAGCCGCAAAATCAACTTCTATTCCTTTCAATAATCTAGCCTCTTTCTTATGCAGTGATTCATTCTGTTCCGTATAATGCTTTGTCGTATTAGTGAGACTATTTATCAAATCATTTATTTTTTTATACTCGTCCCACCATTCACGATGTATGCCAAGATCAGAATATAACTTTACATATTCAATTGCCTTCCGCTGATTATAAAAGTCAAACAGACTTCTTTCCCCATCTATACCTCGGTTAAAGATACCCTCTTTATCTGCCATCTCTTTGAGAGGTTCTTTCTGATCGCTTACCGCTTTTTTGTCAAAGACCTTCTGCAAACTCTTCAATGTGTTAACTGCACTATCACGTTCATCTTCTTCAGTATAAAGACGTGATCCCCTATCAGGAATATAACCAAACAAAAATGGTATATCCAGCTTTTTTAGTTTATCTTTAACTCCACGCACGGCTTGGTCTTTCTGACTCACAAAAAGCACCTTCTTACCAGTAGCCGCCAAATGACAAAGAATATTTGCAATAGTTTGCGATTTACCAGTCCCAGGAGGCCCCTCAATAATAGAAGCTTTGTTGTCTATTACGCCCAAAACCTTTAATTGATATTTATCATATGGGAAAGGAAAAAATATTTCAGTTCTTCCGTCGTCATAAACATTGTATTCGATATCCATGTCATCATCTGAAGACCAAGCGCCCAAAGAAGTTTCTTCCATAGCTTCATCTTCCATGTCCGCCATCGTCTTTAGATCTTCTACTAGAAAATAGTTTGTTTTAGCGGCAAGCTTTATCGAACAAACAGACAAATCAGGAGCATCCGACACGCTTGTCGCTTTTTCCAAAAACAAATATGTTTTTATTTTTGCCCATACTTCCTCAAGAATATCCCCATTTACCGGAAGTGTATTATTTTCTTCGGAATTAATTTTTGTAGTCAGCTCAAAGATGTCATCATAATGAGCCTGCTCAAGAAAAGCATTAAGTGGCTCAACAGCAAAAGATAAATACGGGTCAGTAACAGTTATCTTAACCTTAACAATGTCACTGTGTGGCCGAATTAATATGTTCACCGGCACCTGGAAAAGTGCAATCTTTACGGTCTCTGGCCCCGCAGAATTATCGTCTTTTTGTCTATAAAAACCTTTATTGTTCTTTTCTGCAGTAAACTTGATAAATCCAGTCTCGAGCATAACTTTTTTAGTGTACTCTTGAGTCTTAATTTTATTGTTTATTTCTGTCAGCACAATGAGTATCTTTTGGTCCCTCTCAAGTCTTTTTTCTGCATCCTTTTGCTGTTGCGTCTTCTTATTTTCAGGCAAAGATGCATCGTGTTTTATGCAAGTAATTAATTCAAATTCAAAGCTGTAGTTGCCATCAGTGCCAACGTCGCCACATAAAAACTTTTTTGCATCAACTATAGTATTGTCGAGCTCAACATGGGAACTGCGAGACAGTCTAGCATTACCAGATACCAATCTAGAATAATCCAAACAATACGCAGCAAGATTTTTAATTGAAATGTTAGTATTGCTTAGCATATCTACATAAATTATAGCAGAATATTAGTATAATATAGCAAAAATACATAGCTAGTCTATAAAATCATCGCATAAATAGCAAACTAAGGTTACTATTGCATTTTTATTATTTTTATGCTATAATAGTAGTATAAGTAGCACATTAATATACATTGTGAATCTATGAAAAGGTGGGATTAGTTTTGAAACAAAACATTTTTAAAAAGATTTTTTACAAGATTTTCAGACGAAAATATGAGATTGTCTCATTCCCTGTCTGTGCATTCGGCGCGGACAATGTCCGCATCAGGGCGCTTAGAGACATTCCCAGGCACAATGTCCGCAAATACGACATCGGTGGATCCGTGGAAGGGTACCATAATCTTTCACAATTTGGCGATTGTTGGATAGGTGAAAATGGCAAAGTTTTAGGCAAAGCACGTGTAAGTGGAGATGCTATAGCCCGCAGCCAGGCCAAGATCTATGGCCATGCCAAAATCAAGGGTCAGGCTATAGTGTATGGCTGGGCCAAAGTGTGTGGCCATGCCGTAGTCAAAGACATGGCAGAAATCTATTGTCAGGCTACGGTTTCCGAACATGCCAAAGTCAAAGGCAAATCATTTATCCACGGCAGTGTATCGTTATCAGGAAATTGCATCGTTTCAGGCAGAACAGTTGTCCGTGATACTGCTCAAATCTGCGATATGGCCATAGTACACGATTCAGACGTAAGCGGCAATACCATTATCCGCAATGACGCCCGCGTCCTTAATCAAAAAATTCGCAATGTAACTATCTTCTCATCAACCCGCTTCAACTAAGCGGGTTTTTTGTTATCTGTGACTTTTTGTACGGACTTACTCACTTCTTAGTGCATCTACAGGATCCTTCTTACTAGCAGCACGCGCAGGTATTAGCCCACCTATTATTGTTAGAACCACACTGAGCAGTATTAGCAGTAAAGCCGTTTTTGGATCCAATGCGGCACTCAAAGGTACATCACCAGTAAAATGATGCAGCACCAAATTAATAATAGGAATCAATAAATACGACACCACTATACCTATAGTACCAGACAAAAATCCTATTATAAAAGTCTCTGCATTAAATATAGAGGAAATATTATGCTTACTCGCCCCCATGGCGCGCAGTATTCCGATCTCTTTTTTGCGCTCATATACAGATATATACGTAATTACACCTATCATAATAGAGCTCACTACTAGTGATATAGATACAAATGCTATCAACACATAACTCACTGCATCTACGATAGTCTTCACCGACGACATCAGAACACCAGTAGTATCAGAATATTCTATTACCTTACCTTCCATGCCAGCACTCCTCATCTTCTCGTTGTAATCTTCAAGGAATTCTATAAAATGTGTTTTGCCATCAAAGCCCCAAAAATAAAATGACATTTTTGTCGGATCATCTATATCCTGGTACCCCAAAGCCGACAAATTCGTGGCTAGAGTAGTTTTCTTCTTCGTAAACATTGCCGTCACTACTCTAGAAAGCTCTTCCTCTGAGAAATTCAGTCTAAAGGCTACCACTATAGCGTCCTGGCCCACATGAACCGCATCTGCGAAGCTTGCAGACAAATAAGAAGTCAAATCACCTATCTTTGTTATTACTTTTTTCTGCATATTCAAGTTGGTAGCCGCACTGGTAAGTGTGTCAAATGTTGCAGCTATCTCAGCATTTTTTAAATAATCCTCTGCCGACAATTCCTCGTGCTTCAATAATGCTTCCAAATACAAAGCCAAATAGCCCTTCAGCATCCCGCTATACGCACTGGCAAAATTATCCACTGGAATATTATAGGCTCCTTCTAAATCACTAAAGTCCTTCTCCGCCACAAACTCGTCTACGAATTTTAATAATATTTCCTGAGCCGTTTCTGGATTCGCCAAATCCATCATATTTATCTCTCCGCTTTTCATTTTGTCTGCCAATCTTGCAACCATTTCGTCTGAGAGTACTTTGAATTTGTCTTCCAAAGCACTTCGTATGCTCGGCATATCATTTATGCCACTATTTATATCACTAGAAATCCCACTTATATACTCGCTAGTTTTAGCGCTTACTGCATTTTGGTCTATGTTCACGCCAAAAGCTCGGCTTAGTGCCGCTTCGTCTACCGATACCAAATCCGAAAACTCAAAATTAAATTCATTTTCCTCTTCACCAAATTTCGTATTGGAAAAAATATCCAATTCTGAATTATCCAGCTGTTTCTTTACTATTTCCGTATCCTTAGATTCGCCTATAATATGTGTCACCAACGACGGCAAATATGCTACCCCGCTACCGCTAGAAAGCATTTCCGAATTCATTATAGCTACACCAGTAATTTTTAATTTTTCAGACTCATTATATACATCACGCATATATTCCCTGTCGCCAGTCATATCTTCATACACGTCATATTTACTATTAAACTTATAGGTATCAGCAGGAATCACTAGTCTAAGATCTACCGACATAATATCATCATAGCTAAGTTCCAATGGAGTATTATGAATATCTGCACTTTCTCCACTCATTATTTTGGATACTATTTTATTTAGCTCATCCGTATCGTGAAATCCTAGAGAATACGTCAACAGTTCAGAAATCTCACCTTTATTACTCAGTACTACCATCAATTCATTGTATTCTTCTGGATATCGCCCAGCCAATAGCTCTGTATCTTCCATTAGATTCTCCCTCTCGAATTGCTGAAACACTGATGTCATCGAGGAATAGTTTCTGAGAAGAGACGATTCTCCTACCAACGATGTAAATAGTGTACTAGGATTCATTTTGGCTATCGCCCCAGTAGCATCTTCTGTATATATCAATGGATCTACATTGTATTCATATTCTAGTAGCCGAATGTCATCTTTTAGTTCAACCTCATGCCCCTTCAAGTACTCCGCGAAATTTGACAAATCATTATTAGACACAGTCCCAAGCGTAGAAGTCAAAATCTGATTTTCTTTCAGTTTACTGTTAGATTGGCTCCCGCCACTCGTTCCAGTAAGACTCAGCAGTATACCCGTAAGATCAGCCGATTCCTTCTGTAGAGACAAAGGATAAGACGTCAACGTATCTTCCTCTATCTTGTCAATATAATTTTGAAACCCAGTAGATACCGCAGAAATCAATGCTATTCCAATAATACCTATCGAACCAGCTGCCGCCACTAGCACGGTCCGAGCTTTCTTGGTGAGCAAATTTTGTAAAGATAGCCCCAGAGCGGTAATAAAAGACATCTTCGTTTTTCCCTTTTTGTGTTTGGCTTTTTCTAAGTCCAAGTCTGTCTTTATCTTGCCGTCATATGGACTAGAATCTGAAGTTATCCTCCCATCCTTTAGCGTAATTATGCGTGTCGCATATTTATCCGCTAGTTCTGGATTGTGTGTTACCATTATCACTAACTTATCTTTAGAAATATCTTTCAAGATTTTCATTATCTGTATACTGGTGTCAGAATCCAAAGCACCGGTAGGTTCATCTGCTAGTATAATATCAGGATCATTCACGAGCGCCCTAGCTATTGCCACTCGCTGCATTTGCCCACCAGACAATTGACTCGGCAATTTATCTATATGCTCCTTTAGTCCTACATCGGTCAAAGCCTTCTTAGCCTTGCGAACCGACTCGCGCTTAGAGAGGCCAGATATAGTAAGTGCTAATTTTACATTATTGAGGACAGTTTGGTGCGGGATCAGATTATAGCTTTGGAATACAAATCCAATCCTATGGTTGCGATAGCTATCCCAGTCCTTGTCGCGAAATTTTTTTGTAGATTTTTCATTTACAATAAGGTCACCAGCGGTGTACTGGTCGAGTCCACCAATGATATTAAGAAGAGTAGTTTTTCCTGATCCACTTGGTCCAAGTATCGCTGCAAATTCACTAGTGCGAAAATTTATGTCTATTTTATTTAAAACAACACGTCTTATGCCACCAGTCTCATAGACTTTCTTCACACCCTTTATCTCTAACATAATCTTTATAATTATATCACAATGATAAATATTTTTCTGAACACTGGGCCACTTAATTATAAGCAAAAGATTATACATTTTGTGCGTATCATATTATAATATATATATGCACGAGCAGGTATTTAACCGCATAGAGAAAAAATATCTCATCACAAAAGCACAGAAAAATAGACTCCTGAAAACGATCAAAAAAAACACAGAAAAAGACGCCTACTACCGTTCGGAAGTCTATAATCTATATTTTGATAACGACAATTATGATCTTATTATGCAATCCATCGATAAGCCCGTATTCAAGGAAAAGCTGCGCGCCCGAAGCTATGGTGGATATGATCGAGTTTTCTTAGAGATCAAAACAAAGCTAAAAGACGAAAACGGAAATATAGGATATAAGCGCCGCGTCATGATTACTCGTCAAGAGTTTGCTGAATTTATCCAAAACAACATCACATTAACAGATCTAGCTGAGCGAACACAAAACAATAATAACAACATCCAAATAGCTAGAGAAATAGATCATCTTTTCCAGCTTTTTTCGCTCAAGCCAAAAATACTTATTACCTACAACCGCGAAAGCTACAAAGGCAAAGACGGGCTACGTATTACATTTGACGATAAATTGCGTTTTCGTGACAAAAAACTTGACTTTATTAAAGGAAAGCGTGATAAAATTTATTTTAAGGACATTAGAAACACGATAATGGAAATAAAAGCACAAGGTTCATTGCCGCTTTGGCTGGTAAAGATTATGTCGTCAGAGCAAATCTACCCACAACAATTCTCCAAAATCGGAAAAGTCTATGCAAAACTAAAAAGTAAGGAAAGGAAAAATGTTTAATAGCATATTCGATTCAACATCAACAGGGCTAGATATTACGACTGGTCTGATTTGTGCCGCCGTAGCACTTGGGCTTGGCATAGTAATAGCCGTCACGCATATGAAAACATCCCAAACCACCAAAGGGTTTTTAATTACTCTGGCTACGTTGCCTATGCTAGTAATGGCAGTTATGATTATGATAAATGGCAACCTTGGTACATCCATTGCTATACTAGGTGCGTTTTCTTTGATACGCTTCCGTTCTGTTCAGGGTGAAGCAAAAGACCTTCTCAGTGTCTTCTTTGCGATGACTGTGGGGCTGGCTTGCGGTATGGGGCATATTCTTTTCGCCACAGCTATTACAATAGTCGCTGTTATCGCTATATTGATATTCTCATATACCCATTTGTTGGAACCTAATAAAGAGCAGCGAGTGTTGAAAATAGTCATACCAGAAGATCTAGATTATGAAGAAGTATTTGATGAAATATTTACCAAATATACCACCAAAACAAAACTCGTACGCATGAAGACGATAAATATGGGCAGCCTGTATAAGCTCACATACGATGTAACTCTAAGGCAAGGCATCAAAGAAAAAGAATTCCTTGATGAGCTAAGAGTAAAAAACTGTAATCTCAAAATACTCTTATCCCACCCTTGCCTAGAAGAGGAGATCTAGGTGTCACTCGATAGCAAATCTACGGATGAGCCTATTGAGATGATGAGCCAGAAGCCCGTACGGCGCGAAAATGATAACAAATTCGACAAAAGATGGGTTCTGACTGCTGTCATCGCTATGGCAATATTGGCAATTGGGATCATGTTTAATAGTAGATCAAACGACAATAACGCGACTAAAATTGCGGGGCTTATGAACGTAGACAACGGCGACTCAAAAATCAATTGGAATCGCTACGACGTTAAGAGCATAGAACTAGACGAGGAACTTACTATTACAGACTCTGGCATCTACCATTTATCTGGCATATTGGATGACGGATCGATCACGATTGACTCTGGCATCAAAGGAGAAGTAAAGATAATCTTAGACAACGTATCGATCTCTAGTTCGCTCGGCCCAGCCATTACTTGTGTATCTGGTGATGATCTAGTAATTGAACTAATCGGCAATAATACATTGCAAGACGCGACCACATACGACGGGGTAGATCAAGACATAGCTGGCGCAATCTATTCCAAAGCAGACCTTACATTTGAAGGCAACGGGACTCTCAATCTTATAGGAAATTACCAAGACGCAATTATTGGCAAGGATGACGTGAAGTTTAACAGTGGCACATATTATATTACTGCTCCAGATGACGGCATCCATGGGAAAGATTCTGTATCTATTGTAGACGGTATATTCAATATTAATACGCGACAGGACGGTATCAAATCCACTAATGATACAGATACCGAAAAAGGGTTTGTCTTAATTCAAGGCGGAGATATTCGTATTTCGTCTGGCGACGATGGCATTTATGCCGAAAGGGCACTGGCAGTGCAGTCCGGCATGATTAACATATCTAGAAGTCACGAGGGGTTAGAGGCTCAAAAAATAATCATAAACGGAGGTCATCTCTCAATTGTCTCATCAGACGACGGCCTCAATGCCAGCAACAAACAAAAAATGGCATCAAAACCCACGCCTAGTACTTCGGGCGCAGATGATAATTGCGAAATTATCATAAATGACGGGGATATCTACATTAATGCTAGCGGCGATGGCATAGATAGCAACGGCCAAATCTATTTTAATGGTGGATCAACAACGATTGACGGTCCAATCAACAATAACAGCAGTGCCTTAGACTCGAATTCCGGGATCATCGTGAATGGCGGCACGGTTTTGGCGATAAGTTCTAGCAATATGATAGAAAAATTCGACGAAGCTTCAACTGTGCTAAACGCAGATATCTACTTTGAAGATATTAAGTCCACTGGAGCAAAATTCGAAATAAAAGACCCTACTGGTAATACTCTCATCAGCCACACTTCAGCGAAACCTTTTAATCATGCAATGATGTCTAGTGCTGATTTTGTACTTGGCGAAATATACTACATATATATCAATGGAGAAAAATATCAGGACTTTACAATAAATAACTCAACCACAACAGTCAACAAACCCAAAAACAATACCACTATTCCGGGCGGCCACAATTGACGATTATTACATTTTTGAAATAACTTATGTTATAATAATCCAAAAGGAGGTAAATGCAATTAATAATTATTCTACTTGCTACTGTCTCTATCCTGACATTCTTATCTGGAGTGATAGTATATTTTGGGGCAAGTAAAGGAGACAAGGTACGATCAGCATGGTTTTTCCTAGCCGCAATTTTTGCCACGGTATGGATGGCATCTATTTCGCTATTCTTGACGGCGAGCCCAACATGGGTAGATATTATAGACTGGCATATCAAGTGGACATTCATTAGTGCAATTTTGATAGATATTTCCTTCTTGGGGTACATTGCCTGGCGTCAAAAATACGGCCAAATTATTACATTCGTATTTCTTTTTGCTGGCCTTGCGCTAAGCATACTAATATTCTGCGCCCCAGGCCTCCTCTACCATAATGTTGTACTATCACGCACTGGTAACAGCGTAAATATGAACATTGGATTATTGTATTATGCGTATATTGGATTTTTCTGTGCTATCGTGCCTGTCGTGATTTTTACACTATTCAGACAGTATAGAAAAACAAGTTCTATGCGTAAGAAAAATGGCGACTTAATAATAATGGGTAGTTTTGGGCTGTCCAGCACGCTTGTCCTTGTCGCTAATCTAATTTTGCCTTTGTGCAATAACTGGAGCATGATTTGGCTTGGCCCTCTGGCGCTTGCAGCAACCATTATAGCTTTTTATTACACAATCCTACGCTACCATTCACTAAACCTATCATCTATATGGCTCAAGATATTCTCATACATTGTGATTATTGCCTCGATAGCTATCATATATATGGTGATATTTGCCGCTATCTTTGCAGCATTATTCAGGGGCTCTACTCCATCTGCGGAGGTTATCATCTTAAATTTCATTATGATCGTTATTTTCCTTCTACTTATGCCAGCAATAGGCGAGTTACTAACGTCTATTAGAGCATTGATATCAGGACAAGGCAATACCAAGAAAAAAGGCAAAAATGGCAGATAAAACTCCACACAAGTCCCGTATGACTATACTTCTATCGGTAAACGCCGCCGCGATTCTGGTAGCTGGCGTTTTGATATCTAGCGCCATCTGGCTTAATGGAGGTATTATGTTTCGTGCCGTCGACGAACGCTCTGACATTGTGGATGGCAAAGCTGGTGCTGCCGAACTACTAGAATCAGCATCAGGTTCCGATGCTACGGTAGATATAGACATCATCAATAACGACGATTATATTTCTACTACAAGCCATGAATTTGATAGTTCAGAAGTGCCGTCTGGTGAATTGTGGAACGAAAACGCCATTACTATATACGCTACTCCAGACACAGACATCTGTATAGGTGGTGGCCTAACGAACCTAGGTGAGATGTATTGGCAGACTTCAGATCCAGAAATAATTGCGGGTTTTTCTGATTCAGCCCGTACCTGGCTGGGGTATAGCAACGATACGTGTCGGTACCCTGTAATTAGTGGCACTGGGACCACTACAGTCACGGCTGGTACATACGATGGTTCGCGCAAGGATTCCATCACCATCACCGTCATAGACCCACCTGCCGATCAATGGGAACACGAAGTTCTAACTCTAGTCAATAAAATTCGTATTAAGAATAATCTCAGCCGACTTTCCTGGAGTGACACGTGTGAAAACGCGGCCGATATTAGGGCTAGCGAATCAATGACGCTGTATGCTCATACGCGCCCAGATGGTCGTAGCTGGTCTACGGCATGCCCAGCTCCTGACTCAGGAGGTATTAGTGGAGAAAACCTAGCCATAGGCAATGCGGCGGTATCCCCAGCAACTGTCGTGGCCTTGTGGATGGGGTCAGAATCTCATCGCGCTAATATTCTCAACCCAGAATACACGAAACTCGCGGTTGGATTTAAATTTGACAATGACTCTACATACCGTACTTATTGGTCTCAATTCTTCAGCACTTATTGAACATTGCTATAGAAATATTCTTCAAAAAGCGTCCCAAATTTACGTATGCTTTGGTATGGTACACCGCTCGTTAGTACTGTAACTACGAAATGCCTATCATAGTCGGTAAACTCAACAACGGCCGTGTCATGGTACAAGTTCCAATAGCCTTCGTCCTCATTGTAATCCCACCCTACCTTGTTATAAACTTTTACATTACCAGAGAATCCACTTGGCAAGCCTTGTCGCCAATCATATTCCGTAGCAGGTTGATTTAAGAACGAATCCTTCATACGTATAGCCAAAACATCATCAGTTTTAAACAGAGAATAGTATTTTTTCATCATCATTGTGACATCTTCGGCTGTAGACGTAAAATCAGAAACAGTAGTATTGCCTAGGCCATATTCATCTGCCACGACGTCATCCAGATAATCTTCCCCCATCATATGCCATAACGTCTCGGCGCAAATAGAATTAGATTCCCTTATAGATAAGTCCAGACATTCTTCTATGTTGTAGCTAGTAACGCCTGCATCATCATCGGCTTTCCATTTACCAGATTCTATAAGCTTATAACCTTCATATACGACAAACAACTTATATAAGGAAGCAGTCGCATAGCTCTCCTGTTCATCGTATATCCCACCTATTCCATCACGATCTAGATCATATACCATAACGCTCTTTTCGCCACCTATAGATTTTATCCAGTCGTCTATTACGGGCCGAAAACTAATTTTATTAGGCTTAGCAGGCTCTTCGGACGGATGCTCCATATTGATATTTCCGTCGATAAAAGCATTGTTTCCTGTCTCGGTCTGCTCATCCTTAAGCTCAGCGTCGTAGCTAAATAAAGCCACAAAAGTACACAACGCAGTACTAGTCAATAATACAACAAGTACACCAAATAACACCCAACTATTTGTCTCATTCAGTATCACGGCCTAGCCCTTGTCAGTCGACCAATGTACCACTTCATATCATCTATGTCCATTAGCTTAGGCTGCATATTACTATCGTAGACCGTAGGAGTTATGCGCGTCTGTAGTAGCTTATCATTATAGAAATAATGCTCCAAAATCAGGCTGCGTGTAGTCCCCGGCCACCAATATTGGTCAAAAAACAGATTACCTAACCCGTAGTATATGGCGCCACCACCATACAGTTCAAATGTCTGCGGCTGATGCGCGCTTGTGCCCACTACAACATCCGCACCAAGATCAATCAAATGGTGGAAAAATCCAATTTGATCGCCAGCCGCCGAGTCTGCATAATCGCAAGTGGTGTCTTCTGCGGTAGAATCATAGGCGCTACATTCGTAATACTGTATATCTACAATTACCACATCGCCACGATCTTTGGCTGCATTGATTTCTTCTATTGCATTTTCCTCGTAATACTGGTTAGCCCCAGGAGTGTCGTCGTAAGTAGCACCACCAGTAGACAAATTATAGGCCAAGAAGGTAATATTCGTACCCTTTTGGTTAATTTTTAGAGGAATGGCCGCATCTTCTGCCGTTCGCCCTCCACCCACTACTTCGATATTATTCTTATTATATAAATCTATGGTATCTAATGCTGCATCTATGCCGCAGTCCAAATTATGGTTCCCCGTAAGTTCAACAATGTCCAACCCTATATCTAAGAGTGTATCTAAAAACCTCGGGTCAGAGCAGATATTGTCAGCAGTGGCAGAAGCGGTAAACGAAGCTTCATTTGAAGTGTGGGTTAGATCAAATTTGGATAAATAGTCTTTAATCTGCGATGAGAAAAATGTCGCGTCGCCACCCGTAGCATTAAGCTTAGTATACATTCCTCGGCTCATTGCAGTTACGCCAGTCTGTGCAAACGTTAAGATATTAGTCGAATCAGGCCAATCCCTGTTAAAACTACTATCTACTAGGGGCGCTATCTCTTCGCTAAATCTTTCTGAATCAAATTTAACTATTTGGAAATAGGCACCTTTGCTGGAATCGTCCAAATAATATTTCCCATTCAGGCTAAGTAATTTCTTAGTAAAGTCTAATTCATCTAGTGGGATCATATCAACATTATCAAATTCGCTGCTATCAACCCGAGTATCATAGTAGTCCGTCACTGGCACCATAATATTGTATATATATTCGTCATTCATCAACTCAGGTTTTTCTGCAGTAGAGTATGTAGATATATGTACGTCACTTTTCAATATTACATCATCAGTAAAAATACCCCGTAAAATGCCCAATTGATCTTCATCCAGACCTTCATCATAGTACACTACTCCCGGCTTATGAAAAAAGCCACCTCCAGTAAAGAAACGTATTCCAACATATGCTAGTGCAAAAGCCGCGGCAAAAATAGCAAGACTAAAGATTATCATTCTACGTCGATTTCTTCGCCTTATCCTCATGACTTCATTATAGCACAAGGCGATATTTTGCCTAGAAAAGTGATATAATATAGTTATGTTTAAATGGTTTGGACGCAGCGATAAAGAAAAAGAAGTCCTATCACCGAATGGCAATATAAAGGCTATTTTTATATTAAAATCTGGCCGAATTTCATACGCAGTATACAAAAACGACAAAATCGTTATCAAACAGTCATCTCTCGGATTTAATGTATGTGGAGAAGCTGCACTAGTCAACAATTTCAAGCTTGTACGCACTCAAATTAAGCGACATTCCGAAACGGTAGAACTTCAATGGGGTGAGGATCATTTCATTGATAACACATATACCGAAGCAACTTTTTATCTCACGGAAGATAAACTGCCTAAGCGCATTATGACATTCCGTATTCGTGTTTTTAATGACGCCGTTGCCTTTCGCTACGAAATTCCACCACAGCCAAAATTTCAGCGCATATCAATCAAGGACGAGCTCACCGAATTCAAAGTTGATGTAAATTCTACAGTGTGGAAAATTCCTGCCTATCAGCCAGACAGGTATGAGTACAATTACGAACGAGCCAGCGTATACGACCTCAAGCAGTCCGTGCATACACCGCTCACTATCCGTACCCCCAATGGCTGTTATGTAGCAATACACGAAGCGGCATTATATGACTATGGGTCCATGACTATTAAGCTCGATGTTAATAATTCCTTAGTTACTGATATTACGCCACTGTCGGATGGTACGAAGGCACACGTAGATTTACCATTCCAGACACCGTGGCGCTTAATAATGCTAGCAGACTCCGCCATAGAACTCACCACCAATCGCACCATGTATGCGCTTAACGACCCGCCAACAAAAGATTTTAGTTGGGTTCATACCCTCAAGTTCATCGGTATCTGGTGGGCCATGTACGTAGGCGAATGGACTTGGGCCCCCGGTAATCGTCACGGTGCCACCACCGAGCACGCCAAGCAATACATCGACGCTGCCATACGCTTAGGCATATCCGGACTTCTTATAGAAGGATGGAATGAAGGTTGGGAGGGCGACTGGCTAGAAAACGGAATCAATAATAAGTTCACTATTGCTACTTCGGATTTCGATCTAGAAGATGTAGCAAGTTATGCCAGACGGAATCATATCGAGATAGTGGGACACCATGAAACAGTGGGTTTTATAGATAATTACGAACGGCAACTAGAAGCGGCGTATAATTACTATGCAGCCAATGGTATTCATTATATCAAGACGGGGTATGCAGGGAGCATGATGCTCATCAATGGACGTCGCGAATATCACCATTCTCAGCTGGGTGTCCGCCACTATCAAAAAACCGTTGAGCTTGCTGCCAAAAAACATATCTGTCTAGATATTCACGAGCCCATCAAGGGCACTGGCATAGAACGTACCTGGCCAAACCTACTATCCCGCGAAGGTGCCCGTGGCCAAGAATACGAAGGGGGTGCTCTAAGTCCGTCACATGCTTGTTTCCTACCATACACTCGCTTACTTGCAGGTGGTATGGATTACACTAGCGGCATTTTTGACCTTATGAATAGTGTTAAGCGCATGGCCACTACCTTGGCACGGCAAGTTGCTTATTTTGTAACTATCTACTCAGGTATGCAAATGGCAGCCGACCGCCCATTTATGTACGAAGATCGCTTTCCAAAAGTCTTTAACTTTATTCGTGATATCCCTACCAATTTCGAACGAACCATCCCATTACTAGGCGAGATTGGCGAATACTACATAGTCGCACGCAAAGATCGCGAATCAGAAGATTGGTATGTAGGTGGAGTCACCAACGAATCACCCCGAAGAGCTCATATTAGTCTAGATTTTCTAGGTGAAGAATCATATAAAGCTACGATTTACTCCGATGCCGATGATGCGCACTACCGCGACAATCCTTTCGGGATAAATATCATGGAAAAAACCGTCAGCCATAATGACTCTCTAGACATCTATCTCGCTCCGGGTGGTGGCTTCGCCATCGAGCTCAAAAGAATGTAAAATGCGCTTCTTCCGTCATTCCACTTATGCTATTAAATCATACATGAATACTAGCACTGGCTTCTACCTACTATCGCCATACAACCGCAACTCAAACGGAGAAACACATCACTTCTATCTAGAACCACAAAGTGGCCGTCTTTCCATACTGTACACAAACGGCATCGGCAGTGTACGACCAGTTATTTCGTTAAATTCAGGAATAACAGCATCTGCTAGATCCGGTATCGCCACAGATCCATGGGTAGTTACTACCCAGTAGAAATTATTGTATTTTTATTATATGACAAAAGCAGTACCTATACCCCAGGACTAAATCCCTTTAGTCTTCTCTCATGCAGCTTGTAGTTATGATCATGCTTCCCCACTTCCGCCCAGAAATCCTTCGAATGATCTGGATGATTGATGTGCGCTAGCTCATGTAGTATCACATAGTCGCGCAGTGTTTCCGGCACGTTCATTAACCCTATATTTAGGCTGATAGTAATCTCATCGGTATTGCCTCCAGTACGTTTCCTATGCGTGCACGATCCCCATCTAGTATTTGCGTGTGACAGCCGAAAATTATCATATTTATAACCGTGCAATCTAGCAAAGTATTCCAATCTATACGGGAGATACTCACGAGCTTTCTTCATCAATTGCTTCTTTTGGTAATCCCGTGCCCGCTGCTCAGCCGGGTCTTTTACTGGTAATTTCTCTCGTATCATTTTGCGATTGGCATTCAGAAATCTCTTAGCTAAAAATTCGGAGGTGTATTTTGGTACACTCATCGCTAGCCGCCCAGACGTCGATACGGAGAACCTAATATTACGAACCCACGCATTTTTGCGCACAATTACCTCACCGAATTCTTTATCTACAATAACCATAAGATTAGCGCGCTCTTGCGAGCCCAGCTAGCACGTGCTTTGTCTGCGTCTCGAAAGTATGCTTGCCGGAAAGTATCACTGGTTTTTCAAAATCCGCCGGCGCCTCCACCTCGGCTACAGCAGTATCATATACTTCTTTAGCTTTTTTTATAGTCTTATACTTAGCCCTAAGCCGTACTTTTATAGTAGTAAAATCAGTTTGTACCCATACTAGCGTAGGTTTAAAATTCTGCGCACGCAAGATATTACGTATTTCAGTGCGATCTTTTTCCGTCTTTAGCCCACCTTCTACCACTATAGATTGCTTTGCCTTGGTAATTATCTCGAGTATAGACAAAACTGCATCATGAGAAAATCCATATACTTCTTGTATTTCGTCAAGATTGTAATATGCTAGATTGTACTTCCTGGCAAATTTTTCTGCAAAAGTAGTCGTCCCGCTACCAGGAGCTCCAAACACCAACACCGCTCTAAGCTTCTTTCTATTACCTTCCATAATACCTCTATTGTATCATACTTGCAAAGATCAGACAAAAATTTTTTTATCAAGGCTTAATTCGTCGACAAAATCAGTAATTATTCTAATATCTTTGCTGACTTTTTCTAGTTCAATTTTCTCATCAATAGGCTTAAATGGACGAGGTGGCTCAAAAGCGTCCTTACCTTCGTTTATACCTACATATAACCTATTATTGATAAAGCACATTATCATCTTTTTGTCATATTTGATTCCAAGATTTTCAATACTAGCGATGAATGCTGGATCTAATAAATAGAAAGTTTCAAACCCATCCTCAGCATAAATATTAAACATTTTGTTGAAGTCCACGGACTCTACTTCAAACTTTTCAAATTTCCGCCCTGTTTCAGAGTCACTACTCGGAATCTTGCCAATACTAAAATGTTTGCTTATAACCTCTAATCTAAAATTAAATTTTTTGGGGAATTCAAAAATCATAAATCTACCACGAAAGATAGTCACATACGAAGTATCGCCATCCGAGTCCGTGTATTCTTCCTCTATATGCACATCAGCCTGCCTAAAAGTAACATCCTTATATTTGCCAATTGTTAAATCATTAGAAGAATATCTATCTCCAACATTTATCATTTGAGTATTACAGAGCAGCTGTTTATCCAGTTCAGCATCATGTGAATACTTTATGTCATCAAAAATAGACATTAGATTTTGCTCAACGAAATACGCCTTATATAGTTTCCTGTAGTTGGCAGACTCTTTTCTCGTTCCCACCATAACAATTAAGGAAATAATTACCAAAGAAAATACAGAAAATATAAAAAACGTAGGCAAAACAATAATTAAGGAGGCTCTATTATCAAACAAACTAAGCAGTACTACTAGTAACAACAGAACAAGAACAATGGCAGAAAGAGATAATGTTTTAATTTTATCTCTATATTGTTCTCTAGCTTTTTCTACATCCGCAAAATTCATATTCTTATTATACATCAAAAAAATCGGAATTCACTTCTGACTTCTGTTCCAAACTAATTTCTTTTGCTAGACTTTTCTTTAAAAGAAAAGTCTAAGTTAATGGCAGGGGTGGCAAGACTTGAACTCACGACACGCGGTTTTGGAGACCGCTGCTCTACCAACTGAGCTACACCCCTACGTTAATATAAAGTACTATTTTATTTTACCACAAAACATGCTAAAATGGTAGTAATGAAAATACTTATGTTAGGCTGGGAACTCCCACCGCACAATAGTGGCGGCCTTGGTGTGGCTTGTCTCAATATTGCACGAGCCCTATCCGACCAAGTTGCCGACATAGCTTTTGTTGTACCGTACGTGGCATTACTTTCATTGATTTATTTCT
>JAEEGL015257220.1_pt1 | contig 19022 bp, 8 predicted proteins | sample 9134231 | NCBI WGS metagenome assembly JAEEGL01 (sample SAMN16246548, study PRJNA631951) | gut metagenome | biome: gut microbiome; feature: rumen; material: fiber-attached | host: Bos | place: Iran: Karaj | collected 2018-10 | reverse complement strand
GAGAAGTCGAGGATGGCATCCTCCACAGGCATGCCACCCGTAGCATTTACCACATGCAAGCCCTTTTCGATGATCTCTGGGAAGAAGCGGTTCTTTGGTGTGAAATAAGGCAGTTGCCACAGACAGGTGTGGAAGCCGTCCTTCGAGAGTTGGCGGAGCATCTTCACAGGGTCTTCGAAACGATCCTTCGCAAACTGATAGTCGCACTGCCAGTCAACCCCGAACCATCCTGTATCGAAATGGATAACATCGCTTGGAATCTTGTGGGCACGTAATTGCTTGGCAATCTCCAGACCTTCTTTCTGCGAGAAATAGGTGATGCGACTCATCCATGTGCCAAAGCTCCAGAGCGGCAGCATCGGACTCTTTCCTGTAATGTCGGTATATTCGTTGAGGATATCCTTCGGCTCGCCGAAGAACACGAAAAAGTCCATCTGCTCGTCAGCCATAAACAGACGGTCGGCACCAATATAGCTTGCCCCGAAGTCGCAGGTCACAGGGGCTGAGGTGTGCATGAAGATGCCATAGCCGCGATTCGAGAAGAAGAACGGTACGGGCTTGTACTGTCCGTCGGTCTCTGGTCCCTGAGGGTCTGTGACAGAGAGGTGCACCTTCTGTCCCACCTTGTTCAGCGAGGTGAACGACTCACCGCAACCATAGATTCTCTCACCTGGTGCCAACGAAAATACAGGGTTGATACTGCGCGAGTTATCGCTGCCTCTCTTGATAAATGAGAACGGCAGCAGCTTCACCTGCGTCGAGTCGTTATCCACAATGTGCCTCGTCTGTGTCAGCACCTTCCCCTTCGCATCCTTGATCACAATCCTCCAAGGATACTTCTGTATCTCAATGCTCCCATATTCCGTCCGGTATTTGATTGCATCAGCAGAGCTAACCATTTCCCCTCCTGACTTAGGAGAGGCATTAGTAACCATTTCCCCTCCTGAGTAGGAGGGGTTAGGGGTGGTCTGAGCACCCACCTTCTTCTTAAATCCCTCGCAGAACATCACATCACTCTGATCCTCACACTTCGGCTCCACTGGCGTCGTCAGCATCCTGATCCTCGCCGTCCTTGGACTCACCCACTCTATCTTAATCTTCAACGCCGGATCATTCTCATACGCAGCATCAGGGAAATCCAGCATCCGCATCCTCACAGGCCAATAGCCATTGAGGTTGAACGCCTGACGCGGACTCATCCTGTATCGCTTCCACTGCACCAGTCCCTCACCCTTCTGGGCATCGAAGCTCACAAGACTGTCTGCAAGGAAATACGTATTCGACAGGTCATAGAAGTCTGTCGACATATCCTTCTGCATACATTGCAGATACTGAACGCCACTATTCGTCTGAATCTGAGCCGAAGCAGAGAACAGCGAACAATAAATAGTGAATAGTACAAATACAATTCTTTTCATATGCTTTATCACCTTTAATTCCTTAACTACTCTATCTCAATCCACGTCGGTTTCAGCGTTGCCGACCTGGCTGTAATCGAGCCCTTGCCCTTCGCCACTACAAGGCATTTGCCGAAGAAGGCCTTGCGCTTGGGCGCTGTGAAACGCTCCATCGAGGTCTGGCAACCGTTATCCGTACCCAGGATACCGCCTTCGCCCTCATAATCGAAATAAATCATGTCCTCGGCCCAGGGACAGAGATTCCCGTCCTTGTCCACTACCTCGACGTTGATGAAGGTTGTCTCCTTACCTTTGTAATCCACTGACATACGGATACACTCAGGTGCTCCAGCCGTCTTGATGGTCTGCTCACAAACCACCTTTCCATTCTTACGGCTCACCGCCTTCACCTCTCCTGGATCAAACGTCACGCGCCAACCCACATGATACTCTGTGCAGAGGCCTGGTTTCCAACCTTCGCCAGTATATTCTGCCTTCCGTCGCACGCCCTGACTCTCGCCGTTGATGAAGAGCTCCACTTCATCGGCACCGCTATAGTAGCACCACATGTCGATCTCGTCGCCAGGCACCCAGTTCCAGTGGGGGAAGAGATGCAGCATCGACTTCTGCGTCCATTCGCTCTGATACATATAATAGGTGTCCTTGGGGAATCCTGCGAGGTCGATGATACCGAAATAGCTGCTGCGTGCAGGGAATCCGTAGGGCGTGGGCTCGCCGATATAGTCGAAGCCTGTCCAGATATATTGTCCACCCACAAAGTCATTGTGCTTCACCACATCCCATGTCTCCTCATGAGTGCTCGACCACGAGGCGTGCATATTGTCATACGACGAGCACATGTAGCTGGGGTCGGTATATGGCAGCCACCACTCTTTCGGCGCCTTGAATACAGAGTCCGACGGCATCATATAGTTTCCTCGCGTCTGCAGCGCCGACACACTCTCCGAGAAGATAAAGGGTTTCCCAGGGAAATTCTTCGGCACGTCCTTCACCCACTCGTGGTGGTAGTTGAAGCCTATGATGTCGATGGCTCCGCTCTTAAAGAGGTGGTTGCCTGGCGACGGTTCGTTACAGCCTGCCGTGATGGGGCGCGAGGTATCATACCGCTTCACGATCTCTGCCAGATGCTGCGTCAACAGCGACTGCACGCTCAGTTCGCCGTCCTTCGCCAGGGTCGAGGCATCGTGGCCTGCGTTCAGAATCAGGTTTGCCTGTTCGAGCGTGAGGGTGTCAGCCTCAGCCGATGACCATTGTTCGAGCACCTCGTTGCCTATCGACCACATCAGAACCGACGGGTGGTTACGGTCGCGCAGTATCAGGTCGCTCAGGTCGCGCTCGTGCCACTCGACGAAGAATCGTGCATAGTCGTTCTGTGTCTTCTTCCTGCGCCACATGTCGAAGCTCTCGTCCATCACGATCAGTCCCATCGTGTCGCACATGTTCAGAAGCTCTGGGGCAGGAGGATTGTGAGAGGAACGTATCGAGTTCACACCCATCGCCTTCAGCTTCGTGAGCTTACGGTGCAGGGCATCCTCGTTGAGTGCTGCGCCCAGACAGCCAAAGTCGTGGTGCTCGCAGACACCGTTCAGCTTGAAGTTCTTGCCGTTGAGCCAGAAGCCCGTCTTCGCATCAAACTTAAACTCGCGGAAGCCAGTCGTTGTCTCGTAGGTATCCACCACCTTACCGTTCTCAATCACTTCCGTGCGTACCTTATATATATAAGGGTCATCACACGACCAGAGACGAGCCCTCTTAACCGTCAGGCCAAATTCCCCTCCTGAGTAGGAGGGGTTAGGGGAGGTCTGATCCGCCACAATCTCCCCCTCTTTGGATATGATCGTATTACGAATAGCAACCTTCGCTTTAGAGGGGTTCTCAATCTGTACTTCCACAAAGATTTTCCCCTTGTTCATACCACCCCTGCCCCCTCCTACTTTAGGAGGGGAAGAAATTACTCTGACGCCCCAATGCTTCACGTGTATGGGATTCGTCTTTGTCAGCCACACATGGCGGTAGATGCCACAGCCAGAGTACCAGCGCGAATTAGGCTGGTCAGAGTTATCCACACGCACAGCCACCACGTTCCTGCCCGCTTTCAGATAGGCCGTGATGTCATACTCGAAGCTCGAATAGCCGTATGGTCTATACCCCACATTCTGTCCATTGACATACACCGTCGCGTTCATATACACGCCGTCAAACTCTAGGAAATATTTCTCTCGTATGTTGCCATTCTGTGGCAATACCATCTCCTTTCTATACCATCCGATACCACCAGGCAGCGCGCCTCCTCCTGCCCCACTGGGATTGCCAACATAGAAGTCCCCCTCTATCGCCCAGTCGTGGGGCACATCAAGCGTCCTCCACCTCGAGTCGTTGAAATCAGCGTTCGCCATCTCCGGCTTGTCTGCCAGCGCGAACTTCCATCCCTTGTCGAAGCTCACTCTCTCTCTTGCCTGCACCGCCATCGCCACAACGATAGCCGCAACCATAATAATCAGTCGTTTTTTCATATTCATCTTAGTTATAGTTTCTGTTTCAGATCATTGTCTCCAACGCAGCCGTCCAGTCCTCGTTGTTCTGTGGACAAAGGGTATGTATGCCGAGTTCTTTTGCAGCCTCTACGTTACGCAGGCCGTCATCCACGAAAAGCGTTTCCTCTGGCAACGACTGCTGCCCCTTCAGCATCATCTCGAAGATCTCGCGATGGGGTTTCATCACCTTGCACTCATAACTCAGGTACATCGCGTCGAAGAAGTAGCCGATAGGATGACCTTCGCCGTCGAAATCCCTGCCAGCCCACTGCATCATGAATGGGTTTGTGTTCGACAGCAGGCAGACCTTATAGCCCCTGGCCCTGAGACTGAGAATCTTCTCCAGATTACGCTTCGGCACATGGTCGACATACCCGTGCCAGGCCTGATAGCACTCCTCCATCGTCAACTCCCTGCCCACAAGCAGGCTCAGTTCCCTACGGAAATCCTCTGTTGTAATCCTTCCCGACTCCAAATCGCCGAAGATACCCTTCTGCTCGAAGGCATCAAGTCGTTGGCGGGCATCCTTCAGTCCTATTTCCTCAAACCGTCTCACGGCCTGCTCGTAGCTCAGTGCCAGCACCACGCCACCCAAATCAAATGCAATATTTCTAATCTTACCCATATCTGCTGCAAAGTTACAAATAATTCTCAATATTCTGCCATATCAACGAGAAAAATGTTAGAAGTCAGCTACCGGCTTGCTCCCATTCAGATACCGGCTCGCTCCCAGCGAGCTTACGGCTCACTAAATATTCCCACGGTGGGAACATTTTATTCCCAGTAAGGGAATGTTTTATTCCCAACGTGGGAATATTTGCTAGCATTAATGGCAGCAATTGCGAGCATTAATGCTTTATATTTTTCGGCAGATGACACTTATTGAAAAACAGGTGGCAGTTATTGAAGAATAAGTGCCAAGTATCGCAACACCTAATATGATTTTCTCCAAAAGTCCCTGTTTATAGGAGGTTCAGAAAGCATACCAGCCCTCAACACCTACCATAACAGGTAACATATCAGGTAACAAAACACCTAATATTACATCTAACACCGTTTTCGCACCTTATTCTATTATAAGACAAAAGTGCCTTTCAAGGCTGCTTGAAACTGATGAATATTAGGTGATACGGTAGGTGTCATATTAGGTGACGGGTTAGGAGTCGTGTTAGGTATTCAAGAGGTCTTTGGATCGCAACTACCTCTATTTCAATACATTACCAAAACAAAATGTTACCTGTTGCGACTCATTCGAGGATACTGTCGAGCTGGCGAATCAGCTGGCGATTGGTCTCATGAAGCTCGTAGTAGGCCTTTCGGCGACGGTAGGCATAGACGGCCATCACGACGATGATGAGCAGCAAGACGACACAGACGGCTATCAGCCAATTCTGCGACAGCTGCGCCTTCTGCTCAACCACCTGACGCGCACGGGCCTCAGTATCATAGACAGCAGCCAGCATCGCAGCATCACTTCGTCGCTGGCGGACAAGTGCCGAGTCGTAGGTTTCGGCTATCAAGGTGGCAACGCTGAGTGCAGAGTCCCTGCGCCCCGCATACAGATTGGCGCGCAACCTTGGCACCAGATAGCGTCCGATATTCTCGATATTGTTTTCAATGGCAGTCTCACGCATGAAGCGCGGCAGCTGGTCGTAATTGTCGGCAGCCTCCTCATAACGATGGGTCAGCATCAGGTATTCAGTGCTGTTGATGACATGCCCTAGGCGTTTCGACGTACGTGTGGAGAGATAGTCGCGATAAGCACGCTCCGCAGCTATCTTCCCTCCGCGCGCCTGCTCCAGCAGAGCCTTGCAGTAGCAAATGTCTGCCTTCATCTCGTCGATATAGAGGGTATCGCGGTCAGAGCGGTTGTTGGCGATGGTGAACAGCGAGTCCTGTCGTTCCACCCAGGGAGCCGCCTTCGTGAAATCTCCCGCATTGATATAGGCGAGGGCAGCCGCCTTCATGGTGTGCTGGCACTCACGAAAGTCGAGCGGAGCGTGGTGGATGGTGAGCATGTCGTGGATATCGTCCAGCGCATTCTGGAAGCTGCGCGCAGCTTCGGCAGTCTGTCCGAAATAGAGCTGGCACTCACCGATCATCTCAGCGATATCGTGGAGACGGGTGAAATCATCGTCACCGGCTTTCTTCAGCCGATCATCGAAGATCTTAACCTCACGCAGGGCCATATCATAGCGTTTCATGTTGCACAGCAGACGGAGATAGTCCTTGCAGGAATAGACGTAGCACTCGAAGTCACCCTGATCGTCGAGCTGGCAGGCATCGATATCCGCCAGCTTGTAATAGTAAGTCAGCGACTTGCGGTATTCTCCACGCTGGTTGTGCGTAATGGTGCGGTAGAAGATGTTTCTCACCTTCGACAGTTCCTTCATGTATTCCATACTGTCGATGACAAACAGCGTGCGCGTCATGTCCCGTGTATCGAAAGCCTCAAAGATGACCGAGTCCACGTGCTGCCGCTGGTTCTCGTCGGTTACGCCGCGATGCACGCGTTCCGTGCAGTTTGTGAAGGCAACTGCGACAAGAAGCATCGTAATGGAGAAAATTAAGCCAGGTCTCTTCATAATCCATATTTTTATGTCGTAGGCGGAAACGTAAGCATCATGCGGGTTCCTCCCGTGTAGTCGGGATCCACCACGAGCGTCCCCCCGATGCGCTGCGCCAGTTCGCGGCAAAGATAGAGGCCCATGCCGAGTCCCTCATCATAATTCGTGAGCTTCGTGAACTGCGTGAAGATGCGCTCACGGTCTGCCTTGCGGATGCCCGGTCCGCTGTCGGCCACGTAGAAGCATACGCTGCCGTCACTGTTTTTCCTGCAGCCAATCGTGATATGCCCGTGAAAGGTATTCTTATTGGCGTTATGCAGCAGCTCGCTCAGTATCTTCGTCAAGTAAGCCCTATTGGTGGTGACCGTAGGATCGTCGCCCACCGTCTCCACATCGAGGTCTACCGTCTCCGGCTGTCGCAGCACAACGTCGCGGGCCACCTCCAGACAGAGTGCCGTACAGTCTATCTCGTCGTCTAACGGCACCTTGTCAGTATGCTCCAGATCCAAGGTCATCTTCCAGTTATCGATAATGTTGTTGATGGACTGGGCATTCATCTTGATGTCGCGCGTCACCGTGTCGAGGTCGCTCTTTTCCATAAGGCTGTGCCCGTCGCGCAGCACCTGTGCGAAGCCGCTGATGATGTTGAGCGGCGTACGTATCTGGTGGAACATGTCACGGATAAAGATCGACTTCTTATTGTCCGACTCTTCCGCCAGCGTCTTGGCAACGGTCAGTTCCTCGTTCTTCTGTTCCGTCTTGCTGCGCGTAGCCTCGAGTTCAGCCACATGACTGGCTATCGACTGCTGCATGATATGGAAGCTGTTCTGCAGCTTGCCCACCTCGTCGATGCGCGTGCTGGGGGGTATCTCCCTGTCGAAGTGTCCCTCGGCTATGTCGCGCGTCTGTTGCGTCAGGCTCACCACCGGCTGCATCGTCCTGCGTATGATGTAATAGCAGAAGCCGAGCATGAACAACAGACCGAAGACAATGACGCTGATGATGGTATAGGTCATGTTATTGTAGTTCCTGAAGATGTCACCCTCAGGACAGACGATGGCCAGTCGCCAGCCCGAGCCTGCCAGCTGCTCTTGCATGATAAGACAGTCGCTGCGCTCCAGGTCGTCCATCGTCACCCCTTCCTTGCCGGCAGCGATGATGGTATTCTTGGAACCGACAAGAACGAAGTAGGAACTTGGGTATCGCCACTCCTGCATGAGAATCTGTGAGAGCATGCGCTGCGTAAGATCCACGGATATCACACCGATGGTACGTCCGTCACTGTCGACCAGCGGCTTGCAGTAGCTGGCGATGACATCGCGCGAGTAGATGCCGCTGGGGCTATAGTCCTGGAAAGGATCCACCCAGCAGGCCTTTCCCTGCTTGAGAGGCTCGCGATACCATTCCATCTCGAAGTAATTGTATTCGTCGCTGCCCTCGTTTTCTGACTCTATATGTCCCTCGTTATTAAAGGAATAGGCAGAGAAATAGCGTCCCTCACTGGCAAAGAAATCGGGCTCCATGGCGATACTGCAGCCGTTAAGCATGGGATTGATCTGCAGGATAAGTGCTGACAGTTTCAGCAGCGAGTCGGGCTGCAGATTCTGGAGCACCTGCCAGTCGGTGTTATGTGTAGCCACCTCCACCTCGTCCATGATGCCAATCAGGTGCTGAGCCGTATTGCTAAGCATCTGTCTCGTCTCATCGATGGCAGCCTGACGGACTGACGCCTTCGAGCGAAGCATAAGGAAACTCATCGCCACAGTGAAGATGACCACGACAAATGCCAGGATCATAATGCTGAGACGGATCGACACCGACTTATTGATATATCTGACGATTGCGTTCATATCATTAATGCCTCTCCACTATTTACCTCTTTTCTATCACCTCCCTGTGCCTCCTTCAACAGCGTGTCGAGAAGGGCAGTCACCTGATTGGTGTTCTGCAGCAAATCATCGACGGTATGGGTGAAGGCCTCATTCGACATCTCCTCGTGGTAGTCACAGATGGCACGCGATTGTGTCACGATGCCCTGCACAGGCTGCACCATATCTTCCGACATCTGATGCAGTACCCGGGTCTTTATCCTTTCCTCCTCCTTAACCTTCTCGTAGGCTGCCGACAGCTCACGGTTCTGTTCCTCCAGCATGTAGGTCTGTTGCTGCAGCTCACCTATATACTTTTTGAGGGCCTGCTGCAGACGAAGGAATCTGTGCTGCAGTTGGCCGATTTCATCAGGTCTTTCGCTGTCGGGCACATCGTCAGTGAACTGTCCCTCTGCTGTCAGGGCGGTGAAATCAGCCAGATGCTTCAGCGGCCGCAGGGTGTGGTTCACGATAAGCAGACAGAAGATGAGCAACAACAGCAGTCCCACTGCCATCGTGACGTGTGAGGCGCGCTGCAGTCCGTCGTATGACTCAAAGATGTCACTTTCCGGACAGATCGTGGCTACGCTCCATCCCGTATTCTTAAACGGCTTATAGAAGACATAGCATCGCTCACCCCCGATGTCCACGATGCGGTGGCCTGTTTCACCCGCCAACATGGCCTCACCGATGCTTGTCATAACTGAGTCCTGCTTTTCCATCGAACGGGTAAAGATCGTTTCATAGAACAGCTTCGTACTGTCAGGATGCACCAGGAACGTGCCTCCCTTGCCCAGCAACACACTGTAGGAATGGGGATAAGGCTTAGCCTCACTGATGGTCTGCGAGAACCAGTCGAGACGGATATCTACAGAGAACGTGCCAACAACGTTATTCCGGGCATCGTGGATGGGCTGACTGTAGCTGCAGAAAATGTCCTTTACCACGATTCCCTCCTCGGCATCCTCAAAGAAGGGCTCTATCCAGTAGGGCTTGTTGAGAAGCTTTGGAATAAGATACCAGTCCATGCAGTGGTACTGATAGTTGTCCGTACCCTCCTGTTCTGTCTGAATGGAGTCGCCGTTGTTATAGGAATAGGCAGAGAAATAGCGGCCTTTGTCCTTAAAATAATAAGGCTCGAAGCTGATGCTGCAGCCTGTCAGGTCGGGATTGCTCTCAAGCACCTGACGGCTAAGGTCGAACATGAGGTCGGGCTCGTTGAGATGGCTCTCGATGACCACAAGCATGTTGTTGGCAGCCACCTCAGTGCGATGGAGTGTGTTGTCGATATGCAGCACGGCACCTTCAATGGTCTTCGCAGCCTTGTCCCATGCCTCCTCGCGCACCACCTCGCGCGTCTCAGAGAAAAAGAGGGAGGAAGCAGCGGTAAAGATAGCGGCCACAATCACAACCACCCAGAAGCTCAGCCGTCTGGGCAGTGAACTGCGCAGGTATCTCACTATTGCCTTCATAATCCCATCACTTCCCTATACGTCACGGGGCGGACAATCAGCCCGCACTCTTTCATCATGCGCGAGGCCTTCTCCACCATGTCCTGTCTGACTCTGAACTCGCGCTTTCCCGAATCCTTGTCTATCTGCAGCCGCAGACACTCCTCAAGCATTAGCTTCTGCATCAGACGGTTGGTAGGCGTATGATGCCTTCCCACATACTTCATCACAATGTCGAGTGCCTCCTTAGGATGTTGGGCCGCCCACTCCCAGCCCTTTCTACTGGCTTCAGCAAACTTCTGACATGCGGAACGGTGCTGCTCGTAGTACGCACGCTTCACGTAGACGCCCGTCTCCTGAATATTATAGTCATGGTCTGAGAAACGGTACACACTCTCGTCAGTCAGCTTGAACCCCGCTTGCTGTAGCTGGTACAGTTCATTGTAGCTCACCACCATCGTCGCATCCACAGCTCCGCTCAGAAAGAGGTTGATGCCACTTGTAAACTGCACCCACTCATAGTGCATCCCCTCGCGACGGTCCATAATCATCGCCAGATAGTTGGGGTCGGCATTAAAGACTGCCACCTTCCTACCCTTCATTTTCAGCGGGTCAGTGTCCCATCGCGAGATGAGCATGTTGCTGCTGTTCATAGAGTCCTGGAAGATATTCACCAAGGGAAACCCCTGGGAAATGAAGTCCAGTGCCGACATCAGCGAGAACATGGCTGCATCGCACGCCTGCGACTTCAGGCGCGCCAATGCTGAACTGGTCAGCGTCGGGTGTTGAATCTCGACCTCCAGCCCTGCCTGTCTGTAAAAGCCCTGCTCCTGCGCCACATAATAGCCGGCAAACTGTGCCTGTGCCTTCCACGAAGTAGTGAAGACGAAACGCTCACCCTGAGCCTTCACGATTGAAGGCATCATCAACAGCAAAGCTGTCGCCAGCAGCATCCATCTTCCCTTCATATTCTCAGAGCTTTATCTTCAAAGCCTTTCCGTTATAGGTTACCAACTTGCCTTCCGGATTGTCGAGATTCAGCGGTTTCGGGGCATCCTTCGAGATGAGCACGATGTTGAAACGGCGCTGCTTCAGCATACCGGGGAAGCTGCCTTTGCGTGCTGAGAAGCTAACAGTGTGATCGTCATCGTCGTACTCGATATCAATCGTTGCATATTTGCCCTTCTCGTAGTTGTAGTTTGTTCCCTCGTCCTCATAGAGCTGGAACTCGCCATCGGCACCGGCATAGACATAGAGATTGATGAGCTCTGCAGGCTTCTCGTCACTCCACTCCATCTCAGGACCGAACGGGATGATGGCACCCTCCCGCACGAAGACCGGGATCTGCTCGTAAGGTGCATCCACCACGAGGTGTCGGCCTCCCTCAATATACTCGTTGGTATAGAGATTATACCAGCCGCACTTCTCAGGGAAGTACACACTGCGATTACGTGCCTTGTAATAGCCTACAGGGCAAGCCATCAGGGCAGGGCCGAACATCCACTGGTTGCCGATATTCTCCACTTCCTTATCCCCGTTGAAGTCCATCACCAGGGCACGCATCAGGGTGTAGTCCTTGAAATGAGCCCAGCCTGCCATCGAATAGAGATAAGGCATCAGGCGATAGCGCAGCTTGTCGTAGTAGACGAATGACTTATAGGCCGGATGCTCGTCTGGAGCGATGTTCCATATCTCGCGCAACGGCCACTGTCCATGACTGCGGAAGAGAGGGATGAAGGCACCGAACTGGTTCCAGCGGCACTGGAGCTCACGCCACTCCTTCAGGTCCTCATTCTCCTGACCTGAACGGTCGAAGAGCTGCTGGGCTTCCACATAACGGTTTTCAACGCAGAAACCACCCTGGTCCATACCCCAGAAAGGAATGCCCGACATAGAGTAGTTAAGACCGGCTGTCATCTGGGCACGCATATCCTCCCAACGGGTACCGATGTCGCCGCTCCAGGTAGCTGTGGAGAAACGCTGTTCGCCTGCAAAGCCGCTACGGGTCAACAGGAACACGCGAGGCTCGTTCTGCTTGCCTTTCCACACAGAGCGCTGGCCATTGTAGATGGCATCGGCATTGACGGTGGAATAGGCATTGAAATACTCTGTAGATGTGCCTAAGGCAGTAGGTCCGCTGAGGGCCTTGCGATACCACATGGGAGTGCAGTCACGCACATTGGGCTCAGAGGCATCCATCCACCATGCGTCAACCATTGAATATTGCCCATTAATCATCGCACATTTGCCATTGCTCAGGCCGGTATACAGATTCTCATCCATCTGGCGCCAGAACATCTTGCGGGCTCCGGCATCGTAGGCATCGTAGAAACCGTTCTTGTAACCAGAACCTATCCAGTCATGGATATCGTCTATTGGGCTCTGGACATACATCCATCCCTTGGCATCAAGTTCCTTGTAGTTATCCGTATTGCAATAGAACTTGGGCCATACGGAGATCATGAAGCGTCCATGCATCTTGTGCACGGCATCGAGCATCGCCTGCGGATTGGGGTAACGGGAAGCCTCAAACTTGTGAGAGCCCCACTGATCCTCCGGCCAGTAGTTCCAGTCCTGTACGATATTGTCGATGGGGATATGACGCTTGCGGAACTCACCCAATGTACCTTCTATCTCTTCTGAAGTCTTATAGCGCTCACGGCTCTGCCAGAAGCCAAGCACCCACTTGGGATAGAGGCTGGCCTTGCCTGTAAGTGTGCGGTAACCGCTGATCACCTCGTCGAAGTTATCGCCAGCAATGAAATAATAGTCCATATCCTTGGCCATCTCACTCCATACAGAGAGTTGTCCGCGCTCCTCTGCACTGCGAGGCTCGGCGACACGCAGGCCACAATAGGCCTCGCCACCATCGGGCTGCCACTCTATGCGCAGATGGGCACGCTTTTTCTTCTCCAGTGTCAACTCAAACTTATAGGCGTTGGGGTTCCAGGCAGTACGCCAGCGTTCTGGAACAACCTCCTTGCCATCGATATACACCTTCACATAGCCAGAATAATAGAGGATGAACTGAAAGCACTCCTTCTCTCCCTTACACTCGCATTTGCCATTGCACTTACACTTGCCGCCATCGCAGCACTTGGGTTCGATAAAGCCCTCGTAGGTCACATTGGCTCCCATCAGATTAAAGTCCTTGGGGAAGTTCTTGATACCGCCATTATCTGTCTTGAGGGCAATCTCAGACTTTGCAGGCGTACCATATTCATAATAGATACTGTCCTCATCACGAACCAGTTTCTTACCCATACGGTCCACATAAGTACCAGTAAGATGGCCCTTCTTACCCTGCTTGTCATAGAGACGGAAAGCACAGTTAAGCTGCAGGTAGTCATTGGGATTGCCAAAACGACAGTAACTGTAAGAGTCCCAAAGAATGCCATAGTTCTTATTGGAAAGCACGAAAGGCACAGACACCTTGGTATTATACTGGAAGAGGTCCTCGTTCTTGCCCTTCATATTGAATTCCTCGCTCTGGTGCTGTCCCAGACCATAGAAAGCTTCGTCCTCCGGACTGTCGAACTTCATCTGCCAGGAGAGACCATGCTTGGCTTCCTCTGGTACTGTAAATCCTGTCTTCATGCCCAGTTCACGCTCAGGCACAGTGAAGTCCCAGAATTTCTTTCCCTCTTTTGCCTCCTTGAGCAGCAACTCGTCATTGGCATCAAAGAAGGTGATCTCACCGGTAGCCTTCGACACTACGGCCTTCACGTTCTTTGCCTTCACAACCATATTGTCGCCCTCGTCAGTAATTCTGTAAGCGTCCTTGGCAGGAGCTGTTTGGGGAACTATCATCAGCGACGCAGGCTTCTCAGGAAGCGCATCCTTCGATGTAGCTCTCACACGAATAATGTTGCCATTCATCACTTCAAGACGAACTACCTTTGCCTGACCGCCATCAGGACGAATCACAACACCGTTTCCGTCAGTCACAACATCTGCAGCCATCACTGAACCTGTCAGTAACAATGCAGAAATAGAAAATAATAGTTTCTTCATAAATCGTTGGGATATTATTTATTCGTTAATTATTTTTTATGCTTAGAATCCTCGTCATCATCCATTATCACCGCATCCTCTACAGGAATCTCCAAGCCAGTGGGAATCTCGATGACGAACACGGTGCCGCCTCCCTGATTCTCCTCCGCACGGATGGTACCCTTGTGAGCCAGCACGATGTCGAACACTTTGTGCAGGTTCAGGTTGTCATCGTCGCCGATAATCTCGTCGAAGAGCGTCGCCATGGCCTCACTGGGGATACCGATACCGCTGTCGGCCACACGAAGTTCTGCATTGTCGCCCTTCTTTTCGAGGAACACCTTTATCTTACTCTTCGAAGGCGAGAAATTGGCTGCGTTGTTGAGAAGGATGGTTAGCATCTCGCCCAGCTGCTTGCGATCGCCCATCACGTCGAGGTTATCCACAAACGGGAAGAACAACACATTGATTTCCTTCCCCTCTGGTGTCCTGAATGCATCACAAGCCATGCGGAAGAGCGGCACGAGATCCAGTTTCTGTTTGTTGATGACTTCCTCTACCTCCTCTGGTTCGATAACCCCGTTCTCGTCGGCCACATAAACCTTCGATTCCTTGGTCATAAACAGTCTCATCTCTTCCTCCATCTGCTTCCGCATCTCGCTCATCCACTGCTTCTTCTCCGTCTCACGCTGCAGCTGTACCAACTCCATCTGCTCCTTATGTTTGCGCAGGAAACGCCTACGCCACAAGAAAGCGATGCCGGCAATGGCAATCATATAGAGTGCCACCATCCAGCGCGTTCGGTACAATGGCGGACGGATTGTTATCTCCAGTCGGCTCTCGTCCTCACCGAGCGATCCGTCCTCCTTCAGGATTCTCACACACAGCGTGTACTCGCCTGCACGGAGCGAGTTGAACGTGATGTTCGGATTGAGTTCAGACGTCTTCACCCAGTTCTCATTGAAACCCACGACCTTATAGGCGAAACGTTTGCTATTGTTGACACTCACCTCATTCGTCGCCAGCTGTATCGTAAACTGGTCATTGAACTTAAGTGAAAGCTCACGGCACACGTCGAGCGCCTCGTCGAGGATCACACGACCGTCGAACTCCTGTCCTACTGCGATATCCTGATCGAATATCTGCAGTCCACTAAACACCGGATGCTCCTTCTGGCGCACATCCTCAAGCTTCGAAGGGTCGATGATGTCAAGACCGCCCTGACCACCAATAAGCACCTTTCCGTCGCGCGTCAAGAAAGTCGAGCGCTGATTGTACACCGCTTTCTGCAGTCCGTCGCGGCTGTTATAGCTGCGGATATTAAACTGCCAAGTTCCGTCTTCCTGTTTGATGGGCACGATATTGGTAACGCCATGGTCGGTAACCGCCCAGATGTTATATTTCTTATCCTCTATGATAGAGTTGATGCTCGAGCCGAAGAGGCCGTCCGTCATGTCAAGCAGGGTGATAAACTTCGTCTTGGGGTCATAGACTGTCAGACCTGACGATGATCCGTGCCAAATGATACCCCGGCTGTCCTCTATCACGTAGTTTGTCGTATTAATGTTCACCGTTATCGCCTCCGACTCAGGGATTTCCTGGTTCATCAGTTTCCCCGACACCGGATTCACAAGTGAATAGAAATTACCCGATCCTACCATCAGCCAGCCTTTCTTGTTCCAAGCCACAGAAGTGAGATAGTCACCAGGTATCTGGCTGTTCTTCGTACTCCAGGTACGATATTGATGGGTCTTGGGGTCTAGCACCTGAAGTCCGCCGCCAAGCGTACTGAACCACATACGGCCCCACTTGTCCTCAGTCAGAGCCCACACACTGTTATTCGCCAAACCCTGCCCGTCCTGTGATGCCTGATAGTTCACAACGGTAGCCTCACCTGGAGCAGAAGGAATACAGTGGGTGAGACCGCCATTATATGAACCGAACCACAGCGTCCCGTCCTTCGAGGGCCATGAGCCTACGACGATGTTGCTCGTCATCGCGCTGTTGTCTTTTGTATAGTGACTAATCACCTCGCCCCTCTTGGGATCGTACACCTTGATACCCTCATCGTTCGTACCCACCCAATAGTTGCCGAACTTATCCTCGCTGGCTGTGGTCACATCGCCTAACTCAATGCTCTTCAGACTTGAGAGGCCCGGCACGTACTGGTTCACACCATTCTTATACGTACCGATCCACATGCTCCCGTCGTCAGCCTTCAGCAGACAGCGCAGCGTATTATCGCTGATTGTTGTCTCGTCCAGTTTATTATTCAGGAACTGTTTCCACTGCTTGCTCTTCAGGTCAATAACTATCAGACCATCGTGGTCGCAGGCCAGCCAGAGCCAGTTATTCTTGTCGATAATCAGGTTCCAAACCATCAAAGGACCTGGTACGCCCTCTATACCGTAAGCAGCGAAGTATTCCTCAACTCTCGAGAACCATCTCTTTTCTTTCTTTATATAAATATAGGTATTATCAAGCACCTGGCACCAGTAGTTTTCCTCATCGTCGATGAACAGACGGAACTCCTGATTCTCAGGACAACCATGGTCATGCATCCACGTTTCCGTCCAATCCACCTCGCCCTTGCTGCCATTGAGGGCCACCATCTGTCCTGTGTTTGTCACCGCAATGAGCCACTGCCCTAGTTCTGCCACATTTGAGATGCTGTAGTCGGGCCGGAATTCATTCATGCCGTAACCCACGTTTATCTTTGTCATCTTATAGCCGCCCTTCTCCTTAGGATGCAGACAGTAGATGCCGTCTTCAAACCCTTTCACCCATATATTCTTCTTCGAGTCGATGTGCAGCCACTCGACGCTCGTCTCCAGTCCCATCTTCGCCAACGCTCGCGACGCATTACGCTCGAATGTCTCCGTCTTGGGGTCATAGATACAATAGTTCATACCCTGACGCAGCCACAACTTTCCGTCTTTATCCTCAAAGATACGGTCGGTATAGTTGTCGCGCATCGTCGTCGTATCGCGCTTATTCGAGTAAAACGTCTTCACGCGATACCCGTCGTAGCGGTTCAAGCCGTAGGGCGTACCTACCCACACGAAACCCTTCGAGTCCTTAAACAGCGTGTTCACCTGCGAAGTCGACAACCCATTCTGCGTGTCCAACCTTCTGAATTTCATATCAGGGATTAAATCCGTCTGGGCTTTCACCCCCAGCGCAACTCCCGCCAAGAATACTATTAATAGTTTCTTCATCTTTTTCATCTGATTATTGTTAAGAATCTATATTATCATCGTCCATAAGAACGGCTTCTTCAATTTTTTCTTCCTGAGGTTCCTCACCGTCAGGCTCAACTTTCTCGCGCAGTTTTCTTCGATTGTCAATAGTACGGCAAAAGAATTGCGAGATTTTCTTTCTAAAGAGAAATATCAAAACGACAACAACTGCAAAGAGAACCCACGCCCACCATGTCGCATACCAGCGATTGCCGATGGTGATACTCAACTGACTCTCCACCTCTCCCATGCTGCCGTCATCCTTCAGCATACGCACACAGAGCGTATAACTGCCGGGAGGCAGTGACATATAGGTAATATCGGGGATAGAGGCCCTCGTTTTCATCCATTTATCATTAAATCCCTTCAATTGATAGACGAACCTGGTACTGTTGTTCACCCCACCATTATCCGATGCCATATGGATAGTAAACTGGTTTTCGCTATACTTCAGACTGATACTGCGCTGCATATCGAGCGCCTCATCCAGAATCACTCTGCCGTTATATTCCTCACCCACCTCTATCTCCTGGTCCAGCACCGTGAGGTCACTGAATACAGGTCTCTCCTGACTGTCACCGTTGCCGAGCTTAGTGGTGCTGATGATGTCAAGACCGTCCTGACCGCCTATGAGCAGCTCTCCACTGCGACTACAGAAGACTGCACGCTGGTTGAACGGTCCCGGCTGCAAGCCGTCACGCTCGTTGAAGTTACGGATAGTGAAGGTCCATGTTCCGTCCTCCTGTTTCTGAGGATTGATGTTCGACACACCATGATCCGTCACCACCCACATTGATTGCCTGATATCCTCAACCACCGACACGGCATTTGAACCCTGAAGTCCCGACTTCATGTCAAACAGTGTCTTTTGTCCCGACTTACGGTCATAGACCACAGCACCTGAAGGCGAGCACAGCCACAGCAGCCCGCGACTGTCCCATACTGCCTGTGACGTTGCCCGCGACACGGTTATTGTTTTTATCGCTTTATCTTCAGGAATAGTACCTTTAATGACCTTGAAGTTACCAGGATGAATCAGCGCATAGTACTCTGAATTACCCAGCAGTATCCAACCGTTGCTCGCTGTTGAGATACTGTTTGTCCATACCGTATTCAGCACCGTGTTGTCGCAATTGAATACGCGCTGCTTTCCCGTCTTCTTGTCCATTCTCACGGCTCCGCCTCCAAGCACGCCGACCCAAATATTTCCCCAGCGGTCTTCCGTGACGCCCCAGATATTGTTTGTCATCAGAGCGCTCCCGGGATCAGTGCTGCGGAAATTTTTCCATTGCCCGTCCTTATACTGGAGCAGTCCGCCCTCCCAAGTGCCGAACCACAGGCTTCCGTCTCTCGCAGCATAGCTTCCTACTATCACGTCGCTTGGTACGCCAAGGCCCTGCTTAGTGAATGTCTCAACAGGCTCAAGTGTTTTAGGGTCCATCTTTATGATACCCCCATCGTTCCTTCCCAGCCAATAATAGCCATCCTTGTCTTCAGTGATGGCATTGATGTCGCCCACCGCGATGCTCTTGAAGTTCGACATCACCTCCGAACACATTGCCACACCGTTCTTGTACGACGCAAGCCACATACGTCCCATTTGGTCCAGATAGAGGTGCTTGATAGTGATGTCAGGCAGCGAAGTCTCGTCCCCCTTTACGTTCGTAAACTGCCGCCACTCCTTATGGTCGAAGTCTATTACCATCACCCCATAGTGGTCCGTTGCTACCCAGAGCAGGCCCTTGCTGTCGTAGCAGATTTCCCACACCACAATATCGTCAGGAACATCCGTAAAGCCACGGTCGCGCAGCAGTTCTGTCAGCGATGCATACCAGCGGTTCTCCCCCTTTACATATATATACGTTCCCACTGAGTGCGTAATCACCCAGATATTGTCCTCTCTGTCCGTTGTTACCCAGTAGTCATTATACGCATCCAGCGCATGCTTCACG
>JAEEGL012980022.1_pt1 | contig 19022 bp, 15 predicted proteins | sample 9134231 | NCBI WGS metagenome assembly JAEEGL01 (sample SAMN16246548, study PRJNA631951) | gut metagenome | biome: gut microbiome; feature: rumen; material: fiber-attached | host: Bos | place: Iran: Karaj | collected 2018-10 | reverse complement strand
GCCTCATAGCCCTTGCGCAGTTCGGCGTTGGCCGGGTCCACGTAGTAGTCGCGGTCGCCCATGCCGAGGCCGCCCTGGCCCATGTAGGCCACCTGGGTCTTGCTGTCCATCAAGTCGGCGTCCACGCCGAAGCCGAAGAAACCGCCTTCCCCGACCAGGTTGAGCTTGCCCAGGTGGGCGGCGAGCGCCTTCTTGTCCCGGATGGCGTAGAGCTCGTCGAGGTATTTCTTGAGCGGGGCGGCGCCTTCCGCATTAAGGCGGGTGGAGTCAAGCCCCTGCTTGTACAGATCGACGATCTTCTGCTCGATGGTGCCGGGTTCCGGATCCATCGTCGTCATCTCGGAGAAGAGGTCGTTGAGGTTCTCCACGTTCTGCTCGCGCAGCACGTCGAAGGAACCGAAACGGGCGTATTCAGGCTTGAGGGGGTTCTTTTTCATCCAGCCGCCGTTGGCATAGAGGAAGAAATCCTGACCGGGTGCGATGGAGAGGTCCATGTCGGTCGGCTCCAGGGCGGGTACTTTCGTCTCCTTGGGCTGGCAGGAGGCCAGCATCATCAGAGGAATCATTACAAATAAAAGCTTTTTCATATGATGAAATGAATTGAAATTCACAACCGAAGCGCAAAGATAGCGAATTTTGCAAGATAATTGCGATATTTGCGAAGCAATGACGGAAAAGACCCGAAATCTCCTCCTCCGCTATGCGGTGGCGACCGCAGGCCTGGTGTTCGTGGCCCTCGGGGTCGCCCTTTCCATCATCTCCAACCTGGGGACGGCGCCCCTCTCCTGTCCGGCCTATGTACTGAACCTGCGCTGGAGCGGGATTTCAGTGGGGACGTTCACCCTGCTGGTGAACCTGAGCTATATGCTGGTCCAGATCGCGGTGCTGCGCAGGGAGTTCGAGGCCCGCCACCTGATGCAGATCGTGGCCTCCGCCCTGTTCGGCTATTTGATCGACGCCTGCCTGTGGGCGTTCTCCTGGTTGCACCCGGCCACCTTTGCGGCCCGCCTCGGCGTGAACCTGCTGTCCGCCCTGGTGACGGCCTTCGGCGTCAGCATCGAAGTGGCGGCGAACGCCTGGATGCTCTCCGCCGAGATGACGGTCTATGCCGTTTCCAAAGTCTTTTCCAAACCTTTCAGCCCGGTCAAGGTCGCCATGGACTCGCTGATGGTGGTCCTGTCCGCCCTGCTGTGCTGGGTGTTCTTCTCCAATCCTTTCGGGGCGGGCGGCCCCGCCGGCCTGGCGGATGTCCTGCTGGCCCGGACTCCGGGCATCGTCATCGGCCTGGGAACACTGCTGCTTGCCCTTCTGCCCGGCCTGCTGATGCGCGTGACCGATCCGCTCGTAGCCCGGCTCAGGGGCAGATCCGGCAGAAACGCCGGTACACTTCCATCGTAGTCTCGACGTACGCGACGTTTTCCCGGCCCTTGAAGGGGCCGAGCTTGACGACGTCGGCGGGGAACTCCTCTTCGCCTGTCATGCGGGGCAGGACCTGCGTGACGATGTTCTCCCAGCGGGTGGGGTCCACACCCAGCGTCCGCGCCAGGTTGAGACAGTCGTCGATGCGCCCCACGCCCGCGTTGTAGGCCGCCAGGGTGAATTTGTAACGCTCCTCTTCGTCATCCGTCAGCCTGGCGTAGCGCTGGTAGAGGTTGCTGAGCAGCCGGGCCCCGGCAGCGATGTTCATCTCGGGATCCAGGGGGTCGGTTACGCCGTATCTCTCGGCGGTGCGTGGCATCAACTGCATCAGCCCGCTGGCCCCGCGCCGGGAACGGACCTCGATGTGGAAACGGGATTCCTGGAAGATGACGGCGGCCAGCATGTGCCAGTCCCAGCCGATGCTGTCGGCCTGGGTACGGATGAGGCTGTCGTAGGGGCTGATGGCGCCGCTGCGGGCCCTGCGGGAGACGGAATGCTGCAGGAAGGACTGCCGCACCTGCCGGGCTTCCTCGGAATCCTGCCAGATTCCGATCCACGTATTCAGTTCCTCCATGCCCTCCGTGTCGTTCGCGCGCATCAGCCAGTAACTGAGTCCCTCCACCGGCCGGGACACGAGAACGCTGTCGGCGGCGAGGCTGTCGGTCAGCGGGACGATCACGAGGTCCACGGCTCCCGCCCGCAGCGAATCCAGGTAGCTGCGGTCCGGTCCGGCAAGCAGGATTTCGACGCTCTGGCCGTTCCAGGCGGCGAAACGCTGCAGCATATGATAGTGGAAGCCGGCCAGGAGGGTGCGGGCCGTGTCGGTCAGGGGAGAGATTTCCAGCACGCCCCGGATGTGCCCGGGCTTGACGCGTTCCGGCGCGGCGGGCCGGGGGACGGACAGGATGCCGGTGGCGGCGATGAGGACCGCGGTGACCAGCAGGGCGATTCTTTCCCGTTTCAGCATGGGCGGATCAGCGGAAGTTCCGGCTCGGTTGGGTGTAGAAAGGCCAGAAGACTCCGAATTTGAGACCTTCCATACCGTTCTGGGTCACGATATAGCGGTCGGCGCTGAAGTAGTCGGGGCGGAACAGGGGCCATCCGCCGCCGGCATTCTGGTACTTGAGGAAGACGCAGGCGCGCTTCCACTGTACGTTGATGAAGATGTCGAACCAGGGCCCGTTGGTATATTGACGCTCGGCCTGGTTGTGGAAAACCCCCAGGTTGGGGTTCCAGGCGGGGGCGTACCAGGGCGTGTTGGCATAGGCATCGACGCCCACCTGCATCACCATGACGTTTTCCCGGCGCTCGTTGCGCTGCACGACGAACTCCATATAGTAGCGGAGGTTGAGGGCCAGCGTGGGCAGGGGGAGCACGTCGGTGTTGGAGGAGAACTGCATCAGCGCCCGGTTCTGCAGGTGCAGGGGGCCGAAGCGGAACTCTTTGTCCAGGGTGGCGGTCAGGACGCTCATGGGGGTGTCGTTCTGCCGTATGACGCCGTCGGTGCCGTAGTAGGTATTGTTGGCCAGCAGGGCATAACCCACGCCGGCGGAGAGTTTCCAGAGGGGAATGTCGATACGTCCCTCGAGGCGGGTCGTGGAGATTTTGCCGAAGCTGTTGTCCCAGCTGAAGTGATTGAGATTCAGGTGCTGCTGGTAATAGTCCGGATTCTCGAGGCGGGTCTCGAAGCGGGCCGAAAACGCGACGGGGCTCTGCCGGTCCCGCCGGAAGGGGTAGAAGCTGAAGCCGGCATGGGCGTTCACGAAAAAGTCCCCGGAATCGTCACCGAGCAGCACGTACCGCATCTTGGCATCCCAGGAGGCGGTACGCAGCAGTTTACCCTCGGCGCCGGCGTACAGGTAGAAGGAATTCTCCACGTGCCGGGTCGGGCGGACGCTGGTGCTGTCGAAATAATGGTCGAGGTAGTCTCCCACGCCCACGTCCAGTTTGGAGACCACCCCCTCGCTCGACCAGGGCTGGAGCCGGAGGTAGAACTTGTTGTCCAGGTGCATCACCCGCAGGGAATCGGCGCTGGCGTTGCCGTAGCGGAAGACGTTGTTGTAGAAGGCGGCGCCGGCCGCATCGGTGATGTAGTCGTTGTATTTGCGGGTGTAGGTGGACCACTCGGTGCTGTGCCCCACGAAGGCCGTGGTGATGTTGCGGTCCAGGCTGTCGGCGTTGAAACGGTAGGTGCTGTCGCGCCGCGCCCGGATCTGGTTGATGAAGGTGAAGGGGATGCGGAGCTGCTGGTCCAGGAACACGGTATTTTTCTTGATCCTGGACCGGGCACCGGACAGGAGCACACGGACGTCACGCCCGTCCACCGTCGTATCGCGGATCCAGCCGATATCCGAGATACCGCCGTTCTCCTGGCGGGAGACCATGTTGTAGATGTAGCCGGTGTGCAGGGTATAGCGCTTGCCGAGGTAGTTGGCCTGGGCGACGGTCGTCTTGTTGATGGTCTGCTCGCTCTCGAGGATGCCGCCCCCGCCGTAGCGGTCGTACAGCAGGCTGAAGTTGAGGGCGGGGGTGATGTTCTGGGAGGTGAAGATGTGGAGGTTGTCGGACTCCTTCTCATCGCCGGCGAACAGGGTGCCGTAGTAGGCCAGTTCGGTGTAGGGGACCTTGGTGTTGTAGTGCGGGAGGGTCTTGTGCGAATAGCTCCAGCTCTCCTGGGCCTTGTAGAACTCGACCCCCTCGCCGCCGTCCTGCAAGAACCAGTTGTAGTACCGGACCGGCGATCCGGCCACGCCCAGCCAGCTGGCGTTCACGTCCCGGCGCTGGAAGGGGTAGTCGTGGAAATGGTAGTTGTAGCTCGTGTCTGGAACATAGGCGGACAGCGATCCGAAGTCGGGGTCGAGCGTCCAGGCGACGAGGCGCTTGTACTGCATCTCCTGCGGCAGGGTATAGGTCTCCAGGATGCGCGGGGTGGTCTCCGCAATGCTGTCGCGGATGTTGCGCCGTTCTTCCCTGACCTTGTTCAGCGAGTCGGTGCGGGCGAGCTTGAGGGCGATTTTCTGCTCGAGTTCATAGCGTTTGCGTTCCTGGCGGGAAAGCCCGGCAAGCCAGCTTTCGAACTCCGCCCTGGCCCGGGCCAGGGAGTCTGCCGTGTAAACGGAATCGATATAGGCCCACTGGGAGGAATCGGCGAGGGCCTTCAGGGAGTCGCGCGCGCTCAGGCGGGGCAGTTCTTCCCGGATGAGGGCGAGGGTGTCGCCCGCAAAAGCCTGGGAGGCCGTGTCGCGGATGCTGACTTCCTCCAGGGAAAGGGTGCGGCGCAGCTTGTACCCGGCAATCGGATAGATGACCGTATCCGGCGCGGCGAAGACGGGCCGGGTGGCAGCGGCCGGCTTGCGGACGGGCCCCGGCGCGCCTGCGGCGAGGATCGTCACGGCGAAGGGAAGTACGGTGCGCAACAACAGATTCATAAGAACAACTTACAAAGGTAAAGACTTTTGGGGGATTCTCAAAAAGTCCGTAAATTTGCGATACACTGCTATGAATCGTCTCGCTGAATTGTATCGTGGCTGGGCCGGCTGTCCGCCGGACCGCATGGCGCTGCTGCCCCTGTCCGGCAGCGCGCGGAAGTATTATCGCCTCTGGGGGGATGCCGGGACCGTGATCGGATGCCTGGGTACGAATCCGGCCGAGAACCGGGCCTTCCTTTCGCTGGACGCACAGTTCTGCGCCCACGGGCTTCACGCCCCGACCGTGTATGCCGTGTCCGCGGACGGGATGGCTTATCTGCAGGAGGACTTGGGGGATGGCCAGCTCTTCGCCTTGCTGCAGCCGTCCCTGGCGGACGGAAATTTCAGCCGGGAACAGCTGGACTGGCTGCACGATACCCTCTCCCTGCTCCCGGCCGTGCAGTTCAAGGTAGGCGCCGGCTTCGACTGGGACATCTGTTTCCCGGACCGGGAGTTCAATGCCCGGATGGTGGATTTCGACCTGAATTATTTCAAGTATGATTTCCTCAAGCTGACGGGCCTGGAGTTCGACGAGATCCGCCTGCAGGATGATTTCGACCGCCTGTGCGCGGACGCGCTCGATTTTGAGGGAGATACCTTCATGTACCGCGATTTCCAGGCCCGCAACATCATCATCTGCGGCGGGGAGCCTTGTTTCATCGACTTCCAGGGCGGACGCCGGGGGCCGGTGGAATATGACCTGGCCTCCTTCCTCTGGAACGCCGGAACGCATTTCAGCCCTGCGCTGCGCCGGGAGCTGGAGGGCAGCTACCTGCGGGCCCTGGACGCCTTCCGACCGGTGGACGAAGCCGCTTTCTACCGGCGCTACCGCCTGCTGACCCTGGTCCGGCTGCTCCAGGAAACCGGCGCCTATGGCTTCCGCGGCCTGGTGGAGCGGAAAGCCCTTTTCCTTGAATGCATCCCGACGGTGCTGAACGCCTTCCGGGAGCTGGTCGCGGATCCCTTCCCGCGCTATCCTTACCTGACGGAACTGCTTCAGAGGCTCAGTACAGAATGGGACGGCCGGACCCTGCTGCCCGGGGTGGATGTGGCCTTATGAAAGCGCTGATCTTCGCCGCCGGCCTCGGTACCCGGCTCCGCCCGATCACGGACACGATGCCCAAGGCGCTGGTCCCCGTAGGCGGGGTCCCGATGCTGGAGCGGGTGCTGTGCAAACTGCGGGAGGCGGGGATAGACTCCTTCGTGATCAATACCTGCCACTTCGCGGACCAGATCGAGACCTTCCTGCAGAATCGTGACTTCGGCGCGGACGTGGCCCTCTCCTACGAGGCGGACGGTCCGCTGGAGACGGGCGGCGGGATCAAGCGTGCGGCTCCCCTGCTCGGCGAAGGCCGCTTCCTGGTCCACAACGTCGATATCCTGAGCGACCTGGATGTCCGCTGGTTCCTCTCGCAGGACGATACGGAGAGTCTGGCCACCCTCCTGCTGATCGACGCGCCCGCCGAGCGCTGCCTGCTCTTCGACGAGGGCATGCGCCTGCGCGGTTGGATGAATACGCGCACCGGCGAGATCAAGAGTCCCCTGCCGGGTTTCGATCCTTCGGCGTACCGCCGCTATTCTTTCTGCGGCATCCACATCGTATCCGACACCGTGTTCGCGAAGATGGCGGACTGGCCGGAAGCCTTCTCCATCATCGATTTCTACCTGAAGGAATGTGCCTGCGGGTCCATCCGGGGCGTCGTAGCCCCCGGGCTGCATCTGATCGACATCGGCAGTCCGGAGAAGCTGGCCGAAGCGGACCGGCTCAGCGCATGTTTTTGAGGTGGATGTCCAGCTGCGGGAACGGGAACCTGATCCCTGCCTGCGGCAGTTCGGTGTAGATGCGCTCGTTGAGGTCGAACAACGCCTCCCAGTAATCATTTGTTTTCACCCAGACCCGGACGATGAAGTTCACGGCGCTGTCGGAAAGTTTCTGCACGGCGACGAAGGGATCGGCCGCGCCTTTCGTCCCGGCGTCCAGCACCCGTGCGTCCTTGCGGACGATTTCCAGCAGGGCTTCCTTGCAGGCCGCGGCGTTCGTGCCGTACTCCGCACTGACGGGCAGGTCGATGCGCCGCAGCGGGAAGCTGCTGTAATTGACCACGTTGCCGCTGGACAGCGCCCCGTTGGGAAGGATGATCTTACGGTTGTCGATTGTGGTCAGGTGCGTGCCTACGATGGTGACCTCCGTGACCGTACCGGCATAGCCGAGCGCCTCGATGTAGTCTCCGGCCTTGAAGGGCTTGAAGGCCATGATCATCAGGCCGCCCGCGAAATTCTGGAGGGTGCCGCTGAGGGCCAGGCCGATGGCCATGCCGCCCGCGGCCAGCAGGGCTGCCAGCGAGGTGGTGTTGACGCCCAGCGTACTGACCACGATGACGATGAGGATGATGGTCAGGGCGATGGAGACGAAGCTGGAAATGAACGAAGCCATGGCCTTGTCGGCCTGTTTGCGTTCAAAAATGCGCTGTAGGCTGCGCTTGATGCGCTTGATGATCCAGGCGCCGACGGCATAGATGACCGCCGCGGCGACAACCTTGAGCCCGAACTGGATGGCATGCTGGCCAAGCTGCTGGATGGCCGTGCCGGGGTCTGCCGCCAGGGCTTCAGTAAACTGCTGCCAGGCAAGCTTGGCGGAATCGGCCTTCTGGACGATCTCCTGCTCGGAGATGGGGTTCTGTATCTGTAGGATCAGCATGGATTCTCGTTTGCGCAAAGGTACTAAGAATCTCCGTAAATCGTCGAACTTTTCTTATCTTTGCTCCTGCAGGCCTGGCTCGGCGGGACGTTGCCACCCCCGGCACGTAAGGGGGAGGGGTCGAGCGAAGCGAGACGCCTGCCGTGCCTGCCTGCAGGAGCAAAAATGGAAACAAGACAAACAACGGGATAAAATGAAGAAGAATATCGGCAAAATGAACGCGTCCTTCCCGACCCCGATCGTGGTCGTGGGCGCGATGGTGGACGGCAAGCCCAACTGGTTCGAGGTCGCCTGGACCGGCATCGGCGATGCCGGCGTGGTAACCCTGAGCGTTACCAGTACCCACAGGACCTGCGACGGCATCCGCGCGGAGAAGAAGCTCTCCATCAATTTCCTCGACGAGGCCCTCATCCCGCGGGCCGATTACGTGGGCATCGTCAGCGGCGCCCAGGTGGACAAGAGCGGCGTTTTCGCCTGCAGCCCGGGAGAACTGGGCACCCCGCTGGTGGATGACGCCCCTGTGTCGATGGAATGCACCCTGCTGGACATTTATGACGCCAACGGCTGCTACCTGCTCATCTGCCGGGTGGAGAACACCTACGCCCGCGAAGAACTCCTGGACGAGAAGGGCAGACTCGACTACGGCAAATACAAACCCGTCCTCTTCGAGCCCGGCTTCCGCTACATCCGCACCGGTGAACTCATCGGCCCTTGCGTGGCCCCCGGCAAAGCCTTCGCGCAGACGTTGAAGAAGTGAGACCGGCCGCCTCTTACGAAGCGATGACGGCGCTCTACCGCGAATGGAACGAGCGCATCAACGTCGTGTCCCGCAAGGACATCGACAGCCTCTACGAGCACCACATCCTCCACTCGCTCGCCATCGCGGAATACCTCCGCCGCTTCTACCCGGAGGGATGGGACGGCGCCGAAGTCCTGGATCTCGGCACCGGCGGCGGATTCCCGGGAATCCCGCTCGCGACGGAATTCCCGCAGACCCGCTTCACCCTCTGCGACTCCATCGGCAAGAAGGTCCGGGTGGCGCAGGCGGTCGCGGACGGACTCGGCTTGCAGAACGTCCGCTGCGTCAACGCCCGTGCCGAATCCCTGCCCGGACCCTACGACTGGGTCGTCTCCCGGGCGGTCGCTTCGCTGGACCGTTTCTACCCCTGGGTGGCGGGGAAATTCCGCCGGAGCATCCTCTGTCTCAAGGGCGGGGACGTGCAGGCGGAGATTGCCGAACTGGTCCGCAAATGCCGTGTGGATCCCCGCCGGATCCGGACCTGGCACATCGACGAATGGCTGAAAGATGAATATTTTGCAGAAAAATTTGTAATTGAAATCGGAAAAGATTACCTTTGCCCTCCCGATTTTTGAAAACTAAAAAGGCAAAGATATGAAAAGGACTTACCAACCCTCCAACCGCAAGCGGGTCAACAAGCATGGCTTCCGCGAGCGCATGAGCACGCCGAACGGCCGCCGGGTTCTCGCTTCCCGCCGCGCCCATGGCCGCAAGAAGCTCACCGTATCCTCCGAGGATCGCTGGTAATCAGCCCCCTGTTGGAACAAGACCGCCGACCCATCCGGGCCGGCGGTCTTGTTTTTCCTTATTCCTCCCCGAGGAACATCGGGTCCCAGGCGGGCAGCAGGATGGGCTTCTGTTCGAGCATCTTGAGCACGTCGGCGGGGACGAACTGCCTTTCCACCACCAGGCGGAACATGTATTCGTTGAACCAGTCGTCGGTCATGATGATATTGCCCTGGTAGCCGGAACTGGCGCCCCAGCTGTTCTCGACCATCCATTTCACCGGCTTGTCGTCCTTGAGGTCCACCGCGATGAGGGTCATCGCGTGGGAAGAGCCGCTGGTATGGGTCATCACGCGTTCGCGTTTGTCCATGGAGAGATCGACGCCGAGCAGGGATTCGTAGTCGAAGTTGTTGAGGTCGGCCACGCCGCGGGTGCGGTCGAGGAATTTGTTGACGTCACAGGAGAAATACATGGCCTTGTTCGCCTTGATGGAAGCGATGGCCATCTCCTTGATCCGCTCGATGGGCAGGTTGACATAGAGCCAGTTCTGGCCGTCGTAGAGGTGGCGGTCATACTGGATCTCATAGACCTTGCCGTACTCGCGGCAGGGATCGTTCATCAGCATGACGTAGTTGTTCTCCAGGTCGTAGCCGAGCAGCTCCCGGTAGAAGGACTGCGGGGTGTAGGTCTTGCCCTTCCACTCGAATTCGGTGGGAGGGACGCCCAGGCAGAGGGCCAGGACGTGATAGACGTCCTTGAGCATCTCGGTCTTCGCCTGCTCCAGTTCGCGGGCGGGCAGCTCGCGGAGCCGGAGGCCGTCGCGGCGCAACAGGGTCCTGAGCTGGGTGGCCATCGCGGAGGTGTTGTTGGCGGAAAGGCTCTCCGCCATCACGTTGGCGGGCACCACGCCGTACTTCATCACGAGGTTGGCCACTCCGGTGAAGGTGCCGCCGTCGCTGATCGGATTGCTGAACAGCCAGTCCACTTCGCGGTCGTCAAAGGGCTTGTCGCGCGTGTCGATGACAGCCTGCAGGAAAAGGTTGGCCTTCTCCAGCTGGTCATAGAAGAAATTGTAATTCTGGGAGAATTGGAAATCGCCGAGCCCGTGTTTCTCGGCGGCGTCGGCGCGCAGTACGTTGAGCCCCGTGAAGAGCCAGCAGCGGCCGGAGGATTTCTGGTCGGTGATGCCCCAGGTCTTGACCCGGTAGCTGAAGTCCGTGTCGATCATCGCGGTGTTGTCCGCATTGGCGGAAAGGACCGTGATGGAGGTGGTGTTGAGGGCATTGCGCAGGGCCTTGTCGGCCGCGCTGCCTTCGTAGCCTTTCCGGATTTCGCTGAGCATCTCCGGGGTGATGCTGCCTTTCGGCTGGGCTGCCGCAGCCAGGGAGACGAGCGAAAGCGCAAGCAGGGTCAGGGTTTTCTTCATAGGGCGTCTGTGTTATTTGCGGAAGATGATACGCTCGATGCGGCGGGGCACCGAGGTGAGGATTTCGTAGGGGATGGTCCCGAGGATGCCGGCCAGTTCGCTGACGGTCGGATCCTCTCCGAAGATGGTCACGGTGTCGCCGACTTTCACGGGGATGCCCGTGACGTCGATCATGCACATGTCCATGCAGATGTTGCCGATGGTCGGGGCGCGGTGGCCGTTCACGCTGAACGAGGCGGCGCCGCAGCCGAAATGGCGGTCCAGTCCGTCGGCATAGCCCACCGGGATGGTGGCAATCGTCGTCCCTTCCGGGGCCACATGGCCGTGACGGCCGTAGCCGATGGTCCCGTCCTGCGGGCCGAGCTGCTTGATTTGCAGGACTTTGACCTTCAGTGAAGCCACCGGTGCCAGGTGCACCTGCGGCAGGGAGCTGATGCCGTAGATCCCGATGCCCAGGCGCACCATGTCATGCTGGTGCTCCGGGAAGCGTTCGATGCCGGCGGAATTGAGGATGTGCCACATCGGACGGTAGCCGAGCGCGTCCGTGAGCAGCCGGGCGTTCTCTTCAAACAACGCGATCTGCCCCCGGGTGAAATCGTCTTCGGCCGGGTCTTCGGCGGCGGCGAGGTGGGAATAGACGGATTTGACCCGGACTTCGTCGTGGGAGCGGAGGAAGTCCTGCAGGGCGGGGAGTTCCCCGCTCATGAAACCGAGGCGGTGCATCCCGGTATCCAGCTTGATGTGGACAGGGAAGTCCCGCAGGCCCCGCCGGCGCAACTCCGCACACAGGGCCTCCAGGGTGTAGAGGTTGGGGATGCCCGGCTCCAGGCGGTTGTCGATGATTTCGGGGAAGAAGTCCGTCCCGGCCGTAAGGACCAGGATGGGAAGGGAAATACCGTTGCGCCGCAGCTCCATCCCCTCCACGGGCAGGGCCACGGCCAGGTAATCCGCGCCCTCCTGCTGCATCATCGTCGCGAATTCCACGGCGCCGTGGCCGTAGGCATTGGCCTTGACCAGGACCAGAAGCTTCGTGGCCGGTTTCAGCAGACCGCGGAAATAACGGTAATTGCTCCTGCAGGCGGGCAGGTGCAATTCCAGGCGCGAAAAATCGTTTTCCCCGTTCATACAAACTACAAATATACGAAATTTCTTCTTCCGGAGGCACCACCGGGCCGACGGTCCCGGACACGGAAGCCGTTTTCCGTCTCCGGCAAGCGCTTTTTGTGTCCGGGAATCGATAGAATGATTATCTTTGTTCCTATGACACCGTTCCTGGAGCAGGTTGCGCGACATTACTTCGCAGCGGGGGAGCTTGAAGACTTGTGCTTCATCTTCCCCAACCGGCGCGCAGCCATGTTTTTCCGCAAATACCTCTCGCAGTGCGTGGCCGGTTCCGGCCGGCCGCTGCGCGCCCCGGCGGTGTTCACGGTAAATGATTTCTTCTACGAGGCGGCAGACATGCGCCAGACCGACCAGGTCCATCTGCTGCTTACGCTCTACGACTGCTACAAGCCCCTTTACGAGGCTTCAGGCGCCCGTGCCGAATCGCTGGACGACTTCATCTTCTGGGGCGGGGTGCTGCTTTCGGACTTCAACGACGTGGACAAATACCTGGTCGATCCGGACAAGCTGTTCTCCAACATCGCCGACTTCCGGGCCCTCCAGGACGATTTCGCATACCTGGACGAGGAGCAGGTCGCGGCCATACGGCAGTTCCTCTCGCATTTCCGCACGGGCGGCAGATACAAAGAAGAATTCCTGCGCATCTGGGACATCCTGTTGAGGCTTTACCGGGATTTCGGCGCCCGCCTTCGCGAAGAGGGCATGGCCTATGAAGGCCAGGTTTACCGCAGGCTGGCGGAACGCCTGAAAGAGGAGCCGGCGCCTGATTTGTTCGCCGCCCGCTTTCCGGACGCGCGCAAATTCGTTTTCGTCGGTCTCAATGCGCTCAACGGATGCGAGAAGCGCGTGATGGGCCGCCTGCGGGACGCCCGCCTGGCGGAGTTCTGCTGGGACTACGGGCCGGGCTGGATCAGCGATCCGCACAACAAATCCTCCCTTTTCCTGCGGGACAATGTGCTGGAGTTCCCCCAGGCCTTCGAGCCGGACCCGGAGGGGCTGCCCGATCCGGACATACACGTCCTCAGCGTTCCTTCCGGAGTGGGCCAGGCCAAGCAGATTCCCGCCATCCTGAAGCAGTTGGGCGGCTATGGCATCGAGACGGCCGTGGTGCTGCCCGACGAAAACCTGCTGATTCCCATGTTGAATTCCCTCCCGGAGGAAGCCGCGGACATCAACGTGACGATGGGCTACCCGATGTCGGGCAGCGCCCTGAGCGCCCTGATGGACGACGTGGCCGCCCTGCAGCTGCACCTGCGGGAGAAGGACGGCAAGTGGTATTTCTACCACCGGCAGGTGTGGAGCATCTTCTCCAACAGCCTGTTCAAGACCGTCGCGGGGGAAGAGGGGATGCGCAAGGCGGCCGCCATCCGGAAGGCGGCCCGCTACTACATCTCCCAGGAAGAGCTGGGCGGCCTGCCGCTCTTCGACCGCATCTTCCAGCCGGTGGCGAAGGCCCCCGGCGGGCGGGATCCCCAGGCGATCCGTGCGCTGGAGGACTACCAGCTGGCCCTGCTCGGCGAGCTGGGGACACGCCTGCGGGGCGTGAGCGGCATGGCGCTGGAGCTGGATTTCGTCCGTGCGTACTACCTGGCGGTGGGGTGCCTCCGCAGCTGCGAGCTGGCGCTGCTTCCGGCCAGTTACTTCCGCCTGCTGGGCAAACTGCTGGGTGCGGAGGCGGTGCCTTTCCGCGGCGAACCGCTGAAAGGCCTCCAGATCATGGGGCCGCTGGAAACGCGCGCCCTGGACTTCGACAACCTGATCCTGCTGAGCTGCAACGAAGGGGTGTTCCCGCGGCGCAGCGTGAACTCTTCCTTCGTCCCGGCAGAACTCCGCAGGGCTTTCGGCCTGCCGACCTACGAGTACCAGGATGCGGTCTGGGCCTACTACTTCTACCGGATGATACGGCGTGCCGGCCGCGTCTGGCTGCTCTTCGATTCGCGGACGGACGGACTCCGGGGCGGCGAAGAAAGCCGCTACATCAAGCAGCTGGAGCTGCATTTCGGCGCCCGCCTGACCCGCTGCAGCCTGCGGACGGCAATCGGCGGGGGCGCGGAAGAAGGCGCCATCCCCAAAACGGAGGAGCATGTACGCATCCTGCGGGACAAATACCTTTCGGCCTCTTCCCTGCAGGACTACCTCTCCTGTCCTGCGCAATTCTACTACCACAGCGTGTGCGGCCTCAAAGAGGCGGAAGAAGTGTCGGAATCGCTGGAAGTCGGCGACATCGGGGACGTCTTCCACAAGACGATGCAGGAACTCTATACAGTACCCGGCGGGAAACTGACCCGGGAGTACCTCGCCGCACTGGGCCGCGGCGGCCGTATCCGGGAGACGGTACGCAAATACATCCTCAAGGCCCTCAACAGCTTTGAGGTGAACGGACGCAACATCATCTTCGAAGACCTAGTGTGCCGTTATGTCCGCAAGGTCGTCGAGCGCGACCGGCAGCTGCTGGAGAACCGCCGGCGGGACAGCCTGCACATCCTCGGACTGGAGACCGTCCGGCAGATGGAGATCGACGGTTTCCGCTTCATCGGTTATATCGACCGGCTGGACAGCGTGGACCCCGGAGAACTGCGTGTGGTGGATTACAAGACCGGCAAGGTGACGGAAGAGGACTTCCTGATCGGCGAACAGAATGCCGGGGAAGTGGTGGACCGGCTCTTCGGTCCGGATAACGCCAAACGTCCCAAGATCGCCCTCCAACTCTATCTGTACGACCGCTTCATCGCGCAGGATCCCGCGCTGGCCGGCTACCGGGTGGTCAATTCCATCTATCAGACCTCCCGCCTCTTCGTACATGAGGTGGAGAACGTCTCGCTCGACGAGCGCTTCCTCTCCCTGATGGAAGGGCGCCTGCACGGCCTGCTGGCCGAGATTGCCGATCTGTCCGTCCCCTTCCGGCGGACGGAGGACGCAGCGACCTGCAAATGGTGTGACTTCAAAAACATCTGCGGCCAATGAAGATTCTCAAAGCCAGTGCCGGATCGGGAAAGACCTACCGGCTTTCCCAGACCTACCGGGATCTGTTGCTCGGCAGCAAATCCCCCTATCCCTATCGTCATATCCTGGCCGTGACCTTCACCAACAAGGCCACGGCGGAAATGAAATCCCGCATCCTTCAGGACCTTTCTGCGTTGTCCGGGAGCGATTCCCGGGCACGGACGATTCTCACGGAGCTGCTCCACGACTACGGCGCCTTCTCGGTCAGCACCATCGACCGTTTCTTCCAGCAGGCCCTCAAAGCCTTCTCCCGGGAGATCGGACAGTTTGCGGACTACCAGATCGAGTTGGACAAGGACGCCCTGATTGCCGAGACGATGGACCGCATCCTGGATTCCCTGACCGAGGATAAACATGAATTGCTGCTGTGGATACGCTCGAGCCTGGAAGATACCCTCGAACAGGGGCGCCGCTACCGGGTGGACGAAGGCCTGCAGGAGATAGGCAAGTTACTGAAGAATGACGAGTTCCGCGAACTGGCGGAGCGCTGCGGGATCTCCGGCCGGGAAGCTTTTGACAAGAAACGGCTGGAGCGGATCCGAACGGTCTGTCAGGAAATCATCGGGGATTTCCAGCGGCAGGCGGAAACGCTGGGACTCGAAATCGTTCCCGGCAAGGCGGTCAAGAAACCCGGGAAACGGGCGCTCGAGGCCTCCGAGGCGCTCACGGAACTCTTCGAGTCCCGCTTCGCGGTTTACAATACGGCATGGATCCTGAACGACATGATTTTCCGGCTGGGGCTGGCCGGGGAGTTCTACCGCGAATTCGACGCCCTGCTCTCGGAGAAGAACCTGATGTGCCTGGACGAATCCAACACGCTCCTGCGCGATATCATTGCCGGTTCCGACGCCCCCTTCGTCTATGAGAAACTGGGGGTGCGCTACGAGCATTTCCTGCTGGACGAGTTCCAGGATACGTCCCACATCCAGTGGGAAAACTTCCTGCCCCTGCTCCGCGAGAGCGAGTCCCGGGGGAGCGGAAGCCTCATTGTGGGGGATGTCAAGCAGAGCATCTACCGTTTCCGCGACTCCGACTGGAAGCTGCTGGGCAGCGAAGTGCTTGCCGCCTTCCCTGAGGCGGAGGTGGAGACGATGCACGACAACTGGCGCAGTTCCCGTTCCGTGGTGGACTTCAACAGCCGCTTCTTCCCCTACGCGGCCGGCATCCTGGGCCTGGAGGACATCTATGCCGATGTGGTGCAGACTCCGCGCGCGGACGAGCCGCAGGAGGGTTTCGTGAAAGTGTCTTTTTGCGAAGACCAGATTGCGGCGGTGCTGGATTCGGTCCGGCAGGCAAGGGAGCACGGTGCCCGGTGGGGTGACATCGCCGTGCTGGTACGCGGCAAGCGGGAAGGGGCGGAAATCGCTTCCCGTCTCGTCGCGGAGGGGATTCCGGTCATCTCGGACGACTCCCTCTCGCTCAAATCCTCCCCGGTGGTACGGCGGCTGGTCTCCCTGCTCAGCTGCTACGAAAACCCGGAAGACACGGTGGGCCGTTTCCTCGCGGACACGATGCGGCTGGAGTTCCCGGCCGAATACCATTCGCTGGTGGACTTCTGCGAAGCGCTGCTCCGCTCGATGCGCGAATGGGACCCGGACTCTTTCGAGGGGCAGGTCCTCTACATCCAGGCATTCATGGACGACCTCCAGACCTGGGTGCAGGCCAACGGCAACAAGCTCCGCTACTACCTCAGGCACTGGGAAGAAAAGGAAATCTGGATCGGCTTGCCCGAGAACGCCTCCTCCGTGCGCATCCTGACCATCCACAAAGCCAAGGGGCTGGAATTCCCCCATGTCATCTTCCCCTTCGCGGAAGACGTCGAACTGTATCGCCACGAGGTGCACTGGTGCCGCCTGGACGGCCGGGGGACCCCGCTCGGGGAAGAGGTTTCCGGCATCTACCCCGTCGATCTGACCGCTGCGACCCGGGAAAGCCTGTTCAGCGGCGCGGAGCAGCAGGAGCGGCGCCTCCAGCTGGTGGACAACCTCAACGTTTTCTACGTGGCGCTCACGCGTGCGGCCAAGAGCCTGCACGTCATCTCCCGCCTTCCCTCGAAAAGATGCCGGGAGGCCGTGGCCAGGGGAAAGATGGAATACGGCAATTTCGCCGAGCTGCTGTACGCCTTCGTGGGCGGGCAGGATTACTTCACCGGGCAGGACTATGATTTCTCGAAGATGAAGCGCAAAAAGGCGCTGCAGCAGGAATGCGAGTTCCCGGCGGAGTATCCCTCCATCGCCCTGGACGAACGCCTGAAACCCTCGCAGGATGCGGAAGATTTCTTCGACGACGAAGGTCGGACGGGGCCCCGGGCCTCGGTGCGCCTGCGGGGCATCGTGCTGCATGACATCCTTTCGAAGGTGCGGACGGCGGGCGAGTTGGATACGGCGCTGGCCGCCGCCGTGCAGGACGGCCGGCTGGATGTGGAAGACGGCGCCGAAGTCCTGGCGCTGCTGCGCGAACGCATCGCCGCGTATCCGCAATGGTTCCCGGTGGCGGAGGACCCTTCCGTACGGGTGCTCAACGAGCAGACGCTCATCGCCGCCGATGGCCGCGAATACCGTCCGGACCGCATCCTGCTGCGGGGTCGGAGCGCCACGATCATCGATTTCAAATTCGGCCGCAGGGAAGAGGCGTATCGCCATCAGGTGAAGCGCTATGCCCAGATTCTCCGGCAGCTCGGCTACGAGGTGGCCGGCGCCTACATCTGGTACGTCCCGGAGGATGATGTCGAGGATCTGGCACAGTTTTTTCAATCCTTTCCGGTATGATGAAAAACCGAATCCTGCTTCCCTTCCTGTTTCTGCTGCTGGCGCTTCCGGTGGCAGGACAGGACATGCAGCTGGAGAGGCTGGCCGCCCGCCTGCAGCAGGAATGCGTCAGTCTTCACTATGAATTCACCCTTTCCCAGGGGGTTCCGGTCCAGATGTCGGGCACCCTGCTCGCGCAGGACAATTGCTACCGGGCCGAAGGGAACGGCGTGGAGATTTATTGCGACGGCAGTACGCGCTGGACGGTGGATCCGAAGTCCCGGGAGGTTTATGTCGAGGAGGCAGGGAGCCTGGACGAATTGCGCGACTGGGCGGACTGGATGCAGGACCTGCAGCTGACGGACGTGCAGTTCCGGCCGAAGACGGAGGACCTGACCCTGTTCCGCTTCGACACCGCCGCCCTGGATTCCTCCTGGGTCGTCACGGACCTGCGGTAATTTGCGAAACGTAGATATTTTACGATATTTGTGCTATGAACAAACCGCTTTCCCTCCTCCTGCTGGCCTGCGTGCTGGCAACTGCGGCCCCTGTCCGCGCCCAAATCGTCTATATACCCGAAACGGCCCATTTCGTCGCCCCGAAGGTGCCGCAATACATCGACTTCGCCGGACAGACCTACCGTTTTGACCGTCCGGACCTTTACGAGCGCATGGACCGCGAGCTGATCACATTCACCTACGGGCACACCAATTCCATGCTGATGCTGCGCCGGGCGGAGCGCATGTTCCGGCAGGTCGTTCCGATCCTGCAGAAAAACGGCATTCCGGAGGACCTGAAGTACCTGATGGCCATCGAGTGCAATCTCGACCCCAAGGCCCTTTCATCCGCCGGGGCGGCCGGGCCCTGGCAGTTCCTCAAGACGACGGGGCAGCAATACGGCCTCGAAGTGGGAACGGAAGTGGACGAACGCTACAACATCGAGAAATCCACCGAGGCGGCGTGCAAGTACCTCAAGGAAGCGTATGCCAAATTCGGAGACTGGATGACCGTGGCCGCCAGCTACAACGCCGGCCAGAACGGCATCTCCCAGCGCGTAAGCAGCCAGCGCCAGAAGAAGGCGATGGACCTCTTCCTCCCGGCGGAGACTTCGCGCTACATGTTCCGCATCCTGACGGCGAAGTATTTCTTCGAGCATCCCGAGGAGTTCGGCTTCACCTTCGACCCGGCCACCGACAGTTACCCGTACATTTCCCCGAAGGAGGTCGTGGAAGTCAGCGGCCCCATCCCGAACCTGACGGATTTCGCCGAGGCCCATGGAAGCACCTACTTCTTCGTCAAGGAAGCCAACCTGTGGCTGCGCAGCGACAAGCTCACCAACAAGGCCGCCAAGACCTACCGTATCGTCATCCCGGCCGCGGAATAGCCCCGCCTCGCAAGCATACGGAAGAAGCCGCCCCGGCCGGGGCGGCTTCTTCCGTCATGACCGGAACCCTCAACGGTGCAGGAAGGCGTCGAGGATGGGTTCGAGCGAATTGAGGTCGGGGACAAGGACCTGGCGGGGCTTGGAGCCCTCCTGGGGGCCGACGATGCCGGCGGCCTCGAGCTGGTCCATCACCCGGCCCGCCTTGGCGTAGCCCATGCCGAGCTTGCGCTG
>JAEEGL012863223.1_pt1 | contig 19022 bp, 17 predicted proteins | sample 9134231 | NCBI WGS metagenome assembly JAEEGL01 (sample SAMN16246548, study PRJNA631951) | gut metagenome | biome: gut microbiome; feature: rumen; material: fiber-attached | host: Bos | place: Iran: Karaj | collected 2018-10 | reverse complement strand
TAATGCTGCTTACTATTTAGTAATGGGCTTAAAGAAACAAGCTGTTGAAGACTTAGCATTATTAGTAGATTTGAATGAAAGTGAAATGGATAGTATTAAATACTATAACCAAGGTGAAGCTTTATTCATTTGTGGTAGTAGAAGAATGAGAGTTCATGTAATTTGTACTCAAGAAGAACTAGATTCATTTGGTTCTGGTGGAGGACTATAAAAAGCAGGTTAACTGCTTTTTTTTATTGTCTAATTATGATATAATTTTTATGATATGTAACTAGGCGGTGATTATATGGCAGATGAACCAAAAGTTGAAAAAAGAACTACTGATAATCCTGAAAATACAGGTATGAGTTCTAAAGCTCAACAAGAGATGAATCAAGCTCGTAGGGAAGGACGTGCAGCAGCTGGCGTTGATGTACAGCCCGGTAAACCTACAGCTAGTACTGGTAAAGGATTAGATAGAAGTACTGCTCAAGGTTATGGCCAAAAAGCACCAGTTGAGTCTAATCAATCTACTAATAATGGTGGAGTAAATAGACCTAGTCTTGGATTGCCTGATGAAGATGGTCTTCGTGATGAAAGTGATAGTGGCGGCTTAGGTGGAAGTAAAAAATCTAATTCACCTAAAGAACCTTATCATTATGATGGTTTATATGGTGAAATGCCTGAAAATGCTGCTAGTGGTGGTTCAACTGGTCCCGGTTATTCACCATATAGAAAAGAAAATTTAGAACCTGAAAAGGAAGAAGACAAAGAAAAAGAAGGAGAAAACCAACAACCTACTGGAGATACTGATAGTGGAACGACTTCTACTGATGGTACAGCTCCAGCTGGAGATGGTGCTTCTGAATTAGATGAAGCTAAAAAAGCAGCTGAGGGTGAGAATGCTGATCAAGAAGGAAAAACTCCTGAAGAAGGTAAAGATGGAGAGGGTTCAGATACCTCTCAAAGTAATCCTGAATTAGATAATGCCAAAGCCGTAGCTAGAGATGCTGGTATGGCTCAAGGTGATATAGATAATGCACAAAAAACTGCTGAAGAGATGAGCAAAAAGATGGATAGTAATCCAGATATGGAAAAAGCTCTAGATCAACAGTTAGATGAAAATGCAAAAAAACAAGCATTAGAAGAACAAGAGAAGGGTGGTTCTTCCAAGAAAAAAGGAACCGACTCTGATGAAAAAGAAAAGACACCTGAAGAAAAAGCTAAGGAAGAAGGAACTGATGCAGCAGCAGCTGGTATAGCAAGTAATCCAAATGCTATGAATCAGGGACAAGATCCTACAGGAAATGGTTATAGAAATCCTGCTCAACAAAGTAAGATGGATGATATTAACCGTCGAAATTTAGAGCACAATAATCAAGTTAATAATGCTAATAGATCAGAAAATCCAAATCCATTAGCTAATAAATCTGGTCAAGGTAATGGGGCTGGTACAGGAGATTCTACTCCTAAAGGCGATGCCAAAGCAGATTCTAAAGCTGGTGGAAAAGCTAAAGCTGATGCTAAAGATGGTAAAAAAGGTAAATTAAAAGGCAAAGCAGGCGCTGCTGTTAATAAAGCTAAGAGTGCTAAAGAATTTGCTAATAATCCATTTAAATGGGGAGCTAATAAGGCTAAAAATGCTTTAGTACGTTTCTTATTAGCACATCCAATGTTATTATTTGCAATTATATTTGCTTTATTCTTTATATTATTAATATTTGTATTACTATTGGGTGGTCAACTTGAAGGTGGTTCAAGAACTTCATCTACTTTCTCAGGTGCTGGTTGTAATTATACTGATTTAAAAGGTATTACTACTTCTGGTTCAGTTAATTTAAGTGGAATTCAAGTTGAATTAATAAATTGTGATGGAAAAGAAGATAATTATACAGTATTAGAACATATTGATTTTGAAAAATATGTAATAGGTGTTGCTTTAGCAGAAGTTAGCTGGAGTAAGAGTCCAGAATACTTTAAAGCACAAATTGTTGCTGCTAGAGGATTTGCCTTAAAGAGAAATAGTTCAATGTGTCCAAGTCATCCAGATAACTGTTTCTATGGTTATAATGCATCTACAAAGACAATTAGATTAAGAGCTTGTACAAACGATCAAGTTTATTGTGATCCTGATAAGCCTTGCTATCATTATACAAGAAGCGGTAAACCAACTATTTATGGTCCAGAAGCTGAAGGAATGGCAGGAGCTACTGTTTGGAAGGGTCAATTAAGTGAACAAACTAAAGCAGATGTTATGGCTGCTGCTAAAGAAGTTGAAGGAAAAGTACTAGTAGATAGTAGTGGAAATGTTGTTTATACTAACTTCGTTAATACTGACCAAAATCAATGGTATGAGATGGCTCAACAAGGTATGAAATGGGATGAAATATTAATTAAGCATTATGCATCTTCTGGAGCATCTGGATATAACAGTGCTACTTGTCAAGGTACTGGAAATATTGATTATGGTGATTATTCATTAAAGTCTGATGGAGATGTAATTCTTAATCAAAGACTAGATCAATTTTTAGCAAGTAAAGGAACTAGTTTAGATGCATTTAATGCACTTATTGCATCTAATGTCGATAAAGCGGGGTTTGGAACGAGAGCTGGTGTCGTAGCTGCGGCAGTTACTCTAATTGGTGAGATGGGCGATCAATACAATACCAAAATTCCCTATTTCCTGAGTGGAGGACACCATGATGGTGTTAGAAGTCAAGCTCTAGGTTATTGGGGTAGTGGTTATGAAGATGATGGTAGAAGATGTTATTATACTGGTTATGGTAATGTTTATACTGTTTGTGGTTTAGATTGTTCAGGATTTGTACCTTGGGCAATAAAAACAGGAGGATTTAATCCAGGTGTTAGATTAGCTGGTAATTTCCAAAATATATCTGGTGCTAAAAGAGTATCACTTTCTTCTAGTAAAGCTGTTTTACAGCCTGGAGATTTACTAGAAAGTAGTGGACATATAGTTTTAGTAGTTGGAGTTGACGAAGGCGCTAAACAGTACATTTGTGCTGAAGCATCTGGAAAGAATGCTGGAGTTTTATTTACAAGAAGACCATTCTCTGGTGGTAGTGGCTACTGGGGAGTTCAAATGGATGGTTACTATAACAATCCAAGCAATGTAAGGAGTAAATAGAATGAGAAAAAGAGTATTTTTATTAATTATATTTTGCTTGTTACTATGTGGTTGTAGTGCAGAAGTTAACATCGATTTAGATAGATCAACTATTGCAGAAGATGTTACTATTTATGCAGAGGCTTCATCTGAACAAGAAAGAATGGAATTAAATACATCATTTAGGGAATATATGCCAATATATTCTGAAATAGTAGTAGCTGATACGGAACCTGATGAGAAGGTTAAGGGTGTTACTTACTATGATAGAACTCTTAAAGAAACTGACTATGGTTATGAATATAATTATAAACATGAGTTTTCTTATAACGACTATAATAGATCAACTTTATTAAGAAGATCATTTAGATCTGCTTATTTTGAAAAAGATAATTCAGAAAAAGTAATTAAGTTTTATACAGATAATCAAGGTGTTCTTTTAATGGATGAATTTCCTCAATTATCAAATGTAACAGTTAATATAAAAACTGATTACTTAGTTTTAGAAACAAATGCTGATAGTATAAAAGGAAATGTTTATACTTGGAAGTTTGATAGAAGTAATTATAGAAAAAATATTTATTTAAAGGTTAGTTCAACTAAAAAGAATAGTTCTGGAGGTAAAACACCTTCTAATCCTGGTGAAAAAGATCCGGACGATCCAGACGATCCAGATGATCCTGATTATCCAGATGATCCAGATGATCCTGAAAAACCAGATGAACCAATAGAACCTGGTATTTCAAAATCAACTGAAATTGATCCAAAAGCTAAGGAAAGAGCTAAGTATTCATGGATAGTTATTCCATTAGCAATCTTAGGATTCTTTATAATAATTATCTTTGTAAATTTGGTATCTAAGTCTAAAAAATAGGCTATTTTAATAGATAATAATAGTTATGTGTAGTATAATATCTTTGTATTTGGGGTGATGTCTAGATGAAATTTAGAATAACTGGAAAGGATTTATTAATATTTGTAGTATTCATTGTATTACTACTATATTTGTGTGGTCTTGCGGTAGCTAATGTTGCTGCTTTTTCGCGTACAGGTTCTTTTTCTGGACTAAATCCTATCCCTGCATTTGTTCATAATTTAGGAGCTACTTTAGTTTTATTTGTAGTATTCCTTATCATTATTTTCGTAAGTGTATCAAAATCTATTTTTGAACGTAAAAAAGGTGTAGGTTTTGAAATTGGTGAAAAGAATGAAAAAGGTTATTCAAGATGGTCTAAAGATAGAGAAATTAAAAATGATAAAGGTATTGAAGTTGTTAATCCTTTAGATCAAGAAACTAAATTTGCTGGAATTCCATTAATTAATGATGGAAGAAAATTATGGGTAGATAACGGTGAGTACCATAACTTAGTTATTGGTGCCACTGGTTCAGGTAAATCTCAAACTATCGTTGAACCAATGGTTGAATTGTTAATTAAAAAAGGCGAGAGTATGATTATAACAGACCCTAAAGGTGAGTTATATAAAGCTGCTTCCGTTTATTTAAAAGAAAGAGGTTATAAAGTTGTTGTATTAAACTTCCGTGAACCTCAAAAAGGTAATGCTTGGAACCCAATGACATTACCACATCAATATTACATGGCTGGTAATAAAGATAAAGCAACTGAGTTGTTAGACGATGTTGCATTGAATATTTTGTATGATCCAAATAATAAAGGTGAACCATTCTGGGAAAAATCAGCAGCCGACTATTTCTCAGGTTTAGCTTTAGGTTTATTTGAAGATGCAAAAGAAAGTGAAATAAACTTAAACTCTATTAACTATATGAGTACAGTAGGTGAAGAAAAATTTGCTGCTGGTACTTATATTAAAGAATATTTTACAATGAAAGGTGAAGCATCAAGTGCATACGTATTTGCATCAAATACTATTAATGCACCATCAGATACTAAAGGTGGTATCTTATCAGTATTTAGACAAAAGATAAGATTGTTTGCTTCACGTGAAAACTTGTCAGAAATGCTAGCTTACAGTGATTTCGATATGAGAAACATTGGTAAAGAAAAGACAGCAGTATTCATTGTAATTCACGATGAAAAAACTACATATCATGGACTTGCTACAATCTTTATTAAACAATGTTATGAAACATTAATTGATGTAGCTCAACAAAATGGTGGTAAGTTACCATATAGAACAAACTTCATTCTTGATGAGTTTGCTAACATGCCACCACTTAAGGATGTTACAACAATGGTTACAGCAGCACGTTCTCGTGATATTAGATTCACATTTATCATTCAAAACTTTGCTCAGTTAAAGAGCGTTTATGGTAATGAAGATGCTGAAACAATTAAAGGTAACTGTGGTAATTTAGTATACTTAATTAGTACAGAGTTAGCTGCTCTAGAAGAAATTAGTAAGATGTGTGGTGAAGTAAAATCTGACGATAAAGATAAAACGGCTAGTACACCACTTGTTACAGTTACAGACTTACAAAAATTAAAATTATTTGAAGCAATTATTATTAGATGGCGTTTATCACCATTTAAAACAAAATATACTCCTAACTTCCAAATGGATTGGGGACATCCTAAAGCTGAAGGTGTTTTCCCAACAAGAGAAGTTAAACCAATTGAATTATTTGATGTTAAGACTTTTGTTAAAGAGAAAAAACGTCAAAATATGATGAATAGTTTAGATGCCAAGGATGGTGGAGGAGGAGCTCCAGCACCATTCCCAGCTGGCGGTGGATTTGGTGGTATGTCACCATTTGAAAGTGCACCAAGTAGCGGAGGCGGAGATTCATTATTCGGTGGATTCGGTGGCGGAGAAATCGATCTTGATGCAATGATGAGAGATATCGATAAAAAGATTGCCGAACTTGATGCTGAAGAAGAACGTAAAAAGAAAGAACTTGAAAAATCTAAGAGTGGAGAAACTGAAACAAAAGAAGAGAATAAAGACGAAGTTAAAGAACCACCTAAAGAAGAAATTAAAGATGCTGTCATCGAAGAAAAGCCAGTTGAAAAAGCTCCATCATTTGTTGATCCAACAGATGGTATGAAGATTGATATGGTTAATCAAGATGATAAGTTAGATTTTATCAAGAATTCTGTTGATAATAATAAAGATGATACTCTAATAGGTATAGAAAAACCTGGTTCATTTAATTTATATAAAGATCTAGAGGATGAGGATGATGAATTCCCTCCAATTGATCATATTCCTCCTAGGAAGATTGAACCAATTAGTATGTTTGACGAACCAAAAGAAGAGGAAAATGTTAACAATGATATATCAAATGTAGCAGTTGCAACAAGTAGTCCTTTCGATGAAGATGATTTTGATAATATGGATAGATTACCTAAAGTTGAAAGACCTGCTATAGTTCAACCAAACATTAATATCAATGATAGAATTATTCCTGTAGAGAATAAAGAAACTAATGATCTTTATGATTCTGTTCCAAATATTATGGATAATATAAAAGAAGATATAAAGACATCTAATGAAATTAAAGAGGAAACTCAAGAATTTGTTGATAGTATTCCTAAGACAGTAGTATCAAGAGAAAAAGCTGAAGAGATTAAACAAAAACTAAATTCTGGTATTAATGTTTACTCTGAACCTGTTAAAGAAGTAAAAGAAGTACATGAAGAATATGTAGAACCTGTTAAAGAGGTTGTTAATAATACAGTTAATAATGTATCAGAAAGACCAAACGTTAATATAAGTGCAGATAATGTTGCAGTTAAAGATAATGTTATTTCTGATGATGAATTCTTTGATGATTTCTTTGGAGATGAATAATTCATCTCCTTTTTCTTTACATTTAAAGGCATACGTTTGTTGTGTTTTTTGACTATTTAATTTATAATTGAAGTGTGATGATATAATGGAAATTATTGAAATAATGAATGATATTGATGTATGGTTGAATGATTTTTTATTGAACCTTGGAATATGGGCGCCTATATTAGCTTCACTATTAATATTAGTTGAATCTATATTGGCTTTTTTGCCGTTGTTTGTTTTCATTACAGTTAATATACTAGTTTTAGGTACTATTGCTGGAGGCACATTATCTTATGTTTTAACAGTAACGGCTAGTTTTTTAGCATTTCTGTTATTTAGAAAAGGATTCGGTAAATTATTTGATAAACATTTAAATAAAGGTAAAATTAATAAATTTATGAAATTAATAGATAAACTAAAATTCTCACAATTAGTATTGATAATATCAATACCATTTGCACCTTCTTTCTTTATTAATTTAGGTGCAGGTTTATCACATATTAATGCTAGAAAATATTTATATTCGTTATTATTAGGTAAAATAATTACAGTATTTTATTGTGGTATTTTAGGTACTAGTTTAGTAGATGCTTTAACTAATCCAATGGCATTATGTAAGATTTTAATTATGGTAGTTTGTGCATATATATTTAGTTTAATTGTTAATAAAAAGTTTAATTTAGATGAGAGGTTTGAGTAATGGATTATATTATTATAGGTTTATTAGTTGTAACAATAATATTATTAGTATTAGTTCTTGCAAAGAAACAAGATGATAATGATTTTATAGAAAGACTAGGTAAGTTAGAAAAAAATGTTAATTCTGATTTAAGTGATTTTAAGTTTGATATTAATAAGTATTTAACTGAAGATTTTAATGCGTTAAATGAAAATATTGAGAAAAAATTATTATTAATTAACGAAAAAGTAAATGAAAGAATTGATCAAAACTTTGAAAAGACAAATAAAACATTTAATAATATTTTAGAAAGATTAACAAAAATAGATGAAGCGCAAAAGAAGATTGATAGTCTTTCTTCAGAGATAGTTAATTTACAAAGTGTTTTAACTGATAAGAAGACTAGAGGTATCTTTGGTGAAGTTAATTTAAATTATATTTTAACGAGTGTATTTGGTGATAAAAAAGGCGATATTTATGATGTACAACATACAATGAGTAATGGTAGTATTGCCGATTCAATTATTTATGCACCTGATCCATTAGGTACAATTTGTATTGATAGTAAATTCCCACTTGAGAATTATCAAAGAATGACAGATAAGAGTTTATCTGTAGCTGAAAGAGAAGCAGCTACTAAGTTATTTAAAATGGATGTTAAAAAACATGTAGATGCAATAGCAAGTAAATATATTATTCCTGGGGAGACGGCTGATGAAGCAATTTTATTCTTACCAGCAGAAGCAATATTTGCAGAAATTAATGCTTATCATTCTGATTTGTTAACATATTCTTATGCTAAAAAGGTATGGATAACTGGTCCAACTACTTTAATGAGTACTTTAACTGTTATTCAAATGGTAGTTAAGAACATGGAAAGAGATAAATATGCCCATGTTATTCATCTAGAGTTAAATAAATTAAGTAAAGAGTTTATGAAATATCGTGAAAGATGGGATAAATTATCTCGTAGTATTGATACAGTTACAAAAGATATTAAAGATATAAATATAACAACAGAAAAGATTACAAAGAGATTTGATTCAATAAATGGTGTCGATGTTGGTTTGTTAGAACACAATGAAGATACCGATGATGAAGAATAATTGTTATAAAATATAAGAGGAAAATTTTATGTTTTCCTTTTTTTGTGCTATATTTATCTAGCGAAAAAGAGGGGTTTTTCAAAATGAGAAAAGGTTATAGAGAATATAGATTTATACCTGGAAAAGTAAAATTTAGAAGACGTATGATAGCTTTGGGTGTTGCTACGGCAATGGCAGCATGTGGCGGTTATGCGTTATATAAACGTTTTAATAATAAAGCTATGAATTCTACTAAGAATTTAAATATAGTTGTTAACAATGCTAGTGGGGAAGCTTATGCCACACAAGCACCTGTTATGGAAACAGCTACTGTAACACCAGTTCCTACAGAAGTACCAACTCCAGAACCAACAGAAGAACCATTAGTTAGATATGTTAATAATGGGTTCAATAGAGGAGATAGTGTTAAAACAACAGCAAATGTTAATATGAGACTTGCTCCTAATGTTGATTCTTTCAAGGTGGGAGAAGTGCCTAAAGATGCTGTTGTAGATAGAATTATGTCTACTGATAATTGGGATTTAATTAAGTATAATGGTCAAATATCATTTGTTAGTACAGATTATACTGTAGAAAATGATGTTGATTATAATAATGAATACTATTATGTTGAAGAATGTAATGATATTGTTAGAACTACTACTAGATTATATTTTAGAACAGGTCCATCTACTAATGAATCTGAAATATGTTTATTAGATAAAAAAGCTGAGTTAGTTGTTATGGGTAGAGCAATACCTTATGATAATACTGATGATGTTTGGTATTTAGTTAAATATAAAGATAAAATTGGTTTTGTTAAAGCAAGTTATACAACTTCTTTAAAAGAAATCTTAAGAAATACTGATCCTAATATTACTGACTTAACTATCATGAATATGGCTTATGTTAAGAATAGAACTCCATTATATAATAGTAATGGTGAAGCAGGTAAGAAGATTGCTCCATATCAATTAGTTAAATTATTAATTGATTATGGCGATAAATGTTTAATTGAATATGGTGAAAGTATAGGTTATGTACATAAATCTGATCTTAATGTATACAGAGGTACATTCGTAGTAACAGATTTAGGAGAGCAAATGACTTATTTGTATTGTAATACAGATATGGTATTTGAAACTGAATGTACAACTGGGAAAGATTCTACACCAACTCGTATAGGTGCATTTAAAATTTCTGAATTAGCAGATCATCGTTACTTTAGTGAAGAGGCACAAGCAACTGAACTATGGGGTAGATTTGATGACGGTAACGGATACCATGATGCCGAAGGTTGGGAAGATATCAAAAACTTTGGTAGTCAAAGCTATAGAAAAAGAAAAGGTAGCAAAGGTTGTGTAAGATTACCATATGCTGCTGCTAGATTCTTAAGGAAACATTTTAAAATTGGAACTAAGGTTTTAATTAAAGACTAATAAAAAACTACACTAAATAGTGTAGTTTTTTTAATAATCAATTTTTATTGCATGTTTTACTTTTTTGATTTGTTCTTCAGCTCTTAGTTTAGCATCATGAGTTCCTTTTTCTAGTATTTGTTTAACTAGTTCAGGATTATTTTCGTATTGTTTTCTTCTTTCTTTAATAGGAGCTAAGAATTCATTCATTTTAGCAATTAATTCTCTCTTACATTGAACACAGCCACGTGCACCTTTTTTACATTCAGCACAAATGTTTTCACATGAAGGTTTATCATTAACTAATTTATGATAGTAATAAACCATACATACATCAGGATTAGCTGGGTCATCTTTTTTGATTTTATTTGGGTCAGTAACAGCGCTCATTATCTTTTTGTTAATAGTTTCTTCATCATCAACAAGATAAATGGCATTACCTAAAGATTTACCCATTTTTTCATTACCATCTAAACCTTTTATTCTTTTATTCTCTGTGAATAAGCATTCTGGTTCTTTTAATGTTTCACCATAAATTGAATTAAATTTACGAACGATTTCACGACATTGTTCTATTAATGGATTTTGATCTTCACCAACAGGAACAAGCTCACCATCAAAAGCAGTAATGTCTGCTGCTTGAGATACGGGATAACCTAAGAAACCATATGTAATTGATTCACCATCATTACCGAATAGTTCTTTCTTTTGAGCAATTTCACTTTTAACTGTTGGATTTCTTTGTAATCTTGATACTGTTACAAGATTAGAGTAGAAGACAGTTAATTCAGCTATTTCTGGAATTCTTGATTGAATAAATAAATGTACTTTTTCAGGATCAATACCAGAAGCTAATAAATCCATTACGATTTCATTAACATTTTTTCTTACTTTTTCAGGATTATTGAAATTATCTGTTAAAGCTTGTACGTCAGCTATTTCTAGATAAAAGTCATAATCATTTTGTAGGCGAATCCAATTTTGACAAGCCCCAAAATAATGGCCTATATGTAAGTTGCCGGTAGGCCTGATGCCGGTCAATATTGTTTTTTTCATTATTTCACCTCTTTCATTGTTCATTGTATCACAATAAAGTTTATATTTAAACATTATTTTGGTATAATTATCTTAGGAGTATAGAGATATGGAATATAACTTTTTCGATAAATTTAAAAGATTTTCTATACAACACCGTGGCTTGATGGTGTCTTTATTTAGTGTTCTTTTATTAACGATGTTTATGATGACATTCGGTGTTAGTTTCTCTTCAAAATTCTTTTCAAGAGAACAAGAATTTGATGAGATACAAAGTTTAATGAATGAAATAAAAGAAAAAGATGCTTTAGTTTATAATATGTATAAAGTTAATGAAGTAAATAAAACAGTTAAAGGAATAGATGTTTCTAGTTGGCAAGGTAAAATCAACTGGGAAAAAGTAAAAGAGTCAGGTGTAGATTTTGTTATTTTGCGTGTTGGTTTGAGAAATATCGAAGATGGTGAAATAAATGAAGATTACCAATTTAGATATAATGCAAGTGAATGTAATAGATTAGGTATTCCTATTGGAGTTTATTTCTTTAGTACGGCTAGAAGTGAAATTGAAGTATTAGAAGAAGCTTCTTTTACCTTAAATATTATTAAGGATTATAAGATTACTTATCCAGTTGCTTATGATTTAGAAAGCTTTGGAGAAGGTAGATTAAAAAGAGTATCTGACGATACAATAAATTATAATGCTTTAGTATTCTTAGATTATTTTAAAGTACATGGTTATAATGGAATGCTATATAGTAATAAAAATGATATTTTAGATCATTGGGATTTATCAAGATTTGGTAATTATAAGATATGGTATGCAAATTATAGTGGTGAATTATATGATGGTAGAATAGATATGCTTCAATATGATAATGAAGGACGTATAAATGGTGTTTATGCTACTGTAGATAATAATGAGGCTTATTTTGCTTATGAAGAAGTTGTTGAAGAAGTAGTAGAAGAAACAGGTGAATAGAATGAAATGCAAGAAGTGTGGATACGAAAATTTATCTGGTGGAACTAAATGTGGTAAATGTGGAACACCTTTTGCGGTGGATAGAATAAGTTGTCCTAAGTGCGCTACTATAAATGATGGAAAAGTTTTAAGATGTAAAAAATGTGGTTATAAATTCAATACAAAAAGTAAAACATTATTACATATTATAATTTCTGTTTTATTAATGGTTGTATTAGTTGTTTTTGTAATATTAGATAAAACGAAATGGGTAGAAAATGTAGATAAAGGTTTTAAAATACTAGCTATTGTTTTAGTAATATTACTAGTATTAGAAACTTTATTGTTTAGAAGAGACGATGCAATAGATAGAAATATTCCAGAGTTAAAAGCAGGTAAGAAGAAATTCGAAGGAATGAAAGCAATGAGTTATTTATCATTGATTATTTTAGGATTGTTTTTATTAGGAATAGGATTATATTTTGCAATAAAGTATTTATTTTAAGGGAATAATTCCCTTTTTTTGTTATTTATTGTATAATGAGGCAGGTGAAGCACATGGAACGTTTACAAAAAGTTATTGCTAATAGTGGTTATACTTCTAGAAGAAAGGCAGAAGAATTAATACTAAAAGGTAAAGTAGTAGTTAATGGTGAAGTAGTAAAAGAATTGGGTACTAAAGTAGGACCTGATGATGTTATTATGGTTGAAGGAGTAGAACTAAATAAAGAAGTAAAAAAAGTTTATTATTTACTTAATAAACCTCGTGGATATATCTGTAGTTTAAGTGATGAAAAGGGAAGAAAAACTGTTGATACTTTAATTGATTCTTATGAAAGAGTTTATCCAGTAGGTAGATTAGATTATGATACAACAGGTTTACTTATCATGACTAATGATGGTGAATTAGCTAATATACTAATGCATCCATCTAATAATGTTGAAAAAGTTTATATTGTTAAGATTGAGGGAATACTTACAACAGAAGAGATTTATAAATTAAAAGATGGAGTAGTAGTTGATGGAGTTAAATGTGTTCCTAAAAGAGTTAAGATTAGAAAAAAAGATATCAACAAGAATAATGAAATAGTAGAAATAACTATAGTTGAAGGTAGAAATCATATAGTAAAAAATATCTTTAAAGAGATAGGTCATGATGTAATGAAATTAAAAAGAGAAAGGTATGCCTTTCTTGATGTTAATGGATTACAATCTGGTGAATATAGAATGCTAGATACAAAAGAAGTAAAGAGATTATATAGTTTAAAGAAATAAAAAAAGACTTTAATAAGTCTTTTTCTTATGCAGCCATATCTTCTTCTACTTCAGTTTCAGCAGGAGTAGCTTCTTCAACTGTAATAGCTCCTACTGGGCAAACATCTGCCATATCTGGAGTAGCATTTTCGTTAGAAATAGCATGTGATAATCCTGTTTCTCCGTTAAAATCGAAGTTTTCTGGGAATGCTGAAACGCAAGCTCCACATCCCATGCATATTGTTTCATCTACTTTTAATTCCATATTAGTATTCCTCCTTTAATCATTATAAACTATTATAATGTATATATGCAAATAAAAATATACTATAAAAAAAGTGTTAATTATGTTATTATTAATAGAGAATAGGAAGTGTGTCTTATGCAATCGAGAATGGATAAGTACTACGGAAATCAAGTTAATGAAGAATCTAACGATGCGGTTAGAGATTTTGATGAACTTGGAAATTCTACTACATTAAGTAGATCTGAAAGAAATCAAAAACTATATCAAGAAGTAAGCAATAAAGAATTAGAAGAATTTAACATAAATAGTAATGCTTCTGTTATTGGTCATGGTAATGAAATAAATATTGATAGCATAAGAGAAATGTTAGATAAAAAATATCGTGAACTTCCTAGGAATAAAAGTATGGGTTCGATGAATGAACCAGAAATAGGAAAAGTAAATCTTGATGAAACAAGAGAATATGATATTAATACAGTATTAGAAAAAGCAGCTCAAGAAAAAGAAGTTAACTATGAAGAAGATAGATTGAAAAAACTTCGTAATACACAATATGATATTTTGAAAAGTTTAGATGTAGTTAAAAAAGCTCGTGAGGAAGAAGAAAAAGAAGAAGAGGAAGAAAATGAATTAGAATCTTCTAAAATTGTAAAAATATCTAAACACGAGGAAGAAGAAAAATTAAAAGAATTAATAAATACAATTACATTAAAAGAATCTGCTTTGAAAGATGAAGAAGAAGGCGAATTGGATCCACTAGATTTATTAAGTGATTTACGTGGTGATGATGATAATACGAAAGTATTAGGTGCTCTATCAGAAGAAACATTAATTGAGGAAGGTGTTATTAAAGAACAAGATACTCAAGGAATTGATGTTGATGATACGGAAGAAACAGAACTAGAATTAAAACCAATTGAAATATCTGATGAAGATATTGAAACAAAAGTTAATATGTTACTAGAAGGTAAAACAGAGAAAGAAAAAACTGAAGAGTTAACTAAAACTGGTACAGATACTCTTAATTTTACACAAAGTGACTTTGATGACTTTGATGATTTAAAAGAAGATATGGATATAACAAAAGTAATAATAAGAATTTTAATTTTCTTAATAATAGTTGCTTTTGTAATTGGATGTATAGTATTACTAAATAAGTTATTAGGATTGGGGTTATTTTAATAGTAGGTGAGTGTGAATGGCAAAATATATTTTTGTTAATAATGCTATAAACGATTCAATAGTTATGTATTATCAATCAAAAGATAAACCATTATCTTTGGAATATAATACATTTTTGGTAACTGTCATGAGAATGATAATTCTTTTGTGTGGTGAATTGGATATTACTAACTGTTATCATACAAAGAATGAAAAAGGTATGGGTGGTTTTGATACCAACTTAACAAAGTATGGTTATCCAGAAGATCAATTAGAACTGTTTAAACAAAATTTTGAAAAATTCTATGAGTTTGATATAAGACAAAGAAAAATGCATATTAAAAGAAAGAACCCTTATTTGAATAGAGTTCAAAAGAATTTAGTAGATATGATGTTTGCTAAAAATAAAGTAGTTCCTTTGGATGGTAAAAAAGCTCAAGAATTCTATAATATGTTATTTACGGGTGAAAGTAGAGACTTCTATAGAAGAACTTATGCTTTAACTTATTCTAAACATCCATATGATGTAGCTAAATACTTTAGAAAACAAATGTATATGATGACGAATAAGTTGACTTTTGTTCCTGTTGTAAAAAGACAATTATCTAATGAAATATATGATTTATTGGGTGTTAAAACAGATATTATTCCTACTTTAACACAAAAACAAGTTGATAATCTTAACAAACAAATATATAATTACTATCATGTAGATGAGAGAGATTATGATAAAGATAACAAGTTGTTAGAAGCAATTAGTTTATCTAAGAAAAGACCTATTATTAGGGTAGAATAGAGGATTTTGGATGAAAAATATCACAATTAATGAAGTAGAATATGAAGTCATAGAAAATGTTAAAGATGCAATAGATAAAGAAGTTTTAGCTGAAAAATTAACTGATTATTTTAATGATTATGATTATGTTGTAGGTGATTGGGCTTACGGGAAACTAAGATTAAAGGGTTTTTATGATTCTAAGAACAAAAATTGTAAGAAGTATAATGACATTTCTGGACTTAAAGATTACATTGTAAACAGGTGTGCATATGATTGCAAATGGTTTGAAATCAAAAGAATAAAATGATTGAAAACCATTTTTTTATTTGGTATAATTAAATGTAGAATAGAGAGGGATTGCGATGCCAGAGAAGATTTCTATCGTTAAAGATGGCGGCGAATCAATAAGTTCGAATATTGTATCCGTATTTATGATTCCAGACTTAAGCAAAAAGTACATTATTACAACTGAAAACGCTGTAGATCCTCATGGACTTACTGTTTTGCATGTCAGCGAGATTACAGGTGACTCTTTGGTAAAAGTTGCTACTGATGAAGAATGGTCTACTATTAAGACAGTTATGAGAGCCATTATTTCAGGAAGTGTAGGCAACTATCAATATATCCCAAGCTTTGAAACAATAAATGCCGCTGGTCAGTACTCAAGAGATATTTCTGTTAGTGCTCCAGCTTCTAAACAAATGATAGATAGTTATGCAAATGGTGAAAAAGTAGAACCAATTATGGAAGAATCTGATGAGATATTAGACAACAGTGATTCTGATTCTATTTTCCCTACAGCACCTGTTGCTGTTAGTGAAGATGAAGTTGCACCAGGAATTGCAATGGAAGATCCTGTTACAATTGAAAATACTCCTGATGCTCCAGAAATTGATCCTAGTGTTCAAGGTGCTAAACCTCTTGATCCAGCATCATTGCCAGTTCAAGAACCAGTACCAGCTCCTGCAGCAGAGGCTGCACCAGCTCCAGTACCAGCACCTATAATTGATGAAACACCAGCACCTGCTCCTGAGGCACCTGCTGCACCAGCTCCTGCGATACCTACAACACCAGCTGCGCCAGCTCCAGTAGAAGCTGTACCTGCTCCAGAAGCACCAGCTCCTGTAGAGGCAGTTCCAGCACCTGAGGCTCCTGCACCAGTTGCAGAACCTGCACCTGTAGAAGCAGCACCAGCTGCACCGGTTGCTGAACCTGAAGCTCCAGCACCAATTATTGATGTATCAGAACCTGCTCCTGCAGCAGAAGAAGTACTTGGTGCAGAAATGGTACCAGAAGCAAATCCAGCTGTTGATGCTACAACACCTGTTAGTGAAGTAGTAGCTGAACCAGTTGTAACACCAGATACAATAGTAGCTAATGTTGATGCTGTATCTCCAATGCCTGAATCAATAATTGATGAACCAGTATCAGTACCTGCTACACAAAATAGTGCAGCAATTGCTGTACCAGCTGATCCAAATGCAGTAGAAGTTAATAGTGCACCAGCAAATGAATCTGTTGCACCTGAAATAGATGCTCTTGCAGCAACACCAATAATTGTTGATGCTGCACCAGCAGTTGAACCTGTAGTTAAAGAAGAAGTTCCTGCAGTGTTAGATAATACAGTAGCTAATGTTACTGAAGGAGTTGTTGATGGTCTTGCTCCAGCCGGAGCAGATGCAGTTGTAACTGTACCTCCTGTAGAAGCAGCACAAGCTCCTGTAGAGGCTACAGCACCAGTTGCAGAACCTGCACCTGTAGAGGCGGCTCCAGCTGCACCTGAGATTCCAGAGGTAGCACCAGTTGCAGAACCAGCTCCTGCGGAAGCAGCTCCAGTAGCAGCACCTGAAATACCTGTTGTTGGACAAGTTGGAACACCAGTAGTAAATGCTCCAATGCCACAACAATCAGTTGTAGTTCAACAGAATACAGTAATGCCACAAACTTCAGCAATGAAGAATTTAGGAATTACTTTAGACTTTGGTGTTCAACCTAATATGGATGCTAATGCTACATTAGATGAAATTGTAGCAGGAGCACAAGAATTATTCATTGAAGGCGTAAGAAACTTAGTGTTAGTAATGACAGATAAGTTATATAAAGACTTAAGAGAGAGAGAAGAAGATCTTAAGAAGAGAGAAGTTGTTGTTCAACAAAGAGAACAAGCTATTAATGATAGTACTATGGCTATGATGAATGGTAACTATCCACAACAACCAATGATGCAACAGCCAATGATGCAACAACCAATGATGCCACAACAAATGATGATGCCACAACAACCTATGATGCAACAACCAATGATGGCACAACAGCCAATGATGCAGCAACCTATGATGCAACAGCCAATGATGCCACAACAACCAGTTAATCCAACTGGTGTTGCTGGAAATCCAAATGGTGGACAAGTTCAAGCTTAGCTTGAACTTTTTTATTGCAAAAAAAAATACTGTAACCAGTATTTAAAAATCAACTTTTACGACTTTGTCAATTTCAGGAACAGCTTCTTTTATAGTTTCAAAGATACCATTTTCTAAAGTATCATCTGAATATAAGCAGTTTGCACATGCACCAACAAATTTGATATATACAATTTTATTTTCATATTTGATAAATTCGATGTCACCACCATCCATGATAATGAATGGTCTAATTGATTCAAGAGCATCTTTTATTTGTTCTTCAATATTTTTTTCTTCCTTGCCCATATAAATCACCTTTTACAATTATACATTATAATTTATTTTGTGTAAATGTTTCTTTATGTTATAATCTTATAGTGATGAGGTGAAAAAATGCCTAAATATAAAGTTGGAGATATAGTTAAATGCCGTGTTACTGGTATTGAAAAATATGGTTTTTTCGTAGTAACATGTGATGAGAATAAGTGTTCTGGTTTAGTTCACTTATCCGAAATGAGTGAAAGTTTTGTTAAAGATGTTAATGACTTCGTTGTTCTTGATGAAGAAATATTTGCTAAAGTAATAGGAATGGTAGAAGACAATAATAATTTAAGGCTTTCAATTAAGAATATTAATTATAATAACGATGGTAGCTCTAATATGAAAAGCGAGAACGGTTTTGAAATATTAAAAGAAAAGTTACCAAAGTGGATCGAAGAGGCAAAAGAAAGAAACTTTAAATAGTTTCTTTTTTTTGGCAATAAAAAAAACGACTAATGTCGTTAATTTATAAGATGGTGCCCAAGGCCGGACTTGAACCGGCACGAGGGTTAAATCTCGCAGGATTTTAAGTCCTGTGCGTCTACCTATTCCGCCACTTGGGCAGGCACCAATGTGTCTTTTAATAAGACTATTAGAGTATAACTCATTTTTAGGGTCTTTGCAAGAGTTTTTTCAAAAAAACAGGAAAAAGTACGTTCGAACAGGAAGTTCGGTTTATTTTATTGTTAAAAAGCCTTTCAAGCCTTAAATAAATTATGATTTAATGTTGACATTCATTTTTTATTTATGCTATAATCAATTTGTCGCTGGAGGGATACCCAAGTCTGGTTGAAGGGACCGGTCTTGAAAACCGGAAGGTCGTGT
>JAEEGL012440633.1_pt1 | contig 19022 bp, 20 predicted proteins | sample 9134231 | NCBI WGS metagenome assembly JAEEGL01 (sample SAMN16246548, study PRJNA631951) | gut metagenome | biome: gut microbiome; feature: rumen; material: fiber-attached | host: Bos | place: Iran: Karaj | collected 2018-10 | reverse complement strand
TGGTGGAATAGGTATTAAATTAAATATTCCAAACACTACATTAAATTGTATAATAAGTTTTAACATATTTAAAATAATAGCACCAACACTACTACTTGCTGCACTTGATACAACTCCTGTTATTAGTAGTACCTTTAAAATTATTGTAAAAATTACAGCCATTATTAAATTTGAAAATGGTCCTGCAAAAGCAGTTAGTGCATTTCCTAGTGCTCTATTTTTAAAATTTCTATCATCTATCATTACAGGTTTTCCCCATCCAAATCCAAAAAGTGCAATACATGCAAAGCCTGCAAGATCAATATGTGCAAAAGGATTTAAAGTAAGTCTTCCCATTGCTTTTTGTGATCTATCTCCAAGTTTATACGCTGTATATGCATGAGAAAATTCATGAATAGATAAACAAAATAGAAGTGCTGGCAGTGTGTATAAAAAGGCAATTAAACCTTCTCTTGTAAATATATCAAACATTTTATCAACTCCATTTTTTCTTTACATATTATACCATTTTTATTCAAATATGTAAATAAACAGAGCTAAATTTTTAATTTCACCTCTTTACAAAATAATACTAATATGATATAACGAGTATACAATTTACATTATTTGCCTTAAAGGAGAGTTCATTATGGAAATAAAAGTTGTAACAATTTGTGGTAGCATGAGATATTCAAAAGAAATGATTAAAATTGCCGAAAAATTAGAACTTGTAAATGGATATGCAGTTATTCAGTGCATATACAACGCAGATTTTAAAAAATATGAAGGAATTGATGCTAGTATATTAGATAAAATTCACAGAAAGAAAATTGATATATCTGATGCCATTTATGTTGTAAATATCGATGGGTATATTGGAAGCAGCACAAAAAAAGAAATTAAATATGCAGCGTCTTTAGGAAAAGAAATAATATATCACGAAAAGATAAAGTAGTCATAGTATACTAACTATGGCTACCTTTTTTCATATTATTATTTAATTCCTTTATATTCTTTTGCTGCTTTTACAAGAGCTCTAAATAAAGGATGTGGCCTATTAGGTCTTGATTTAAGTTCAGGATGAAATTGTGATCCTACATACCAATTATTTTTGCTTACTTCAACCATTTCAACGAGTTTATTATCAGGTGAAGTCCCAACAATTGACAACCCATTTTTAGTTGCCATATCTCTGTAATCGTTATTAAATTCAAATCTATGTCTATGTCTTTCATATATAAGGCTATCTTTATATGCTTCAAAAGCTTTTGTATTTGCATCAATAACACATGGATATTTACCTAGTCTCATTGTTCCACCTTTATTTTCTACATTTACTTGTGTCTCCATTATATTTATTACAGGATTTTTTGTAGACGTGCTAAACTCTAAACTATTTGCATCTTTAAGTCCACATACATTTCTCATAAACTCTACAACCATAAGTTGCATTCCAAGGCAAATACCAAGTGTAGGAATGTTATTTTCTCTTGCATATTTTAAAGCATTAATTTTTCCCTCTATTCCTCTATTTCCAAATCCACCAGGTACAATCATACCACTTATTCCTTTTAATACTTTACTTGGTTCTTCTTTTTCTAATATTTCGCAATCTACCCAGCGAATTTTAACATTTACATTATTTGGTATTTCACTATGATGTAAAGCTTCATATATTGATATATATGCATCCTTTAGTGATACATATTTTCCCACTATAGCAATTTCTACTTCATCTTTTATATTTTCTTTTTTCTTGCATAGTTTATACCAATCCATAAGATCATTTTTAGTTTCTTTTATTTTAAATCTATTCATTATAGTTTTTGCAACGTCTTGTTCTTCAAACATTAAAGGTACATCATATATAGAATCAGCATCTAAGTTTTCAATAACATTTTTAGGACTGATATTACAAAAAAGTGATATTTTAGCTTTTAATTCTTCATTTAATTTAAAACTTGTTCTTGTAACTATCATATCTGGTACAATTCCTATACTCATTAGTTCTCTACAACTGTGTTGAGTTGGTTTTGTTTTAAGTTCCTCTGATTTTGGAAGATAAGGAATTAATGTTACATGCACAAACATTACATTATCAAAACCTTTTTCAGCTCTTATTTGCCTTATAGTTTCCAAAAATGGCTGAGACTCAATATCTCCTACTGTTCCACCAATTTCGGTTATTACTACTTCAGCACCAGAGATTTCTCCAGCTTTATATATTGTTTCTTTGATTTCATTTGTAATATGAGGAATTACTTGAATAGTTTTTCCAAGATAATCTCCTTTTCTTTCTTTGTTTAAAACTTGCATATAGATTTTACCTGTTGTAATATTACTGTATCTGTTTAAATTTTCGTCAATAAATCTTTCATAGTGTCCAAGGTCTAAATCACACTCTAGTCCATCGTCTGTTACAAATACTTCACCATGTTGACATGGATTCATAGTTCCAGGATCAACATTTAGATATGGATCTAATTTTTGAATTGTTACTTTTACTCCTCTTGACTTTAAAAGTCTTCCAATTGAAGCTGCTGTTATACCTTTTCCAAGGCCAGATACAACGCCACCTGTTACAAAAATATATTTTGTAGCCATAATATCACTTTCCTTCCCTAATTACAAACTAACAAAATTATATTACATCATTTTACAAATTTCAATGCTTTTTTTACAACAAAATTTAGTGTTACAATTCTATGTAATCAAATCTTTTTTTATTTATTTTTATTTAAGAAAATGTATATATAAAAATTTAACAAAAGAAAAAAGATGAAATCAAAATGTGATTTCATCTCTCCTAATTTCAACCCATAGTGCTCAAAGCTCCTTTCATACTTACATAAATACTTGCGTATTCTTTGCCACAAATTTTTTTTGCAGCCCTTTGATCTACGCTAAGATTTCTATTGGGTTTGTCAATTTCCTTTGATTTTGGTTTCATGAAAACATTAGCTTTCCACATAATTTTTTCCTCCTTAGTTAAGTTAAAATATTTTTGGGTTGTTTTATTATTATATCATTTTATGTACACTTTGTCAAGTATTTAATAAGCACTTGATATTTTTAGACATATTATATTTAAATTATATATAAATTTACAAACTTTGTTGCAAAATAATTATTGACAATTAAAAATATATAATATACAATTAAAATATTAGAGGTAAACATATGAAAAATTATTATGAAATATTAGAGGTTAATCCTAAAGCATCAGATGAGATTATAAAAAAAGTATATAAAATTAAAGTTAAACAAAATCATCCTGATCTTTTTCAAGGAGATGAAAAAACAAAAGCTGAAGAAATTACAAAAGAATTAACTGAAGCATACAATATTTTATCTGATAGTGAAAAAAGAAAAAATTATGATTTAGAACTAGAGCAAAATGACGATAAAACAGATGAATTAGAACAATACAAAAATATAATTATATCTTTAAAAGAAGAAAATGAATATTTAAAAAATGTTATTTTATCCAAAGATAATACTATAACTACATATTTAAATAATATGAATTTAAATAATTATACTAATTATAACAACAATGAAAATTACAACAATATTAACAAAGCTAACTATAACGAAGAGTATATTCCACATAATGCAAAAGAAGTTTTTAATAATATAAAAAAAGCACATAATAATGCTGGAAATTTTAATTCTAGAGAATACTTTAATTCTATATTATTTGATTTAAAGCAACTAGGGTTTAAACTTGGAATTTTGTTATTATTTGTGATTTCAATTCTTTTAATATTTTGGGGCATTACAGGTAATAATATATTTAAATCAATATTTTAAGAGAGCAATTAATCAAATTAATTGCTCTTTTTTTATTTATTATAATATTATACAGATAAGACCTGCCCCACCTTCATTTATTATTCTTTGAAGAGTTTCTTGTAACTTCATTTGTGCCTCATCAGGCATACGATATAATTTATTATGAAGACCTTCATTTACAAGTTCATGTAATGATTTCCCAAAAATATTTGAACTCCATATTTTTTTAGGATCTGTCTCAAATTCAGAAAGTAAATATTTTACTAAATCTTCTGACTGTTTTTCACTTCCAACAATAGGTGATACTTCAGTTTCTATATCTGCTCTAATCATATGAATAGAAGGAGCTTTAGCACGAAGTTTTACTCCAAATCTTGAACCTTGTTTTACCATTTCAGGTTCTTCTAATATTAATTCATCTATAGAAGGATTAACAATGCCATATCCTTTTGCACGAACTTCTTCTAAAGCATATGAAATTTTATCATATTCTCTTTTTCTAGAGGCAAAATCATTAATGATTGAGAACAAATCAGCTTCATTATTAATTAAAACTCCGGATATCTCAGAGAGAGCATTATAAAAAAGTTTTTCATCAATTGTTATCATTACAGAAGCAGCTCCAGTACCTAAATCAATTGATTGTAAGCTAGTATTAGTGATAATATCTGTTTTTGTAATTTTTACAACACTATTAGTAATTTCTTTTATTAATTTTATTCCAGTAAATGCATTTTTTATTTCAGAATACAGAGATTGTTTCAATTGATGAGAATCGGGTAACCCTGAAATCCATTTAGGGTAAGATATATTGATTGAATCTATTGGAAATTCATATAGTATTTTGCTAAAAATATTGTTTATATCTTGAATGGTTAAATTAGAACAATCAATTGCAATAACCGGATTTGAATATTTCTTTTCTAGTTCGTTTGTTAGTTCAGAAGTATATTCAGAAGTCGGATCGGCAGAATTTAATATTATAACAAAAGGTTTATTTAATGCTTGTAGTTCTGAAACAACTCGTTCTTCAGCTTCAATATAATCTTCGCGAGGAATCTCTGTTATTGTTCCATCAGTTGTAACTAATACTCCGATTGTTGAATGTTCTTGAATAACTTTTTTTGTGCCGATTTCAGCGGCAATCTCAAATGGTATTTCTTCATCATTCCACGGTGTTTTTACCATTCTTGGTGTTTCGTCTTCTAAATAACCTAAAGCATTATTTACTAAATAACCTACGCAGTCTACTAATCTGGTTTTAAATCTAATGTTATTATCAATATTAATTTCTATTGCTTCATTAGGAACAAATTTTGGCTCTGTTGTCATAATTGTACGCCCAGCAGCACTTTGGGGTAGCTCATCTCGAGTTCGTTCCTTTTGATACTCGTTATTAATATTAGGGATAACAAGTAAATCCATAAAGTTTTTTATGAATGTGGATTTACCTGTTCTTACAGGGCCAACAACACCAACATAAATGTCACCACCTGTTCGAGTTTGTATATCTTGATAGATATCTAAATTTTCCATTTATAAGTACCTCCTTAAATTTTAAATGTTTGTACATTTACATTTATTAATTTATATGAAGAGAAAAATATATTATGCCAAAAATAGAAAACTATCAAAAATAAAATATTTGAATAATATATAAAGTAGATATTTGCATTTTCTAAAATGATGTGTTAGAATGCAATTAATTATTGAAATATGGAGGTAATTAAAAATGGCAGATGAAGTTTTTGCAGTAATAATGGCAGCTGGAAAAGGTACAAGAATGAAATCAAACAAGTCTAAAGTTGTACATAAAATATATGGAAAAGAAATGGTTAAAAGAGTCGTAGAAACAGCACAAAAATTAGGCGTAGATGATATAATTACTGTTGTAGGACATCAAAAAGAACAAGTTATGGAAGCTTTAGGTGATAGCGTTAAATATGCTATTCAAGAAGAAATGTTAGGAACAGGTCATGCAGTACTTCAAGCAGAACCATTTTTAAAGAATAAAACAGGAAAAGTTATAATTCTTTCTGGAGATGTTCCAATTTTAAGAAGTGAAACTTTACAAGAACTTGTAGAAAAGAGCAATCATGATAAGGAATATGCAACTCTTCTTACAGCAAAATATGAAAATCCAACAGGATATGGAAGAATTATAAGAGATATAGGTGGAAGTGTAAAAGAAATTGTTGAAGAAAAAGATGCAACAGAACTTCAAAAAGAAATTCAAGAAATAAATGCAGGAATTTACTGTTTTGATATTCAAGAACTTTTTAAAGCTTTAAAAGAATTAAAGCCTGAAAATGCTCAAGGCGAATATTACTTAACTGACGTAATAAGAATGATGAACGATAAAGGTTTAAAAACAGGAGCAATAATTGTAAAAGATAATACTGAGATTTTAGGTGTTAATGATAGAAAACAATTAGAAACGGTTACAAAAATTCTACAACAACGTATAAATCTTGAACATATGAAAAATGGAGTTACAATAGAAGACAGTAATAATACTTATATATATGATGATGTTATTATAGGAAAAGACACAGTTATACATCCAAATACAACTATTAAATCAGGTGTTGAAATAGGAGAAGATTGTGAAATAGGACCAAACTCATATATAAGAGAAGGATGCAAATTAGCTAATAAAGTTAAAATAGGAAGCTTTGTTGAAATTAAAAAAGCTATAATTGGAGAAGGAACAAAAGTACCTCATTTATCATATATGGGAGATTGTGAAATTGGATCAAAAACAAATATAGGTTGTGGAACAATTACATGTAATTATGATGGTGTTAACAAACACAAGACTATAATAGGAAGCAATAGTTTTGTAGGGTCAAATGTTAATTTCGTAGCACCAGTTACAGTTGGTAGCAATACAATAATAGGAGCAGGTTCTACAATTAATAAAGATGTTCCTGATAATGCATTAGCAATTGCAAGAGAAAGACAATTAAATAAAGAAGGTTGGAATAAACAATAAAACAATATGAAACTAATAATAAAAATGGCATAGAATATGCCATTTTTTGTTATTTTTAAGTATTGAAAATAATAAAATCTAATAGTATTATATTAATAATGAAAATAACTAAACATTAAAAATTAAACATTAAACATTTAACATTTAACATATGAAAATGATTATGGGGTGAAATAATGAATCAATGTAATATAGAGTTTCTATTGAGAAATGGTATTAATATAGATGAAATAACTCGTGAAATAGATTGTAGAGTTCATACGCTAGAAGATATTTCTCCAATTTTAAATGGTTGTGGAAGAAGTTTTCTAAGCGAAGAAAAGCCAGCAGAAGTATCTATAGGAGATATTTTAGGACAAGTAGAATCATTTGGATATTCTAGTCATATATTTGAAACATTAGATAATTACTTCGAGGAAAATGGAGATGGCTATCATACAAGATCAATTGGATTATTAGAATTAGATCCAGATACAATTATTGAAACATTAATGCAAAGTTTTAAACGCGAACCTATAAAATGTTATTTAGCAGAAGATGGAAAATATGTAATATCAATAAATGGGATGCATAGATTTACAGTTTTACGAATTTTATATTTAAAGCAATTACAAGAGACATTAAAAAACGGTGGTGATGTAGAAGAACTAAAACAAAGATTTACTATACCAGTTGATGTTCAAGAAATAGATAAAGAAATGGCATATACAACATATCTTGTAAAACAATGTCAACATTTTCAATGTTATGGATGGAAAATAAAAGAAAGAGGAGAAAGCGAAGATTCTGAACATGAAGAATATGTTATACTTGAAAAAGGTAGAGGTCAGAAACAATATATGACATTAACAAAGGAAGAAGGACCAATATTAGATAATTCAGTTAAAGAAATTAGTAGAGAATATAATAGGAGTACATACCAATATACAGGTAATATAAAAGTTACTTTAATTGACGGTAGAGAACTTATAATGACTCCTCAAGAATATCTTGAATTTGCAAAAAAGATTGTTGAAAGACCAGATAACTATATGATATTACGAGAAGTAGAGAATTACTATAAAAGATTTGAAAGTTTTAGACAGTTCATAGATGAACACTTTTCAGAAGTTTTTCCATTTAAACAACAAACACAAGAAACTGGGGAGGGAAGAATAGATGATTGAATTAATTGAAGATAACTCATTATTGTATGAAAAAGAAATATTAAAATCATATAGTACTGCTTATACATTAATTTATGATGACGAGCTGATTGGACTAGGAGCAATTGGAGAAGATATTTCAGAAAATATGATTTTTATAGTTTTAAAAAGTGAATATAGAGGAAATGGATTAGGAAGAACATTTTTTGAAAAACTTTTATATAAGAAAAGAGAACAATTCGAATCTGATAAACAAGCAAATCAGGATATTTTCTTAAATATAGAAAAAAATAATTTACCAATGATTAGAATAGTAAAAAAATTAAATGGTATTGAGGTATCAGAAACAGAAGACACATTGAAATTTGTTATATAATTATTGATTTATATAAAGCATAATGATAATATGAAACAAATGAACTTTTTAGTTCAAAATAAGGAGGAAATGATTATGGAATTTAAAAATGTAGTTGAATTAAATCATCCTTTAATAACACATAAACTAGGACTTTTAAGAAAAAAAGGAACAGGAACAAAAGAATTTAGAGAATTAGCAAATGAAATAGGAACTTTCTTATGCTATAAGGCAATGGAAGATGTTGAACTAGATGAAGTAGAAATTGAAACACCAATCTGTACAATGAAAACAGGAAAATTGAACGAAGATAAATTTGTTTTTCTACCAATATTAAGAGCTGGAATGGGAATATTAGATGGTGTTATTAATGTTATACCAAATGCTAAAGTTGGACATATTGGAATGTATAGAGATGATGCAAATGGACATAAGCCTGTTAATTATTTTTTCAAAGTTCCAAAAAATATAGATCAAAAAGAAGTTATAATTTTAGACCCAATGCTTGCAACAGGAGGTAGTGCATGTGATGCAATAGAAGCATTAAAAGAAAAAGGTGTTAAAAAAATGAGATTCTTATGCGTTATTGCAGCACCAGAGGGATTAAAAAGAGTAACAGAAGCACATCCAGATGTAAAAATATATTGTGCTCATATAGATGAAAAATTAAATGAAAATGCTTACATTGTACCTGGATTAGGAGATGCAGGAGATAGAATATACGGAACAAAATAGGTTGAAATAGACTGTCAAGAGGGCCGGGGCAATTTGACATTATTATTGTGTCAAATTGCCCCGGCCCTCTTGACATTTGGAGCATCAGATAGGCCATTTGCAAATACAACAAAAGATAGAAGAGCTACTATAATTGCAAATTGAAAACTTGTGAACATTTCTTGTATAAAATCAAATAATGTTAATATCATTTGTCTTTGTTATCTCCTTTCGTAATTTTCTTTACATCTAGTCGATTATATTATATGTTTTACAAAATTGTAGAATAATAAATAAAAAAAGAAAATAATAAAACAAAATAGAATAAATTAGAAAAAAATAGAATAAAAAACTTATAAAATTTTATAAAAAAGAATTGAATAATAAAAAAATTAAGGTTATGATGGAGGTAGAAATCAGTATCTCTAAAAAACAAAAAAAATACTTTCAAATCGCCACATTATGTTGACAAAGTTTACATAAATGTGATAGAATAATCGAGTGTGTGTAAATGAGAAATTAGTAACAATTGGATGATACATTTTAAATATTGTAAAGAGGTATTTGAATATGTTATATAGTATGAAAAACCCTGAACATCAAAGATATATAGCTCAATATGGTAAAGCATATGGTACAACGCTTTTACATAGATTATTACCAGATATTTGTAGAGCAAGAAATTTATTTGTCTTTGATAGTTATGAAGAATTTGAAAAAATAGAAGATCAGTTACCTGAAGTGTTTGCATTAAGAGCAGACGCAAAAAAAGGAGAAATGCCTACTTTTAGAGTAGAAGGAACTTGGGCAACAAGAGAAGATGTAGCTGATTATATAAGACGTGTTAAAGAGAGTAATCCTAATGGAGTTGTTCTTTGTGTTGATAATGAAGAATGGACTCATGAAAAAGTCAGAACAGACGGAGCATTTAATGTTGATTTTAGTATAGGAAGCAGTGTAAGAGTAGATTTCGTAGGACAAGGTTTTGACATGGGAGTTATCTCAAAAGGAAAAGAAAGCCATGAAACTTGGTGTATAGATTGGGATGATATCTTATTTTTAACTCCAAGTAATATGAATAGATATAGAGAGCATATAATTACAGAAAGACTAGTAAGAACACCGCGAACAACTGAACCACAATCAGAAAGAGAAGGAACAGATGATACATATCTAAAAAGAGTACAAACAAATGATATATATCTTGAATCTGCAAAAAGAAGATTGGAATACTTATTGAGAATTGGTTATAAACCTGAAGAACTTGTAGGAATGATTCCAAAGCAATATAAACCAATGTCACTAGATTTTAAAGATAAAATAATAGAACAAATTATTATGCCTATATATGAACAAAGCAAAAGATTAAAAATTGATAAACTTACTTCTTTTGGAGTACATGGGATGATAATTGATGGGAAATTGTTCCCATTAGAAGTTAACACACAAGCACGTTGTGCACCAAGATCATATTTTCAAGAGCAACAAGATGATGGCGAAAGATAAAATTTTTTAGGGGGTTTTTTTATGGAAATTATTGTAGGAACCATTACGGTTAGAGATGGCAAAATTTTAATGGTTAGAGAGGCAAAGAAGCATTGCTATTCCAAATGGGCATTTCCTGCGGGACATTTGGAAAAAAATGAAACAGTATTTGAAGGAGCACAAAGGGAAACAACTGAAGAAACAGGGTGTAAAGTAGAACTTAAAAAAGCTTTTCCTGTTTTGATTCATAATTCAAATAAAAGAAATTTAATGATGTTTCACTTTTTATCAGACATAATTGAAGAAGGAACAGATTTTGATAAAGATGAAATTTTAGAAACAAGATGGATTCCAATCTCTGAATTAAAAACAATGAAAAAAGAGGAATTCAGAGGATATTCAGTAATAAAAAGCATATTAGAAAATTTAGATAATAATAATTATTATAATTTAGATATGGTGGAGGATATGAATTTATAAAAGCAAAGGGGGGATTGTATGATTACAAAAATCAATCTTAATGTCGTTGCTGAAGATGAAGAAGAGAAAAAAATTGAAAACTATTTAAATATATTACACAAAAGTGAAGAAGTAAAAAGTTTCTTAGATAAAATGCAAAAAACAGCAAATAATAACAGTGTTTATCAATATAGTGCCCGTATAAAAAATGTGAATTCTGCAATTAGAACTCATAGAATTAATCAAAAAAATTTAGATGAAGTTGGAGATTATGTTGGAGTTGAGTTCATAACAAATAATGATGAAGATATTGCTCCAATAGTTAATTCAATAAAACCTAATATAACTAATGCTGACTATTTAGATTTAACAACAGAAGAATCTATATATTCACCAGTAGTTTATCAAAAATTTGTGCCACCTATGATATACAATATATTAGCAAAAGAACCTCTAATAAAAAATCAAATGAATGTACCTATAGAGATTAGAGTATGTTCAAAAGCAGGATATATATCTGAACAATCAGCTTATTATGCTGTACATAAAAATGATACAATCACTTTGCCACTTGATCAGAAAAGACATCTTAGAGATTTAGTTCAGCATATATCATATAAATTAGCTTTATTAAACATAAATGATTTAACTGAAGTTGAAAGAAATAGACATATACAAGAACTAAATAAACTAATAAATGATAATAAAGACTTCCTTAAAGCAAATGACGATATATGCAAAGACGCAACATTGGATTTAGGAAGGCTTATATATAAATTTGAACATGATAAAGAATTAAAAGAAGATGAAAAAAATCTTCCATCAGAAGTTTATGATGGATTAGATGATAAGATAAAAAATAAATTTGCATCATTAATTGAATATAATGGTAGCAACTTTATAGAAGCTGTAAGTACAGCTATAAATAAAATGAGAACAATACCATATGATGAAGTAACAAAATAATTATATTTAAGATTATTGAATAAAGAAAATGATTATGATAAAATAACCTTATCGAAATATTTACTATAAAATATTTCGGTAAGGTTATTTTCATTTATATAAAAATTAAAGAAATAAAGGAGATGTTTTATAATGGAAGAAGCAAACGTTGGAAAAGTAACAAGAAAATTTGTAGTAAAACTAATTATTTGGTTCCTAGTGATTGATGTAGTACTAGGATTTGCAGCTTTAATGATGGGAGCAGGAGATATTGAAAAAGCTGGACAAAGTGAACAAGCAATGGCTGATGCATTAAATGGATTAATGAACAAACTTATAATAGTTAATGTAGCAGCATGTTTACTGTCTACTTTCCTAGCAACTAGAAAGATAAATAAAAAATTTTCAATAACAGAAGATATGAAAGCACCTTTATTTAAAAATATTACTATTGTATTGATTGTAATGACAGTATTGGTTGCACTAATTCATGGAGCTATTAAAAATTATGTATTAGATATGTCTCTACAAGAAGCAAAAGTTACAAGACAAGAGTTAAAACAAGCCTTAAAAGATATTGATAAATATGCTAAAGAGAATGGATTAACAGATAAAGATGCAAAATTCATTGAGTCATTTAAAGGGTTCATGTCTAGAGCAAATATTTATGTATTTGATGGTATCGCATTCCTTGCAATGATTCCAGTAGAGAAAAAATTAATAGGGAAAAAAGAAAATTAAAAATAAAATAAATAATAAAAACATAGAAGAGCCAATATTAAGTTATATTGGTTCTTTATTATGCAATTTTTAAAAATTCATTAACAAAATTATTACTTAGTGATACAATAACAAGTAGCAAAGAAAAGGAGGAGATAATAATGGAAGAAAACAAACCAGAGGAAGTTAAGAAAGAAGAAGTTGCTAAAGTAGAAGAAAATGTTAAAATAGAAGCAACAAGTGAGTTTAAAGCAGAAACAGTAGAAGCAAAAACAAAGAAAAGTAAAAAAGGGCTTATATTTTTCTTGATTATTTTAGTGGTATTAGCTGCAAGTGCTGGAGCAGGATATTATCTTATATCTCGTGAAAAAGGTTCAGAAGACATTAAAAAGGGTTGGGGAGATAAATATTACGATTATTTAAAAGAAGCAGATTCAAGTGAAGATAAAACAAAGTATGGAATGGAATTGGGAGCAACAGATAAAAAAATAAGATTTTTATCTTCAGATGAAAAAAGTGATCCAATAATGGTATTAAGTTATAAACTAAATGATGTTGAAAAAGCAATAGTTTATTTCTTTACAAATGATAAAATAGAATTTTTCAATCCAGGAAAACAATCAAAAGTAGAGTTTTTATATAATATAGAAAATGAAGATTTTAACTGGTATTTAGAAACAGAAGAGAATAAAATAAAAGAATTATTGCCAATAACAGAAATAATAGCAGGTAATAGAACTGCTAAATATACTTTTAAAGAAAATGAAAATAAGAGAAAAGAAGATATTTTTTACAAAGTAGATGTACCAGAAAATGAAGTGTCTATTGAAAACTTAGATAATGGAGATGCCTTAAAAAATGCTATTGATAATATAGTAAAAGAATTTAAATCAGATGAAAAAATAATAACTCAAGAACTTAAAACTAAAGTAGTTGAAGAAGTAAAGAAAATAAAAGAAGAAGCAGAAAAAGGTGTAAAAGCAGGCCCATTCTCATTAAAGTATGGAGACTATGTTTGTAACTTAGAATATACTCTAGGTGGAGGTATTTATACAATAAATAAAGATGGCACCTTCTCATTTATTAATGAATGGGAAAATTATTTGGGAGAAAGATATGTTGATACAGGTGAAGGAACATATGAAATCAAATTTGACGAAGGTGATGATTATGATTCAACACAAGCTTGGGGAATAAAATTTACATTTACAAAATATCATAGCACTTATGAGCCAAGTAATGCATATCCAAAAGATTATGATTATATGGATATATTAGCTAATAACTCATTCCAATATAGACAAAGTCCAGGGAAATTCACTTATAAAGAAGGTGGAGCAGATAAAACTATAAGTGAAAAAGCAAAACAACAACAAAACAAACCAGCAACAACTACAACACAAACTGCAAATAATAATACAAGTACTAAGAGTTGGTTAACACAATTTACATATGATACATCAGTAAATAAAACAATACCAACAGGAGATTATTCAAGACAAAATTCAGGGCCACATACAGGAACATTAACAATTAAGAATTCAACAAGTAATTCTTTTGAATTTGCATTTGATTGTATTTATATGTCTCAAGCAGGATATCCTAATATTGGAAATCTAGAAGGTACAGCTAAAGCTACAAAAGATGGGAAATTTGTATACACAGAACATCAAGATGGACAATATGGATGGGATTATCAAATATTCTTTACAATTTCAGGTGAAGGAGATAATTTAAAAATTACAGTTGAAGACGAATGCTATAAGTTAGATGGTACTGTGTTTACAAATCCTTATGCTGGAATGAATGTAACATTTGAGGGAGAATACAAAAAATAAATATTAGAAATAAGGAGAAATGAACATTGATAACAATAGAAAAAGAAAACAATCCACAAGAAGAATTATTTAAACTTTTAAATATAGAATTTGATAAGTATGCAGATAAACATGGAGTGGTATGCAACTATGTACCATTTACATTTGTTGCAAAAGATGAAGATAAAATAATAGGAATGATTACAGGGCATTCATATTATGAAGAAGTACATATAGGTGATCTTATTGTGCTAGAAGAATATAGAAAACAACATATTGGAAGTAAGCTTATGAACAAAGTTGAAGATCATTTTAAAGATAAAGGATTTAAAAATATGAATCTTACAACATATAATTTTCAAGCACCAGAGTTTTATAAAAAATGTGGATTTGAAATAGAGTTTGTAAGAGAAAACAAACAAAATCCAAAATTAAATAAATATTTTTTAGTGAAATATTTAGCATAGTAAAAAAATAGTTAAGGAGAGTAACAATGAAGATTATCTTAGCGTCTGCATCACCAAGAAGAAGAGAATTACTAAGTAAAATAGTATCTGATTTTGAAATAATACCTAGCAATGTAAAAGAAGATTTGAAAGAAGGATTAACTTTAAAAGAACAAGTTGAACATTTAGCTTATATAAAGGCAAAAGATGTTTTTGATAGAACTAGAGGAAATAGAATTATTATTGGATCAGATACGATAGTTGAAAAAAATGGAGTTGTTTATGGAAAACCAAAAGATTTAAGTGATGCAAAAAAGATGTTAAGAGAATTATCAAGTGGAGATAGAATTCATAGTGTTTTAACAGGATTATGCATTTTAATAGAAAAAGATGGGAAGATTAAAGAATATAAATTAGTAGATGAAGTAAAGGTTTTCTTAACAGAATTATCAGATTCAGATATAGATGATTGGTTAGCAACAGGAAAAGCTATGGATAAAGCAGGAGCTTATGCAATACAAGAAGAATTTGGAGCTTATATAGAAAAAATAGAAGGAAATTATGATAGTGTTGTTGGTCTGCCAACTAATAAGGTAGAGGAAATCATAAAAGAATATATTTAAATAAAGAATAATCAATTAGATAAAATAGTAGATAATAAAAGGTAATATGGTTGAAGTTTACTTCAACTAGTTACCTTTTTTTAAAAAATAAATTACAAACAAATGTTTACAAATATAAATCATGATGTTATAATAAAGAAAATTATGAAGATTTAATAAATAATTTAAGGAGGTGGATTATGCAAGAAAAAAGAATATATGCTGCAATAGATTTAAAAAGTTTTTATGCTTCTGTTGAATGCAGAGAAAGAGGTTTAAATCCATTAACTACAAATCTTGTTGTGGCAGATAGATCAAGAACAGAAAAAACAATTTGTTTAGCAGTTAGTCCATCTTTAAAGCAATATGGTATTCCTGGAAGAGCTCGTTTATTTGAAGTGGTAGAAAAAGTAAAACATGTAAATTATGGAAGAAGACAAAAAGCACCAAAGCATGAATTTGCAGGTTCATCTTATGATGATATTGAACTAAAAAAACATCCAGAATTAGAATTAGATTATATAGCAGCTCCACCTCGAATGGCATATTATATGAAATATAGTACAGATATATATAAAATCTATTTAAAATATATTGCTCACGAAGATATTTATCCATATTCTGTAGATGAAGTATTTTGTGATTTAACTAATTATTTAGATACTTATAAAATGACTCCAAAGGAATTAGTTACAAAAATGATACAAGATGTATATGAAACAACAGGAATAACTGCAACTGCTGGAATTGGAACCAATATGTATTTGGCTAAAATTGCAATGGATATTGAAGCAAAACATGTGGAGCCAGATAAGAATGGAGTAAGAATAGCAGAACTTGATGAAATGAGTTACAGAAGAAATCTATGGAGTCATAGACCATTAACTGATTTTTGGAGAGTAGGAAAAGGTTATGCAAAAAGATTAGAAAAATATAGAATTTATACAATGGGAGATATAGCAAAAGTATCTGTTGAAAATGAAGAGTTATTATACAGATTATTTGGTGTTAATGCTGAATTGTTAATTGATCATAGTTGGGGATGGGAACCTTGTACTGTAAAAGATGTAAAAGCATATAAGCCAGAGAATCATAGTTTAAGCTCTGGACAAGTTTTACATTGTCCATATAATTATGAAAAAACTAGATTAATTGTTAAGGAAATGACAGAATTATTAGCATTAGATTTGGTAGAAAAACATTTAGTAACAAATCAAATAGTATTAACTATAGGTTATGATATAGAAAATTTAATGAATCCTGAAATAAGAAAAAATTATAAAGGTGAAGTAACAATTGATAGATATGGAAGAAGTGTACCAAAACATGCACATGGAACAGCTAACTTAGATCATCAAACAGCTTCTTCTCAAATAATTACTAAAGCAGTAATGGAGTTATTTGATAGAATAGTTAATAAAGATTTTTTATCAAGAAGAATCAATATAACAGCTAATAATGTTATTTATGAAAAAGATATAAAAGAGGATAAAATCAAATTTGAACAGGTAGATTTATTTACTAATTATGAAGAAATAGAAAAAAAGAAAGAGGCAGACAAGAAGCACGAATTAGCTGAAAAAGAGATTCAAAAAGCAATGTTAAATATAAAAAGAAAATATGGTAAGAATGCAGTTATTAAAGGGATGAATCTTGAAGAAGGTGGAACTACAATAGAAAGAAATAGACAGATTGGAGGTCATAAGGCTTAAAGATGGAAAGAACAATAGATGAAAAATATAAAAATATAATTAGTTTACCACATCATGTATCTACAAAACATCCTCCGATGTCTAGACAAAATAGAGCAGCACAATTTGCACCATTTGCTGCTTTAGTTGGCCATGATGCAGCAGTTGAAGAAACAGCAAGATTTACATCTGATAAGAAAGAAATTGATGATAATTTAAAAGAAATACTAGATGAAAAATTACAAGATATCATAAATCATTCTAAAGAGAACTCGCAGGTTACAATAACTTATTTTGAAGCGGATAAAAGAAAAATTGGAGGGAAATATAACACAGTAACAGATGTAATAAAAAAGATTGATGAAATAAATAATAGAATTATATTGCAAGATAGAGGAATTATACCAATAATAGATATTATTGATATATGTAAAAATGATTAGTGAAAATCCCCTAAATTTGAAAGAATAAGCTAAATATGGTATAATAAGAGTAGCGTTATGTTTTATTCGAAAGAATATAAAGGGGGAGTACAAATGAAAAGTAAAATTTTAGCAAGTGTGTTATTAATTATTATGATGATTTCAGTAATAAAAACTAGTTTTGCATATTCTGATGACTTATTTAAATTTGATTTGCCAGATAATTATTATAAAACAACATATGAAGGATATGATGTATTCATTGATAAGAATAATTCAAATAGGGCAATGTTAATTGCAAAAGAAAAAAATACTCAAATCAAAAAAAATATATGGGATATAGAAGATGACGATTTAGATAGATTAACACGTCTTATAGGTTATGGGGCTAATGCACAATTAGTTGAAAAAAATAAAAAGGCAAAATTAGGTAAAGAAAAAGCTATTGAAATGATATATACAAGACAAGGAGCGTATGTCGATGTATATTTCTTAGCATCTAATAAATATATTTATATGGTAGGTTTTACAGGAAGTAGTATGGAAGAATTAAAAAATGAAGACTTTCTTAAAATTCAAAAATCTTTTAAATTAAAAGATCGTACAACCAACTTTAAAGCCCTATATTATGTACTGATTGCACTAGCAGTAATTATTGGTACAGTTATAAAGAATAGAAAAAGATTATTCCCTCAAACAGACAATTATGACGCAAAAGTAGAACCAATAAAAGAAATTAAATCTAATAATGATATATTTTATAATAAAGATTAAAATATAAATAATGAATAACAAATAGTAAGAAGCAAATAATAAATTAGAGACTACATCATGTGTGGTCTCTAATTTATTTGTAATATTAAATAGAAAGAAAAAATTTAAAACAGATGTTTTGACATATAGAACAAGATATTATATAATATAAACAATTAATTAAAAAAAAGGAGAAACAATGTTTAAGTTAGTATCTGAATATAAACCAACAGGTGATCAACCTGAAGCAATTGAATATTTAGCAAACGGAGTAAAAGAAGGCAAAAAATTTCAAACATTACTTGGAGTTACAGGTTCAGGTAAAACTTTTACAATGGCCAATGTCATAGAAAAAGTGCAAAAACCTACATTAGTATTAGCTCATAACAAAACCTTAGCAGGACAATTATATTCTGAATTTAAAGAATTCTTTCCTGAAAATCGTGTAGAGTATTTTGTATCATACTATGATTATTATCAACCAGAAGCATATATTCCGCAATCAAATACATATATTGAAAAAGATGCATCTATTAATGATGAAATAGATAAATTACGTCATTCTGCAACAGCTGCACTATTTGAAACAAGAGATGTAATAATAGTTGCTTCAGTGTCTTGTATTTATGGATTAGGAGATCCGATAGACTATGAACATTTAACATTATCTTTAAGACCAGGTATGGAAAAAACAAGAGA
>JAEEGL011526618.1_pt1 | contig 19022 bp, 31 predicted proteins | sample 9134231 | NCBI WGS metagenome assembly JAEEGL01 (sample SAMN16246548, study PRJNA631951) | gut metagenome | biome: gut microbiome; feature: rumen; material: fiber-attached | host: Bos | place: Iran: Karaj | collected 2018-10 | reverse complement strand
TACTGCCAAGGCATTGTCATAATAGAATAAATAATTTTTCTATTAACATCAGTAATAGTATCTGGAATATTAAATTTTAATTTAATAACATTTTCATTTGGATTTTCATCAAAATATTTGAGAATGGCTTCACAGGCTCTATCATCTATTAGATGGTCGTCCTGATCGACAAACCAAATATAAGGGATTTTATTGTTTAAAGCATATTCTAATCCCAAATTTCTTTTAAAACCGCTATGGGTATTTTCACTAAACTCGCAACTATAATTTTTCTTGCCGCAAGTAATAAAAATATTTTTAATCATATCTACAATTGGCTGCCCGACTGTTTCATCATAATAAATTTTATAATAAACTCTGTCGGTTGTTTGTCTTGCCAATGATGCGGCCATATTTAAACATACCTTTGGGTCGCTTTTATACAAAGGTAAAACACAAATTAAATCATACATATTAATTCTTTAAAACTTGGACTTCCGCTTTTGCGTGGTGAAGTGGTAATTCTTGATATAAACAATGCCTGGTGCATTCACAAAGATATTCTCCATCTTTAAGATAGTATATCTGATGACCAGTTAACATTTCGGGTAAACGGATAATTTTAGGTAATTTTTTAGGAGATTTTGCGCTAATTTTCCAAAGTTTCCAATATTCCATATCATTTTACCTTTTAATTGGAACAAATTTTTTTTCTATACAATTAATTTTATTTGCTAATTTTTCCTTACACTCATTACAGTAAGGAGAAATCCAGCCAGCACTTAACCAAGTTGCCGGCTGACCGCACTTAATACAAGTATTTTCGCTTAAAAACTCATATTTTCTGGCAATATCGTCCAGTTTTGAATTTACTGGCACTCCGCCCGTATACCAGCGCAGGCCACCATATTTTTCTTTTACTTGTACAATTCTATATTCATCTACAAAATCAACTCTTTCAAGTTCCTTTTGGATTTCATCGCACATTTGTTCGCCAAAGGCAATGCGCCAACCATCTGGCATATCATCAAGCCAAGTCCAGTCATAGCTGTCAGGTTTATTTTCGCCATATGGGTCAAAATCATTATAATCTTTTATTCCAAGCCAAGGATATCGCTCAACCAACGCGCGATTGTACTCTCTTATCTCTTGGATATGTTCATTATAAAGTTTACTTGAATTAGTATATTCAAGGTAGAGTTTCAGAGTAATCATTGTCTTTATCCTTTTCGTACTGTTTAATAGAGGATAGTACTTCTTGAAGAATATGTTTTACAATATGAATATCCTCTTGAATATATGCATCAATTGCATTGTCAAGAGCGTCTACGATACCTTTTAGTTCTTTTGTTTGATAGTTATAATAAGTAGCCATTATTTTCCTTCTACTATTTTTCTATTTATATTATAGCAAAAAATTATTTAAAAATCAAATTTACCACCAAAGGTCTCGATAGTGTTCTACTATCCACTCAAAGGCGGTTTTACGAAGCCATTTTGCTTTAATGGCGTTTTCATTCATATATTTAAACTTTTCTGCGCCATCAAATTTACCATCACCCCAATCCATATCGAGTTTTGTAGCTTTTTCAATACAGTTAGCGGCATATTTTAAATCAGTAGCCCATTTTTCGGGAGTGGTATCATAAGGATAAGCTTTTCCTTCATCTGCTATTTGCCGAAGCATACCGGGAAGAACCTGGTCAAGATAAGTATCAATATCCCAAGTGTCGTAGTCGCAATATCCTTTCTTCATTCGTTGAATGGCAAATTTAATAGAGCGAAAAGGTTTCCGCCAAGTCCAAAATTCAAGCATATTAATACCTTAAAGTAAATTGCCTTCCACAATAAGTACATTCAACAATGCCATTAATATTTGTCTTTTTTACATTACCAGTACCACAACCTGGGCATCTAATAGCATCAAGTTTCGGCTCAATTGTAATAGGCTCAGGCGGTGCCCAAGCAGTTATATAACTATCCACTTTATTTAAAGTAAGTACCGAAGTGGCTGGAATTGTATAGGTAGATGGAACAACACGAATTGTTGTAGTAGTTGGCATTGGTGGAATATAATCTGGCATAAGCATATTTAATCCTCAGAAATTCTTATTTCATCAATGTCATCAAAATTGAATGACTCAATAAAATATCCATCTGGCACATCTTTCATAAATCCAGTAATTACAGTAAATTTATCAACATTGGTGTCATTAGTGCTATTATAAATAGTAATGCGCTTCGTGCCGTTTTTAGACCAAATTTCTTCTCTATCTCGTAAAACTTTAATATTCATTTATTTTCTCCTCTCCGCAGGAATATCTTTTTCTGATGTGTCAATATATAAGTAAGACTTAGAACTATATGAATGAAGTTTGTCTACTTCTTCTTTATATACAAATTCTACCATTCTATATTTACCATTTTCATCTGGTTCATATACACTTCTATAAGGAATAGTATCGGCATCAATCAACCTCATTCTTCTTTCTTCTCCTTCCACTCAACAGCGTCCGTGACCAGCATCAGTAGTTCATATGCTTTGTGCGTTTCGAGGAATTTGTCAAGTTCGTAAATCATATCATCGTAATCAGAATCGCCATATCTACTCATCTTCACTCCTCTTTATTAACTTTGTGTAGTTAGTTTTCTTCCACATTTCGGGCAATAGTGAATATCACGGATATAGTCAAATGCTACTCCACCATCCCAATCTGCGCTAATGTAAAGAGTGTCCCCATCTTCAAGTCCATAGTTGGAACAAAAATCACACAGCTCACCTTGCTTCTGCTCGTTTTTTAGTGCTTTGATTGCCATAAAAACAGCTTCGTGCGTCTACTCATTTGTGCATAATACTTCTCCTCTTAAAATCTGAATAGCAAGTTCTTTAGTCAAAATATGTCCACACCTCCTTAGCATCCATCTTCGTTCCACAATGAGGGCAATAATCAAATACATTAGCATCTTCATCCGCAAACTTGTATGGTTCATCGCATTCACACACAGAACAAATTCTAGTTTTCTTGTGTGGAACTGAAATCCATTTTCCGTGTCTAACAGGGTCGATGGTCGGGGCAGAGCCAATCGCATAAATCAACTCGTCTTGCGGGATGCCCCAGTTTGAAGTGTGGTATTCTTCAACCCACTTTTTCAGCGCGTCTGCGTCAATCAGTCTCATTCTTCGCCTTTCTCTGCTGGGATGACCACAGGCATATTCAATATCGTATCTGTATCTACCGCATACAGTTTGTACTCACCAAACTCATACACACACTGTTTGCGCTTCATTAGTTCATTCTTGTCAATCAAGTCTCCGTGGTCGGGGAGTTCGATGAGAAGACAATCTTCGTATCTATTTACACCTACATCGCCGCTTTTTACTGTGCGTCCGCTGAATGGACAAACATACTCATTGTCATCCCACGATTTAATAGGGCAAAACCAACAATTTGTCGGTATATCCATATTTTTAATGTAAACACCCATATTTTTCCACCTTTTTATTTTTCTACTTATATTATAACAAAAAATTGTAAAAAAATAAAGTGAGATTTTATAAAATCTCACTCCATTGATTTGCTATGGCTTCTGCCACCCCAGGAAATGTTTTGCTACGGGCCGCAGCGGTTCTTGGGTCATTGTATTTAAGAACTTTACCTCGTTCATCATATACTTGCCAAGAATTACCGGAATAACCACCCGAAGCGCCTTTTGAGTGTATCTTTTCTGGTTCAACCATATTTGTGGGTGTGAGAGGGGGGAGATTTTTTAGCCACAAACAGGTTGATTTACTTACTGGATGCCCAAACCAATAGGGTTGAATAATCTGGTCGGGCTTGCGGTAGCGCGTATTCATTACGCCGATCGGGTTCTCTACCGCAATATGTTCGCAATCGGCATTAATAAATTTCATAAAAAAGTTAGCTGCTTCTTCTCGTTTTGCCAAGCGCTCGCGGGCAGCATCCCCATAACGCTCTACATTATACCAGCGGTTGCCGCTGACAGCAAGGTAAGTGCAATTATGTACTATTATTCCATTGGCAGTATAGCTTTCATCTTCTTCAACAGATAAATTATATACTGTATATCTCCCAACAATGGGTGTTATTGAACGATAAGGTGAAAGTATATAATTTTGATAGTTTATACTATGTTCTTGTTTTGTGCGTTCAATATAAAAACTTCCGCTATAACTATTTTTTACATTACATATTCTTCCTTGAATAATATTTCTATTTGAATTATTATTAAAAGTAATTGAACAAGGTCGTTTTAAATATTTATTTATTAAATATTTAATTCCATACGCTAAATTACTGCTAATAGAAGAATATGAAATTTTATTTGAGATTGTTTTACATCCATCTGCATCAAAATATCCGTTTAAAAATGCTTTGGCTAAATTTTCTGGCAATCTATTTACAAATCCTGGTATATATTTACCAGCTGCGTGTTCACCAAATTGTAAACAAAAAGTTGCTAATTCTTTTCCATAAATATAAAAAACATTAACTGTTTCTTTTGCTATTGGATGTGAATTAAAACCTGCTTCATTTATTTTATTTTGTAATTCTTCTGTTTCATTTTTATTACAACAAATTATAATACCACGTAATCGTTTTTCGTCATTTTCTTTTTTACGATAAATGGTTCCGTCTCCAACCCAACGACCAATAATATACCAAAAGTTCTCTTCTTTGACTGGTAATGTATTAACTATTTTTGTGGCAAAAGCATTTTTTCCTTTTTCTATGCCTTGCCACTTTATATTTTCTTGTATATTGTCGCAAATATTTGATACAAGAGTTTTTCTTTTAATACCGGTGCTATTATATTCTGTTATAAAATCTTGTGGCATAACCCATTTAAATTGTTCATTAGGTACTCTATGCGCTCCAATTCTTACCGCTTCTTGGGTATAAAAAGGGTGATTGTTAGTACACAAAATATGCCCACTATTTTCCACTAAAACATCTACAATATTATCGGCTTGATGTTGCATAATATTATAAACTTTTTTATACCTTCCTTGATGAGTTAAAACCATATCTCCGACTTGAACATCTTCAATATTTTTAATTCCATCATAGGTCATTATTTTTGTTCCAGCAACAAAGCAGGGTGGGTGCGCAATGAGTAAGTCCCAGGGCCCTTCTATCTTATGCTCTTGGTTGTCCATTGTATAGAAAGAGCAATTGCCGTTTATGTATGACAAGCAATCACCCAGAATATGCCATTCCGGGTGATTACCACTTGGTTCTAATATATCACAACTAAATGCGTTGTGCCCTAACTTGCGAAATGCTTTACATATTTCCTATGATTCTTCGCAAGCAATTAAAATGTTTTTTACCATACAATTTCGCCTTCTGCGTTTGTGTTGGTGGAACCGATTGGCTCCATCGGCACGCCGGCAGCACTCCTTGTAATAATATCAACAATAGTAGCGGCGATACTATCAATACTTCTGGTTAAGAAATGGTCTTCATCCAGATACTTACCATAACTATTCTTGCTATTAATATCACTCTGATGATAACGATAACTGGTCAGTTTATCATTAACAGCAATATGATAAATATCAAACTTCTCACTTGCTCTGGCATATAAATCATCAGTTTCAACATTGGCCTGGTTCTTATCGCCAGTTGCGCCATTAAGTTCATTATAAGGCAGATAAGGGTTTAACATTTCATCACCCATAGTGATAATAATACCCTTCTTACCACGCTTCCAGCAATCAAGGGCAGTATGATTTAGACCCATATACCACGCAGCGGTATAAGATTCATATCTATTTCCACCACCGCCACCTTCAAAATATACCTTATCAAGATGTTCCGCAATACGAATATCAGATTCAAACTGCGACATCTGAATAGGGGTATCATCATAAGCGAGGTCGCCGATACCCATTACACAGAACTCTACATCCTTAACCTTATCATAAAGTTCTGTCATAACTTCATTCAACTTCTTTGCCACTTCGGCGGCGCCACTACCCATAGACCCTGTTACGTCAAGAGCAAGAATAACGGGAATTGTCTCAGGATGCTCTTCGGTATCGCAGCATTCGCGCACAATATTATAAGGATTAAGTGCGCTATTTAAACGACGCTCTTTAAACAAATCCTGTACAGTATAAGCAGTATTAAGAATGTTAATACCGCTTGTGCTAGTGGTCATATTATAACCCTTAGTTGTAGAATAGTCGCAATAGCTCGCGGTTGTCCAAGTGCCGTGTCCCATATTACTCCTCCTTTACAGGCTCCTCTTCGCCATTAAAGTCAAAATCAAACATTCCATCAAACATATTGCCGCCATCCTTCATAAACATCATCATTGGCAGCATATTGGCAAAATTATTATTATTGCCATTATTACCATTCATCATCTGCGACATAAGCATATACTTCATCATATTCTTGATGCCACCTTCACCGCTCATCTTACCAAACATAGACACAATCTTACCATAAAAATAAGTGTTGCCCATAAAAACGTGGCGCTCCGGCAGAATATCCTTAACAGACGAATCTTCATAATCAATTACTTTAATAGTATCGGTATCAACCTTAATAACACACTTCGGCTTGCCACCAACCAGAATAATATCACCAGGCTCAACTTTATTAGTAGGAATTACAAAAAAGAACTCCTCACCAACATTAAATACAAAATTATCGCAGTTCGTAAGGCGATTAGTAGTCAGATTATAAGTCTTATATCCACTACCGGTCTTAACTGCGATTTCACCATTCATAGACAGACGGCACATACCATTGGCAATTTTACCAAACATTCCATTAAACATATTAGTCATTGTATTTCTCCTTAAAGTAATCCAAACGGCTCATTTCCGTGAACAAAAGCTTCATATATCTCAGGGTCAGAAATTAAAATAGGGTCATTATCCATACAGACAAGTTCAATCTGATTAAAGTTATCATCACCATAATACTCTGAAAGAGTCTGTATAGCTCCAATAGCAGTGCTTGCGGTTATAATACCACGTTCAGTGGTTTCACACCCTTTTACATCGTCCCAAACATCAACTTTAAAAGCATATTTGTACTCCATAAAAATTTCTCCTTCTTTATTTTCTATATATATTATAATATATTTTTTATAAAAAATCAATGAAAAAAAGTATCTACGACTTCATTTCTGGTTAAACCAAAAGAAGAAATAGGAGTTTCCATATTAGTTGAGTATTCATTAATATGTGTCATAAAGATACAAACTTTGGAAGCAAGATTAGTATTGGTAATTTCTTCAAACGAATCTGCCGCGATGCGTCTATACAGGTCCTCTGTATCAAGCTTGCCGTAGCGCAAATTGTCCTGCCACGAGTTCGGCACGTTAGTCATATCAATCATATTAGGATTGATTTCTGCTTTTGGACATTCAGTATCAAAGCGCCCAACGCCGTGCCGCGTCATATAGGTTCTACTAATATAATAGGCAGTAATATTGTCATTAATACCGTTTTCTTTACATAAATTAAGGGGAATTTTTAAACCAGTATTGCTTGGAGTTAAGAAAGGATAATAATCCATATTATCTTTATCAAGTAATAGCCCCTGTCCATTCTCAAAACAGAAATAATCATAGTTTTCAAAGATTTCACCACCAGTAAGAGTAGCAACTGTCATCATTCTATCAAAATCTTTGAGATAATGTGTAATTAAACCGGTTTCATTTTTTCCAAGCAATTTGGTAAAGTCATCATTAAGATGTTTAATACCAAAAGAGTTGAAGCGCGCAGGAAGGTATTCGTCGCGCAAATAGACAAGGAAGTTGTATCTGTCTAAATAGTTCATATGCGCGAATTCGCCGACAGTCATAGCCAGCGGATTAAAACAAAATTCAGTTTTAAATCCGAAGCGTGGCGTCTGATTGCGATATAAGGTTTCAAAAATGCCCAAGCCGCAGCTGCCGTGTTTTGCGATTCCGCGGTTTTCTTCCACCGTCTGGTTAATCATCATATCAAAAATTGTCGTTAAAAGACAATCTTTGTCAATAAAAATTTTGGGAATAATACCGAATTTAGTTGCGAATTCGGCATATTCTTCTACAAGAAGGATAGGGTTTACAAGAAAATATTTGGAGCAATAGGTATCGGCGCCAACAAAACTACCCGAAGACAGATGATGAAATACGTGGCGATACCCTTCGGGCGTAACTACCGTATGCGCGCGCTGAGGGCCGCCATTAGTTAAAACGCCCAGTTTCTTTTTCCCTTTTGGAATTCTGGAACAAAGATAATCAACAGCAAGACCTTTGCCTTCATCGCCAAAATTGGCACCAATTACAATATCAGCTTTTGCTCCGTTTTTCATTCTTTCTCCTTACCACATATCATTACTACTATAAGCATTTAAATGAAGATAATCATTATTTTCAGTTGCGTCAAGCAAAGATTCTGTTTTAACAATCTCAATAGCTCGTTCTTTTGTAATAGGTACTTTATAAGTGGTTGGATTTCTATATCCAAGTCCATAGGTATATTTAATAGTCTTAGTTGTTGTTTCAATAAAATTAATTAGTTCTGTGCGATTTAAAGTGCCGTTATAAAATGACATTTTGAGCATAATTTTTGGTATCTTTCTTTTATTTTCTATATATATTATATACATTCAACAACCAGTTGCCTGATTATCCATTCTTTATACCGATTAATACACATATCGGTAATGAGGTTAATGTTCGGAAGAGCTTGGGCATAACAATCCCACTTTTCCAGTTTATCACAGTTGGTTTCAAAAGCGTCGCCTACCGAGATTTCATATTCCCGGCGGCCCCATTCCTGCCAAGCAATAATTTTCCGGATTTCTTCGCGCAGTTCATCAATATTCATTTCGTTGCGAGAATACTTTTCTACCGCTTCATTTACACTTTCAACAACTGACCAGTTTTGAAAAATATTAAAATTGATAACTTTTTTTGCATTGAAATCATAGTTCAGAACATAGAACTCGTAGTTAGGATAGTTATCCATTATTGGCCACCTCTTTACTATTAACGATTTCTACCTGTAAAGACTTCATTACCTCAATAGCTGCCTTATGCTTTTTTGGAGAGACGCCAGCGCATAAGTCCTCAATTACATAAATGTTGGTCTCTGGAAGTCTTGTTTTAGCTATTACTAAATTCGCAATAACACAAACATCGGTACAAACACCACAGAAATAGATTTCATCTTCCTCTGAATGGTAATAATGAAGAAAAGAACCAAGGCCTTCGCTGCCAAAAGTATATTTAACTACTTGCTGGGCGAGCTTTTCTTTTAAAACTTTATCAATTTTATCATTCATAAAAATCCCAGAAGTGCCTGAAATACAATGGGGAACTGGAAGGTATCTTCCTTCGCGAGTGGTCATATAGTCCTGAAAATGAACGTCCATAGTATAATAAACCGGTCCGTCCCAGTTGCGGATAAATTCTGCCATAGGTTCAACAATGGCCTGGGCTTCTGGGGTGCCGAGTGCTCCATCAATAAAGTCATTCTGCATATCTACAACAACAAGGATTTTCATTTTTTACTTCCTTTTCTTATTTTCTATATATATTATATCATAAAAATTAAAAAAAATAAAGGGAGTAGTTTTTTTCTACTCCCTTAACATTAGATTAGCCAGTCTCTAAACATCCAATCAAACAAAGAAGGAATTTTTTCGCCGGCTTTGTAGCTTCTATGGTATGCGCCATAGTCTTTACAGAACTCATTAAGTAGTTTACGAGCCTTTTCCTGAGCCTCTGCAACTGCCTTAAAAGCCTCCTCAACCTCGTCGGCACGCGCTTTACGCTCGTCCGCAAGTTTCTTTTCCTTTTCTTCTTTCTCTTGGATTGCTTTCTGATGCTCTTCTTCCGCTTTTACAAGCTCTTTGTCATCATCAAACATTTTGTTCAGAACTTCGCTATAATACTTCATAATAACGTCCTTTCGTTATTTTTATATATTTTAACAACTAAATCCTTTACTTAATTTAGTTGTTAATTATCTTTATTTTATTTCCCTTTTTCTATTTTCTATATATATTATACTAAAAAATTTTGAAAAAGTAAAATTATAAAAACCACCAATAGCGTTCTGGACTTATAACTGGCCAAGTTGGCTCGTCATATGCCCAAACGGCACAATATTTTCTTTTTTTAGGTGGGTTATATTCAGATTTTTCTTCGGATTTAACAATAGCAGTTATCATACGCATTATCATATCTGCTTGTTCATCTAAATCATTATATGTAAGAGGTATTTTTTCTATCATAGTTCCTCCTAAAAAAATAAGACCCCCGATTTCTCGGGGGCCTATTAGATATATTACATAAGATTGAATTGAACGGGAAGTTCGCCTTCGTAGCGGACACCATCAATTACAATATGATGTTGGTCATTGGCACCAGCACCTCTATTAACAATTTGTCCATTAACAATGGAATTGCTAATAATCAGCTGCGCCTTTTCCCACCATTCTTCGTTTCCTGGACGGCTTAAAGAAGCACGCTGTGCGCCATACTCAATATTACCATTGATTGTACTGTCAATAATTTCAACAATAACTCCATCATCATAGTCTCCATTATTTGCTAAACCAAACCAGCAGTCAACAGCAACGCCTGGTTTATTCCAACGTGGATCAGCTACGTGATTGGAAGCGGTAATTACGCAGTTTTTAATTACGCAATGGCCGAAGTTATTAGAAACAACATATTGCATATTTTCATTATCAGAGCAATCAATTACCATATCTTCAAGTGTTAAATTAGAATAGTTCTGAATTAACATCTTGATGCTTGGATTATCAAGCGCGGCTTCAAGAGAACCACCTTTAATAACAACAGTGTTGCCTTTTTCAAGGTGAACAGCCTGAGTTTGAGTACCAGCAGAACCGCCTGCTTGAGTAGCAAGGTAATCGTGGCCGTTAAGGTCAAAGGTAATATCCTTATCAACATCGCCGCCAGCGTTCATTAATAAGAAAGCGGCACCGTCATCTTCATCTGCGGTTAAAGCGACTTCCATAGGAACGCCTGGCTCGGCAGCCGTAATAGCATCCATAGCAGTTTCAAAAAGTTCGCCTTCGGCACTACGAGCGCCTTTACCTTGATCTGCGACCAAAGTATCAAGAGCTTTTAATAATTTATTATATTGCTCACGAGGAATATAATCGGCATCATTATCAAATTCACTTACCTTAGTAGGGCGATTTTTTATTGAGCCATAAGAAACTTCTGGAATGTTGTTTATAGCATTGCTAATTGCGCCATCAACATATTCCTTTGTGGTGACTTGCTTAGAGGAAATAATTTCTTCTGAATAAATTGGAATATAAAAATTATTACTATCGTCGCCACTAACCTAACCAGCCATTGTTTTAATTTTGCTAGCATAGTTTATATTAACATCTTGGTCGAGAACCTGTGCAACTTCTGTTAATGTATGACCAGGAAGATCAATATTATGACCATTTACAGAAGCAACGTGAGCAGGTCTATAATCGTTTTGTGAAACAACGATATTATTTACAACTGGAACATCAGATAAATAACCAGCATCATTATTGAAAGCACTAACATTCTCAGGGATTTCAGGGAGGTCATTTTCAGTAATAAATCCAGCGTCATTGTTTAATTCGCTAAGATTGGCTGGAATGTCTGGTAAATCGTTTTCTGTGATATAACCAGCATCATTATTTAATTCACTGATATTAACAGGAACTTCAATTGCTTCAACAGCATCTTCAAGAGCACTAATTCTTGAATTGATTTCTTCGGGGTCAATAGCAGTTGTACCAATTTGCTCCCAAGCGCCATTTACATAAAGATATTCGGCACATTCATTTCCGCCATCACTAGGAACTAAATAAATAACGCCGCTTTCGCCTTCGGCAGGTAATTCATCAACGACCTCAGCGCTGAAGCCAACTAAACTTTCAACAGCCTCTTGGAGTTCTTCTAATTCAGACTCTTTTGCGTATTCGCTTAAATTGGGTTTATTTTTTAAGTCTTCATAATCGCCACTTGCGGCAACTTTCGACTATTTTGCGGCAACCCATTTACCGTTTTTTACAGACAGAACTTTGCCATTGTCAGCACTTTTGGCCTTTGGAAGTTCTGCGCTTTTGTTTTTTCCACTATCATCTATACTGTGGACTGGAAAAATTTTATAAGCCATTTTTCTCTCCTTTAATTAACTTAATAATTGTAATAATTGATTAAGTTGTTGTTCGTTAAGACTTGTTTGACCTAGCGTAACTACACCAGAGGTAATATTAAGATTAGAAATAATAGTACCATCGGCTTGATAAGTAAATGTATCAATAATACCTTTATCAATTGTAAAGGTATTGGTTCCTGTGTCTGTTGTAAGCGCAAGTCCTGTACCTTGGCTTGTTGAAGGTGTGGCTAATTCATAGATAACTTCATCACCAACTGTTGGAGTTAAAGCTGTGCTAGAATTAGCATTAGTTGACCACCAATCGCCAGTAAGCGTTTCCCCATTATATGAAGCAATACGACCCCAAGTTGTTGTAATACTACCATTCAAAATATCTACTACTCCACCATACATTGAACGAATAGTGAATGTATTTATTGAGGAAGAATCAGCAGTTTTTGTAACCGTTATTGGAGAAGTATAAGCAGTAAATGAATATTGTTCACCATAAGGCTCATATTGTGTTTCTTGGTCTTTTTCAATCATTACATCTGTATCAGCCATTCTATATGAAAATCTCATATAGGCCACTCTGGCATTGGATATTGTTGCATTAAAAGAATATTTAGCCGCTGGCGGATATGCATTGGCAGGAACTGAGGCAAAATTCAATTGCATTACCCAATCCCCATTCGTATCATAACCGTGTAAACGCTTATTACCATTTGTAGTTTGATTATGATAACCACTTACATAAATATGATCACCTTGGTTAACAGGAATTAAATCTGTGTACCAGTCACCTTCTTGAGCGGTCATTTTACCGTTTGAGCCAATATAATATCCTTCTATATTAGTTTCAGGATTTAGTAAGTTTTTACCGGGAATAGCTGATATTTGAGGGTCCATTTTAACAATAAATTCATCAAGAGGAGATTGATGAGCATCATTTACCGTTACAGAAGTTCCACCGGAAAGAGTAACTGCAGTAGATTCCGAAAGGCTTACCCTATCAAGATTTTGTTTATCTTGAGCTGACATTAAACCAGCAGTAATAGTAGTAGCAATAGCTGTACTAGCTTTTGTTGCGAGTTGATCATCTACATATCCTTTACTTGTTAGATCATAAATAGTAGTTGGAATAGTAACACCTGCTGTTACCTTTCCATAAACCCATTCATTGCCACTAGTATCAAGTGTACGTATATGATTTTGATTAAAATCTAATTGTTCTGCATAATCAGGCATTATACATTACCTCAATCGTTTATATTCTAGATAGGCTTCATCTAATTGCTCATCAGTAAGATAAAAACCGTTGTTTTCTATATAGCTGTCATAAATGATTTTTTCATATAAATGTTTTTCATCTATTCTATTTATGACAGGCGCAAGCTTTTTTAAGTGATCAATTGTACAGCCGAGATATTCCGCTACTTCTGGAACAAGAAACTTTCCTATTTCCATTGGCAATCTTGAATTCAATGTATAATCTATGAATTCATCAATTGGCATTTTTCTCCACTTAAAAAGGCATCTGCTTTTGTCATTTTTCCTAAACTGCATAAAATTCTTATAGAGTTTAGGATTTTCTTCAAATTCTATTTCGTCAATATCGCTTGGGGTAAAATCTGGGAAGCAACTAAAGAAATAAGTTGAACCTACCTTAAAGCGCATTTTCAATTCTCCCAACAGTATAGTAATACTGTTCGTAGGTTTTATTTCTTACTGGTAAAATGGTTTTATTTGAAACACCTTGACCAACTCTTACATATTGCACATAGTTGCTTGAGCCGCCGCCAGCAGTATTTATTGTTACAGTAGCACATTTTTGTTCTATTATAGAATACCTTATATAAGGAACGTTAAATCTAATATTCGTGCAATAGCTTTCAACTCGACTATAACTACAATAGTTTGCGAAATAACAAGAGGATACTGCATCACCAAGTTCCAGGCTATAATTCCAAGTTGTTAATGTAATATTGCTGCAGTTCTTTCCAAATTTTACATTAAATGCATTTGAGCCTAAGTTGCAACTATTCATTCCTTCACCGAATGTACAACTATTGCAACCGCCGCCTATATTATCGTGAGAAGACCCACCAAAAGTATTGCCACCGGCTGTTACCAAAGTAAACTTTCTGCTATTACTACCAAATTTATTACTACCACCACCCCACAATAGTACATCTTGGCATCCATCTTCAAAACTATTATTAGACCCACTATTTGCTAGTGTAATATTTATGCAGTTATTACTAAATCTATTGTTAGAACCGCTCATACAGATAACATCATTTAATATTTTAACACCCTCTTGAATACAAGGTTTTATCGTATTAAATGCAACATCTCCAAATAATGAAGCATCTGATGTGCCATTAACATCAGAAAAAGTGTAGTAAAATCTACCGTTTTGATTTATAGTAATACCATAATCGGTTGATTGTCCGTAATATTTTCCTGCAAGAACATTTAAATTACTATCTATTGTAGCGGTAATATATTTTCTTTCAAACTTTACATTCTTAAAGTCATAAGGTGCTTCATTACCAAATTCATCCTTCATATAGTAAATGACACCTTTACCATTAGTGTCCGCCCAGTCAAATAAAGCTTTATCATTATCAAGGCAATATTTTAATTCCCAAGCATTCATATTAACAGGAACTGTTTTGTTTACTGCTGTTGGACTTACTATAAATTCTCCGTTTTCAACTGCAATTCTTGTTAAGGCGTATTGTTGAGCAAACTCTAAATTGCCGTTTCGTTGCTCATATTTTGACCACATATCATAATCATCGCCATCAAGATCATAAGTTCCTTCATAGAAATATATATCTTCATAGTCTGGGTCGTCTAAGTCATATTCATTGGTATCGGTTTTATACAAAATTGGCACCGTATCACCAGTTTCGGGGTGCTACATATAACCACCATCACAAAATACATCGTTTGAGTGAATATCGTCTGAGTGGTCAATTGGGTCATCTCCATATTCAGCCGCATAGTCATCGGTATACACAGTATAAAGCCATTCAACGCCGCCATCAACTATTTCTCTTTCAAAGTAATCGTCATCAGCATTCTTTGCGGCATATGCGGTTTCTGATAACATTGATTCTGTTAGAGCAAGTAAAATTATATCAAACTGATGATGACCGCTTTGAAGGTTGATTTTAGATGTTATAAAATCATAGTCTGTAATACGATACCAAGTGCCAGGAGACAATTCACCATTGTCTCTAAGATCAACTAAATCTGCCCAAAGAATTGGAACCATATTCTCCATAGACTCAATTTTTTCATTTAAGCCCATAAGGTTTTGCTGGTCAGCATCATAAGTTATATTAGAAGAATATGCTCCAATATCACGGGGTGCCTCGTTAGGAAGCTTAATTTTGTTAATTATGGCCATTATAAATCAAAAATTGTCCGCTCACCGCCATTTAGGACAATTTAGCCTCCTATATTTATTTTTGGCGGATTTTTTATATACGAAAAAGGCATAGCTAGCTACTCTATGCCAAATATTCCTATTATAAATTAAAAAATATGTGTTTAAGATTGTAGAAGAATGCCCAAGATTTATTCAGTTCCTACAAAACAATGTAATCCATCTTGGCATCCTATATATGTATATCGTGTAGCAATTACAGCGGGATTAGTAATACAGAAATCGTGTAAATCAAAATAACTACGTGTACATATGATATTTAAGACTTCTGGCTCGCCACAATCTACATCAACCAATAGTGAAACCACGCCATCGTGAATTGATAGGGGCTTAATTATTTTATAAGGTATAACAGTACAAATTTCCCGCTCCGTTAGCTCAGTTAAATCGGGAAGTACATAATCATAAATTGATAGGTTCAAGCTTACACCTCGTCATTATAGTTTGCCGCTGCCCGCGGAAAATCTGATGCTGTTTCACTGTCCCAATAATGTCATATGATTTATTGATTTCTAACTCTCTTGGAGTTGTAAACCAAATTACAATATTACCGGTGTAAAGTTCTAAAAAGTGATAGCACATTTTGCCGGTATTTGTTTTATATGCCGCGATGTATTTAGCCGTAAGAATTGCCTTTTTGCCAATTTCACCAACAAAACCACCTACGGCTTGTTCTTTTTGTAATTCTTCCCAGTGAATTGACGGAGATGCCGTTAAACCAACAGGAAGAGATGGGGCTTCTCCTTCGAAATACCAACCCCAATCACGGTGCCATTTAGCGCCATTTTCAAGAAGCCAGTCGCGGAGTAATTCACAGTTGCCAGTTATGGGGGTAATATAACCAATCACAGGGTTCGTCTCCTTTCGTAAGGGTGTATTTGATATAGCCGATCGGAGATACCGGCACGCGGGCATACCCCTTTATATTCCTTATTGTGGATAAAATGTGGATAACTTTTAAAGAATTGTGGATAACTTATTACGAACTCACATTGAGTATATAATTTTCACAACCTTGGTTAGTATCTCTTAAACACTTACCATCTTTATAACAGATACAATTAATACAAGTCTGATTAACTAACTCTGGATTTCTCACTTGCGCTTGTATTGTCATAGGCCCTCTCTGAACCACTTGTGATACATAAGGCATAATTCCAGAAGTGTGAGCAAGTTCCATAAATGCGCAGGCGCGCTTATTACACGTCTGACACGTATTGAGTAGCACTACACAATTATCGCAGATGCGCACCCATACTTCTTGCTCTTGGTATAATTGGAGCGGTGCGCCTGGTAAGGCAATTCCGCCACATATATCACACTTCGGCGGATTACAACTATGATTATGACAACTTCCTTCTCTTGGATTCTTTGCCGGCGGCACGCCCAAGAGACAATGGTCTGTGAAGTATCCACAACTTCCACAATGTAAGTATTCCATAGGGGTATATCTCCATACTATCTTTTATATAATATATTATATCAAAAATTTTCATATTTTTCAACCTGGCCGGCAGGCTTACTTGACTTTTTAAAAATTTTATATTATAATATATATAAATAAGGGAAACCGCGGTCGCGCGGTTTCCCCTCTTAAAGATATATATGCTCGCTAACGCTCGCATATATATCTTTAATTCACCCCTTCTCGCGCTTCGTGGCGAAACTACGTTCCGCCACTCAGGTCGGCGTATATAAAGTAAAATATATAATATATTATATAGGGGTATATCTTATTATTATATATTATTTTATAGGGGCGGGGGTATATATTAAGAATTATTATAATATATAGCGGTCCGCAGGACTAAGAATTACTATTTAGAAAAATGAAATAAAAATTTTTCAAATTTCTTGGACAAAACTTTATAAATATAATTTTAATATTTTATATATATAATAGAAGGATGGGAGATAGTAATATATATTATATATTATATATATATTATTATATTATATATATTATATATATTACTATTATATATTATTATATAGGTAGGTATTATATTATATAATATATTTATATATTATTATATATAATATATTATATTATTATATTATATATAAGTAGGTATTATATTATAATATATATTATATAGGTAGGTAATATATATATTTATATATTATATATAAATAATATTATATTATTATATAGGTAAGTATTATATATTATATATTGTTATATATTATATTATATAGGTAGGTATTATATAATATTATAGTATATAGGGTATAGGGTATTATATATAGTATAGGGTGTTATATAGTATAATATATTAGTATATATGGTGGGTTTTGGCCGGTAGTGGGGTTTGGTTTCTTGGTGGATTTTTGGTTATGCGAGGAGACCGGTCGCCGACACATCCCTACACACGCCTTTGAATTTTTTATTACGAAGTGTGCGGTCGCCGCAGTATTACGGCATATTCTAGCGGAGGATTTGGCAGAACCAAGTCCCCTAAGGTATAATATGGACAAAAAGTAGCGCCTAAGTTAGCGCCACCTTTTATTTTTTATCACTTGCGGTCCGGTTTATCAAACAGAGCCAGGAAAGAAGCAATCAAATCGCACAAATCTTCCTCTTCCTTGTCTGTTTTATTCACCTTGTTCGTGTCCGGCAGCTTTTTCTTGTCGTTATAATCAGTCGGCTTATCAAAACCATACATAATGTTATCGGCAATGAGGTCAATCAGTTCGCCAGTTAGCGGTTCAAAGGTCTCGCCTGGATAGCGCAGCTTGAAGTAGTTATTCATTGCCTCGGCAGCCTTGTCGGCGGCAGCCTTGCGCGCGGCGTCCGAGCGCTCTTTTTCAAGTTGCTTCTGCGCCTCGTTCAGCGCCTGCGCAAACTCCTCGGCAATATCGTCAATACTCTGTCCTTTGCGCACCAGCGCCAGGATGTCATTTTTATTCATCGCTTTTGGATTTCTCCTTTTTTATTTTCTAATTATATTATATCAAAAAATATTATAAAAATCAACCCCCCAAGGGATTTGGCAACACGTAAAAATGTATTTTTGTCCGTTAAATCCAACGTTAAGAAGGGGTTGGCATATAGTTGAAAGGACGTTGTTCAAAATTTGCTATCAGGAAAGATAGATAAAGGTCGTTGCGTTCCAGGTGATGGACGGTATGAGGCGGAGATTTTATGTGCGTTTTTTTCTTAATGAAAAATATCATATGATGTTTGAAGAGAATTGCCCGGCTTGACTTTTAAAAAAAATTATGTTATAATAAAAGGGGAAGTATAAGTAGCGGGCCGGCGCATCGGCGACTATGGACGGTATGAACCGGGGACGGGACGTATTCTTATTTGACTTTTTTCGGGAAATTTGGTATAATAGAAGGGGGGCTAGAATTAGGTCAAAAAATGCCTAAAGCGCCGACGAGTGCTAGAACGGAGCCCGCCCTTGCTAACACAATCGGGCG
>JAEEGL010562383.1_pt1 | contig 19022 bp, 15 predicted proteins | sample 9134231 | NCBI WGS metagenome assembly JAEEGL01 (sample SAMN16246548, study PRJNA631951) | gut metagenome | biome: gut microbiome; feature: rumen; material: fiber-attached | host: Bos | place: Iran: Karaj | collected 2018-10 | reverse complement strand
CATATATCTTAAGAAATACCATGATGACCCTGCCCACTGTGGCATAGTATCAGTTTCTCTTCTAGCAGCAGCCCCACACTTAGGACATTTACAATTAACAAATTCTTCTATAGCAGCAAGAGGACTTTCACCGTCTTCAGTAGGTTCATAATTAACAACATCAGGAAGTACAACAGGTAAATCACTATCTGGTACAGGAACCCAACCGCATTTATCACAATGAATCATAGGAATAGGTTCACCCCAGAATCTTTGTCTACCAAAAACCCAGTCTCTCATTTTATAATTATTAACTCTTCTACCAATTCCTTTATCCTCTAACATAGTAGTTAATTTTTCTTTAGCTTCTTCTACAGTTAAACCACTATATTCTTCAGAGTTAATTAACTTACAACCTTTTCCTAAATAATCACCTTTTTCAAAAGCACATTCACTAATATCTCTACCATCAATAACTTGAATTATTTCTAAATCATGTTCTTTAGCATATTCAAAGTCTCTTTGATCATGACTAGGAACAGCCATTACAGCACCAGTTCCATAATCACCAAGAACAAAATCTCCTAAGTAAATAGGAACCTCTTTACCATTAACAGGATTAATAGCCTTAACTCCCTTAACAAGAACACCACTCTTGCCCTTATTAAGTTCAGTTCTATCCATAGTACTCTTTAAAGAAGTTTCTTTAATATATTTTTCTACTTCTTTTTTATTTTTTACTCTAGGCATTAATTCTTGAATTAATTTTCCATCAGGTGCAAGTACAAAGAAAGTAATACCATAAATAGTTTCAATACAAGTAGTAAATACAGAGAAGTTTCCTCCACCTACTATTTGTACATCAAATTCTACTCCTTCACTCTTACCTATCCAATTAATTTGCCCCAATTTTACTCTTTCAGCAAAATTAGTATCTTTCAAACCATCTAATAAGTCTTCTGCATAATCACTCATTCTTAGCATCCATTGACTCTTAGTACGTTGTTCTACTTGAGATCCACATTGTTCACAAACTCCACCTTGAGAATCTTCATTAGAAAGTACCATCTTACAAGTAGGACACCAATTTACTTTTGTATCAGCTTTATAAGCCATATCATGTTTAAAAAATTGAATAAATTGCCATTGAGTCCATTTATAATAATCAGGATCAGTAGTAGAAAATTCCCTACTCCAATCAAATGAAAAACCAATTGATTTCATTTGTGCTTTAAAAGTCTCAATATTTCTTTTAACAGCTTCTCTAGGATGAATATGTTTTCTTATAGCAAATCTCTCAGCAGGAGCACCAAAAGCATCCCATCCCATAGGATATAAAACATTATATCCTTGCATTCTCTTAATACGAGCTATAACATCTTGAGCAGTATATCCCTTAACATGTCCTACATGTAATCCTTCTCCAGAAGGATAAGGAAATTCTACTAAATCATAAAATGTCTTTTTACCCTTTTCTTCTTTAGCTTCAAAAGTATGATGATCATCCCAATACTTTTGCCATTTCTTTTCAATCTCTGTATAATTACTCATCTTTTACCATCTTCTTTCTATATTTTTTGCCAACTATACTATAACTAATTAAAATAATAGGAATTATAAAAATAACTACAAATAATATTTTAAAAATAAATTTATTAATTAAACTCATAATTGTAACGATAATAGTTATATCGAGCGAACTAACTATCGCAACTACTTGTAATAATTGAAAATAATTAATTTTCTTAATATCAATTCCATATTTCTTAATCAGGTATTTAATCTCAATTGGAATTTTCTTATCTTTACTTTTATAGTTCTTCTTAGCTCTATTAACAACAAATATTTCATATCCAATAAAAACAACTATAAATGTAAGAATAAATAATATTAATTGTTCCATATTTCACCTCACAAAAAAACTATTCATCCATAAGGACGAATAGTTCGCGGTACCACCTTATTTTATAGATAAAAATCTATACAACTTAAAACTCTTAACGCGAGTTACGTATATGCCTTTTATTAGTCAAGTTCATATTACACTAATACTTATTTCCACCACCCATAAGTTCTCTTAAAAAAGTAATAATATTACTACTACTAACAACATATAAATGTATATCATATTATAATAAATTATCTAAAATTAATCAACAACTTTATAAAATTCATCACACATATCTATAACAATATTTTTAAAATCAAAATAATTGCCATGAATAAACTTAGATAATTGATTAATCAAATTAGGATTATCATTAACTTCTTCAATAGTAACATCATCATCAGAAACATAATTATATATGTTAGTAGCAATTTCTAAAGAAGAATAAGGTTTATAATTACCATCAATTAATCCATACATTACACCATTAGGATATTCATATAATACATCTCTTTGATTATCATCAAATAATTTATATATTTTTTCTTCTTCAATAAACTTACTTATAGAAGAAATTAATATCTCATCATTATTAAAATTATTTCTAATAGTCTCAATTACACTAAAAGAATTAAAATCAAATGAATCTTTATATTTATTTAACTCTTCTAAAATATCCCTATTATTAACAACTAATCTAATAAGGAAATCATAATTATCTAATAATAAATATAATAAGAAATCTTTATCATCATCAATAGGACAATCAAGTGATTCATCATAATTTCTATAATCACCGCTGTTAAAAATAAGATAAATATAATCTCTACTTATTTTTAATATTTCTTTTTTTTCAAATTCACTAAGATTATCAATATATTTATTAGAATATACATCATCTAATTCACCATTAAGTAAATGTTTTAGAAGTACTATGTTAAAAGAATCATCATCATTAAAATTAATTTCATCAAGAAATCTCAAAGTAACAGTATCTTTTAATTGTCTATAATTTTTGTAATTCTTTGACATATTATCTCCTATACTTCAGCCATATATTCTAATAGTTTTAAAAACATATTTAAATATTCTTTAGAAAGACCTTTTTTCTTCATCTTTCTAATTTCAATTCTCTTTTGTCCTATAGATAATTCACCAAACATAATATCAGCTAATTCTTCTTTTAAATATGTATTAATTTTTAAATCTAATAAGATACTCTTAACATCATCATTAATAATTCTTTGAGCATCTATTTCTATGTTTTTACCCTTACAATTGACAGTTAACTGTCCAATTGTAGGAACACCTTTCAATTCAACAATGAAATCATTTCCATCAACATAACTATCAATATTATTAAATGCATCTCTATCAAAGAAAGCTGTAACATCATCTGCTTCTCTAACATTTCTAAATACCATTTTATAGTTTCTCTTCTCAGGAACAATTCCACTCTTACCTTCAATTGATCTAATAATAACAGTATAATTATTCTTTAAGTAATTGTAATCGATACTAGTTTTTAAATAATATCCATCTTTATATAGCGAAGTAATTCCATCATCTTCATATAAAGTATAAGTATTACTTACTCCAGGGAATATTTGAATTTCCATATCAGTAGGTAATCCAGTATTATTATAATCACTTCGATTAGATAAAGGAATTATAGAACCAGCATGAGCAAATACAGGATAATCTTCATCTTTAAAGAATGAAATATATTTCTTATTACCTAAGAATCTCTTTCCTGTTACATAATCATACCAAATACCATCAGGTATAAAGAATCTATGAATAGTTCTATTCATTGTAGGATCTTTTTTATCTAAGATAGGACAAACTAATAATTGAGATCCAAAATAATATTGATTTCTATATAAAGGATCATCAAAAGTCCACATATAATTATAAAAGAATGGTTGTACTAAAGGAGTACCTGTCCTTGTATAATTATATGCTTCAGTATAAATATAAGGTATTAATCTATGTCTTAATCTTAAATAATCTCCTGCTATACTTTGAGTTTTAGCATCCCATAACCAAGGTTCTTTTTTATAATAAGGTCCTCTAGCACCATGAAAACGAAGTATTGGTGAGAAAACCCCTAATTCTAAATATCTAATATATAAGTCATCATCTTCAATACCACCATGGTTACCACCAACATCATGACTCCACCAAGAAACCCCAACATTCGCAGCACTCAAATATTTAAAAGGTAATGATTTTAAATTTTTCCAACTTATTTCACTACTACCACCATATAAAACAGGATATCTATGACTAGCTTTACAACCACTACGAGATAAAATCATACCTCTTTTATTACTAAATCTATTAGAATCCATATACATGTAATGTTGTAGACACCATAATCTATTTAAATCCATACCAGCTTTTGAATCATTCCAAAAGAAATCAATTCCTAAATTCTCTAAAGGATGCAAAAACATCTTAAAGAACAAATCAATTGATTGAGGATTTAACGCATCAAAAGGAAGTATTCCACCATCTGTTACTTTTAAAGCTTCACTAGCTTGTTTATAAAACATTTCATGTGGATAAAAACCTTCTTGAGGATCAACAACTAATCCTACTCTAATTCCACGTTTGTGGAAATTATCAACCATAGCTTTAGGATCTTTAATTAAAGCATTATTAAATGTAAATCCAGTTCTTAATCCAGTCTTACCACTAGCATTTCTAATATGCCAGTCATTATCAAATAACATAATTGATAAAGGAATTTTCTTCTTTTCAAAATTTCTAATTAAATCTTTTAAATCTTTATCACCATACAAAGTGTTTCTACTCCACCAATTACCAAAAGCATATCTAGGTAACATAGAAGGAGCACCAGTTAACTTAAAATAATCAAATAACACTTGTCTAAAGTTAGTATCATACATAAAAACATAAACGTCAGTATTATCAGCAATAGGTTCACCTAATGTACCATCTTCCAATATAATCTTACTTTGAGAATCATCTATAGATGAAAAACCATCTAAAGAATATAATCCTTTTTCTATTTCTCTATTAACACTAACATCATCAGAAACAGTATTTCCACCTAAATTTCTTACTTCCAAGTTTCCATAATACCAGTCTTTTTGTCTATCTGGCTCACGAGAATTTAAGGTTATTTTTAAATTTCTCATAGGATCTACACCTTGAGCTTTAAAAGGTTGTTCCTTTTGATATACCAAAGTAAAATATTTAGTTGTAATCATTAAAGTAGTTTCATTTTGATCTACTTTAAATGCACCTTTACTAAAATTTCTTCTTCTTACTAACTGAGTAGGTCTATCATTAAATGTTCCACTAGGAGAATATTCAAGTCTAACAACCATATCAGAAAGAACACTAATTCTATAATGTTGTCCAATTATCGTATATTTTTCATCAGTTTTACATACATCACTATTAAAAATAAATTGCTTACCTAATGGATACATAATAAACCTCCTAATTATTCTAATAACATAATATCATAAAACAAAATAAAAATATACCAAGAATTGGTATATTATTTAAATAAATTTACAGCATAGTACTCTTCATAAGACATATAGTGTTCATGAATGTAGTTACTTATCTCTGTACCAACATATCTATAATGCCATGGTTCACTATTATATTGAGTTTCTTCAATAAACATAGAGTCATATCTTAGTATAAATCCATACTTATAAGAATTATCTATCATCCATCTAAATTCTTTAGAATTGGCAAAAGTCTTTACAGATGTTGAAGAAACATCTATCGCAAGACCAGTCTGATGTTCACTAAAGCCTGGTAAAGCAACATATTTAGAAACATAATTATCACCATATAAATTACGATAATAATCACACAATTCTTCTTGTTCACTATAACTTCTATATCCTTCGTTAATATAAATATCTAAACCTTCTTTATTCATATCGGCCTTCATTTGTTTAAAAGCTTTATAAGCCTCACCATTTAGTTTAATTTCTTCATTCATCGAATCATCACTAGATATAGTAACTAAATTATTAGGAACAAAATTCTTAGTCAATGAAAAATGTTTATTAACAAGCATATCAACACTAAATTTAGTAATTAAATAAGGCTCTTTATACTCTTCTTTATCAATATCTAAATTTACATAAACAATTGTATTATATGCATTTTCTCCTGTCTCATCACTATAAGCTAAATATCTATCATATAATCTAATTCTTGCGAAAGGATAATCAAAATACTCATCTAAATAAACAACTTTATCTCTTTTAGCAAAATCTCTAACATCTTCTAGACTACCATGAGCTAAGATAACATTAATCTCACTAACTGAATATTTTTTATCCAACAAAGAATTAATATCAGAAATTAATATATTTCCTTCATAATAATCAATTTGAGCATAATATTTAAGATATTTTTCATTATAAGATTCACTTTCAAAAGCAGCATTTAAAGTATCACTATAATGAACTGATTTAACATAACTTTTCTTAAAATTAAATAAAATAAATTGACTAGCCTTTTCACTATATCCTAACTTCTTTATAGTATGTATTTCATACCTATAGAATAAAAAAACAGCTAAAATTATTGCAAGAATTATTTCACAAATTCTTACAATAGAAATAAATGGCTCTTTAAGTTTTAAACGTTTTCTTTTAGCCATAACTCCACCCAAAAAAATTATAACACAAAATAAATAATTATAATTAAAACATATTTCTGATTTACAACAATATTTAACCCTTTTTTACCATCAAACGAAAACAGTGGAAAAAAAATACATTTTGTGGTATAATATGTTCGGTGATTTTATGAGAGCAGTCGTACTATCGGGCGGTGGTTCTAAAGGCGCATATCAAATAGGAGTATGGAAAGCCTTAAGACAATTAAATATCAAATATGAAATAGTGGCAGGTACATCAGTAGGTGCATTAAATGGTGCAATGATGGTACAAAAAAATTACTACAAAGCATATAAACTTTGGAGTAATATTAGTATGGAAAAAATGTTTGATGGAAAATTCGAAAACTACGATGACACTATTAGTTTATACAAAGAATACTTCAAAAATTTTGTAAAGAATAAAGGTGCAAAACCTTCAGGTCTAGATACTATAGTAAATGACATATTAAACAAAAAGAGATTTTATAAATCAAAAATAGATTTTGGATTAATTACATTTAATAAAACAAATAAAAAACCTAAAATATTACAAAAAAAAGATATACCTGAAAACAAATTAAAAGATTATTTAATCGCAAGTTCTTCTGCTTACCCAGCCTTTACAACTAGAGAAATTGAAGGAACAGAATTCATAGATGGCGGATATTATGATAATATCCCAATCAATCTTGCAATAGATATGGGTGCAGACGAAGCAATAGTAGTAGATCTAACAACTATAGGTTTAAGAAAAGCTACTAAAAAGAAAATAAAAACAATAAAAATAATACCAAGAAATGACTTAGGTAGTTTTCTATTATTTGATAAAGATCTAGCAAGAAGAAACATAAAATATGGATATAATGATGCAATGAAAGTATTTAATAAGTATGAAGGTTATAAATATACTTTTAAATTACACTCTATAGAAAAATTTAAAACAAAATATAAAGAAACATTTACTTATACTTTCAATAAGATTATCAATTCAAAAACAGCACAAGCTAGTATAGCAAAACTATTAAAAATAGATAAAGATAATAATAGTAAAATAATAGATAAAATACTTTTAAAAGCATTAGAACATGTAGGAGAAACTCTAAGTATAGATGATACAAAGATTTATTCATTAAATAAATTTATTAAATTAGTAAAAAAAGATTTAAACATTAGAAAAAAATATAATATTAAAACTAAAGGTTTAGAAATATATAATTTAATTAAAGAAGAAAAATATGCTAAAGTTAAAAAAGAAGCATTAAAAAAACCAATAGATTTTATAACTGCATTATGCTTATATACAATTGACGAGGATTAATATGAATAAATTTAAGTATTCTGATAATAATAAAAGATATCATACTCTAGATTATTTTTATAAACATAAATTTAATTCAAAAGTATTTAAAGTAAGTCTAAATGGAGGATTTACTTGTCCAAATATAGATGGAACAGTAGGAAAAGGTGGCTGCATTTATTGCCATAAAGGATCATCTGATTTTGGAGGAGACAAAGAAAAAGATATAGTTACTCAATTTAATGAAGTAAAAGAAATGTTATTAAAGAAATGGCCAAAAGCAAAATATATAGGTTATTTTCAAGCAAATACAAATACTTATGCTCCTGTAGAAAAATTAAAAAAGCTATATGAACCAATCATAGAACTAGATAATGTTGTAGGATTAAATATTGCGACTCGTGCCGATTCAATAACAGAGGAATGTTTAGATTATCTAGAAGAACTAAATAAAAGAACATATTTAACAATAGAATTAGGACTACAAACAATAAAAGAAGAAACATCTATATTAATTAACAGATGTCATACACTAGATTGTTTTACTGATATGGTAGAAAAATTAAGAAAAAGAAAAATAAATGTAGTTGTTCATATTATTAATGGTTTACCTAATGAAACAAAAGAAGATATGTTAGAAACAATAATATTTCTAAATAATCTAGATATACAAGGAATTAAAATACATATGCTATCAATAGTAAAAGATACTGCATTAGAGAAATATTATAAAAAGAATAAATTCCATATATTAACAAAAGATGAATATATAGATATAGTAGTAGACCAATTAGAATTATTAAGACCAGAAATTGTAATTAATAGAATTACAGGAGATCCTAACAAAGAATATTTAATTGAACCTAATTGGTTATTAAAAAAGTTTGTAGTAATGAACGATATAGATAAAGAAATGGTAAAAAGAGACACTTATCAAGGAATAAAAACTAAATAACATAATACAAAATTGGACACTATTTTAGTGTCCAATTTTAGTAAATTATTGTAATTATCAACAATTATCTCTATAATGTTATTAAAGGTAGGAGTGTTTCTATGGAAGATGCAATTAAAAAGACAAGAATAATATCCATAACTTTAGCAATCTGGGGAGTAATATTCCTAATTACTGGAGGAATATTATCTACTATAGATAGAACTATAGTAAAAACAGAATACTCCGTAAATGTAGATAATCAAAAAGTTAGCGATTTAAGAACAAAAGAAATAAAACTAAAAGATATGGAATTAGAAGAAAACAATCCACTAAGTGTAGATCCTGCCGATTATATAGTAGATTCTGATCAAATAAGTGAAAATATATTAAAAGCATTAAAGTTAGATACATCAATGGTAAATATTAATGAACCAGGTGAATATAAATATACAATCAAATATAAGAAAAAAGTATATACAGGTAAATTCACTATAACAGAAAAAAAACTACCTACAGTAACATTAACATTAAAAGAAATTAATCTAAATGTTGGAGATGCTATAAGTAGAAATGTAAGTAGTTATATAAATGAAAGTTTACCTGAAGAAGTATATAATAATCTAACATTAGATTTATCTAAAGTATCTACAGCAAAAGCTGGAGTATATGAGTATTACATATATTACAATAATGAAACTTATCAAAATAAAATTATTGTAACAGAGACTCAAACAGGACCTAAAGTAATAACTCCTACAGAAGAAGGAGAAACAAATACCGATAATACAACAGAAAATTCAAATAACAATTAAAGACTACTTAGTAGTCTTTTTCTTTACATTTAAATCAATATATCTATCATCTTCACATAATAAACAACTATCTATTAAATAACACACATCTTCATCCAAAGAATAATAATTTATTTTATATGAATTACTTTCATTATCTTTAAAATATTTTTTACTAACAGAAACAACTAAATCATATAAAGATCCTTCTTTGTATGACATCATTAACTTATCTGTTTCCATATTAGCACCATACTTATTAGAATAAATAGTCCCTATTATATCCCAACACCTACTATTAAAAATATCATAATTTTCTCTATCATCATCATTATAAGCAACTTTAGCATTATCCATACTCTTTAATAATGAGATAGTATCTTCATAAGAACTATATTTTGACACTTCATTAATAAAAGAATCTAAATCATGAGAGAAATAGCATTTTCTCATAAAGTCACTTCCAAACATCTCAATAAGTGCCTTTGTCATAGATACTTCATTTGAATAAACAAACACTTGATTTTTAAAATATTCATTTACCAATACTTGAGTCATACCTTCATTTAAAGCATCACCAATATAACCATTATTATCATCAGCTATAAAAACAAATCCAGAATTCGAATAAAAATGTAACATTTCATGAAATATAGTTGTATAAACTAAATTTTCATCTAATCCTTCTTTTAAATACATAGTATTTGTTTCAGGATCATACCTACCAATAATATCATTAGAAGTATTAGTTAATAATTTATCATCAGAAGTATAAACAATATTTAGTTGAGAAAATCTATCTATAACATCTTCTTGATCTATATAATCGCTATTATCTTTTACTACAGACTTAGTTAGATCAAGTATTTCTTTCTTAAAATCATTATCACTACGCTTATATAACTCTTTATAAAAACCAGATGAATCTAAATTGTTTTCAACAGAAACCGTGGGAACTTTATTAGTTTTAGCCTCACTATAATTTGAACAACCATTTAGATTTATTGCTGTAGCAAGAATGTTTAAAGATAAAATAGTCGTTACTAGTAATTGTCTTCCTTTTAAATTATTTTCATATAAAACATTATATTTATTATTAAGAGAAGGAATATATTGTTCTACTCCATCTAAATAAAACTTTATTCTTTTTGAGTCAATATCATAATATATATCAAATATTTTCCCATCACAAAAGAATTCACTACAATAAATCAACCAAACCACCACTCTTTATTAACTAAGACCTATTATTTTACCATCTACTAGATCAATATGTTCATAATTTGGAACTCTTGGCAAACCAGGCATAGTCATAATATTACCAAGTAAAACAGTAATAAAACCAGCTCCATTATAAAGTCTTACATCTTTAACAGTAACTTCAAAATCCTTAGGAGCACCTAATTTTTTAGGATTATCAGAAAAACTATATTGAGTTTTCGCAATACAAATAGGTAAATCACTTTTATTATTATTTTCAAGATACTCAATAATTTTATTACTTTCGTTAGAATAATTCACTTTAGATGTATGATATATCTTACTACAAATCGTATTTATTTTTTCTTTTATAGATAAACCATCTTCATATAACAATTTGAAATCATATGCTTTATCACATGAATTAATTACTTTATTTGCTAAATCAATTGCTCCATCTCCACCATTGACATAGGCACTAGATGTTGAAAATAATACATTCTTTTTTTCACAAAAATCTTTAACAATTTCTATTTCTTCATCTAAGTCACCATCAAATTTATTCAAACAAACAACTAAATTAACCCCAAATTGACTTAAATTATCAATATGTTGTTCTAAATTACATAGTCCACCTTTTAAAGCACTACTATTTGCTAACATAATATCTTCTTTAGGAACACCACCATGATACTTTAATGCTTTAATAGTCGCAACCAATACTACACAATCAGGTTTCAAATCATTTAACCTACATTTTATATCAAGAAACTTTTCAGCACCTAAATCAGCCCCAAATCCAGCCTCAGTTACTACATAATCACATAAACTAAGACCCGTATTAGTTCCAATAACACTGTTGCACCCATGTGCAATATTAGCAAAAGGACCACCATGAATAATTACAGGATTATTCTCTAAAGATTGAACTAAATTAGGTTTTATAGCATTTTTTAGTAGAACAGCTAAAGATCCTTGTAAATTTAAATCTTTTACATAAATCATCTCATTCTTACTATTATATCCAACAACAATATTAGAAAGTCTATTCTTTAAATCATCTTCATCCTTTGCTAAACAAAACAATGCCATAATTTCACTTGCTGCTGTAATATTAAAACTTTCTTCTCTCTCTCCTTTAACAGATCTTAAAAATCTATCATTAACATCTAAACATCTATTAAAAGTAACTCTTTGTATATCTAATTTATTATCAAAATAAATATGATTATCTATAGCAGCACATATCAAGTTATTAGCAGCACTAATCGCATCAAAATCACCAGTAAATTGTAAGTTAATATCTTCCATAGGAACAACTTGAGAATATCCTCCTCCTGTTGCTCCACCCTTCATACCAAATACAGGTCCCATTGAAGGTTCTCTTAATACCGCAACACTATTTTTATCTAACTTTCTCAAGGCATCATTTAGACCAATACTTACAGTAGTTTTACCCTCACCCATAGGTGTAGGACTAATAGCAGTAACTAATATTAAATGTCCTTTTCTATTATCATCATAATTAATAATCTTAGCCTTATCATTTCCATATAATATTAAATTATCTTTTTTTATTCCTATTTCTCTTGCAACATCAACTATATCTTTCTTCTTAATAGAATTTGCAATTTCTATATCAGTCATAAAATCACCTCATTAGAGCATATTATATCACTTTTATTATACTAATTAAACTTACATATCTAAATAAAATAATAAGTTAATTTAACAAAATCTATATAGGATTTTCTTTTTTCATAAAAAGTAAGACTTAAAAAGAATAAAACCTCAATTTGTAATTAGTAATTCAAAGAGTTATTATCATGCCTACAAAGAGGAGGAAATATGAAAAAAATAATAAAAATCCTAGTAGTAACAATTATCCTACTAGGAACAATCAAAAGCATAAATGTTAATGCTGAAACATCAAATTTCTACAAAGGAGAAAAAATATCAGGAATATACATGATGGCATATAATCCAAATACAAAAGTAGGAATATATCAAGTAGCCAGGTTCATTAGAGAACAAAATACAAATAAAATAGCTTATTGTATTGATCCATATGATTGGTTTTATGACACATCTACTTATAATAGAGAAACTCCAAATATGAACGCTAATTTATTAGATAGAATTGAAAAAATAGCTCATTACGGATACGGATATGGTAATCATACAGATTCTTCATGGTATGCAGTAACACAAGCAATGATTTGGAAAGAAGTAGCTGGAAATGAAAACATTTATTTTACAGATACTCTAAATGGAAATAAAATTAATAGTTATGACAACATGATAAATGAAATAAATACAATTATAAATCAAAATGAAAAAACACCTAATATTCCAAATAATATAGTATTAGTAGAAGATGAAGAAAAAACGATTACAGATACCAATAATGTATTAGGAAATTATAATTCTACATCTAATATAGAAATTCAAGGAAACAATTTGATAATTAAAGGATTAAAACCAGGTGAATATAAAGAAAATCTAATAAGAAAAGATAATATATATGATGAACCAATATTATTTTATACAGCAATTGATAGCCAAAATGTAGTTAAATTAGGAAATCTAGAATCAAAAAATTTAAAATTAAATATTAAAGTAATAAATACAGAAGTAAATATTAAAAAAATTGATCTAGATACTAAAACAAATAAGCCTAGTGGAGAAGCTAAGATAGAAGGAACAGAATTCTCTATAGTAGATGAAAAAAACAATATAATTAAATCATTTAAAACAGATGAAACAGGCTCATATAAGCTTAATAATCTACCATTAGGAAAATATACATTAATAGAAGAAAAACCAGGAATAGGCTATAAAAAAAGTGATAAAACTATTGGATTTGAATTATCAAAAGAAAATAATAAAAAAGATATAGAATTTAGTAATGAAGTAATTAAAAAGAAAATAAAAATCATAAAAACATATGGAACTAAACAAAAACAAATAAAAGAACCAAATATAGAATTTAATGTATATGATAAAGATAATAATTTAATAAAAACAATAAAAACTAACAGTGAAGGTGAAACAGAAATTATCCTTCCATATGGTAACTATACAATAAAACAACTTACAACAACAGAAGGATATGAATTTAGTAATCCAATAAATATAAAAGTAGAAAACGAAGAAGAAGAAACATATACATTAAAAGACTATAAAATAAATGTTCCAAATACAAAAATATCACTAAAAGATTTTATAATATTTCTATTTCAAAGTTTCATTATATGAAATATATAAAGTTTATAATAATTATTGTTATGTATTCTCTAATATGTTTTCAAACATATAATAAAGTAAAAGTAAATTCTATATCTTTAAGCACAAAAATTGGAAGTAATTTACAAAAAGAAAAACATAAAGAAGACATAATTGGACATATAACAATCAAAAAAATAGGAATTAATAAAGAATTATATAAAATAGATAGTATAGAAAATAATGTAGATAGAAATATTACAATATTAGAAGGATCAGACTTGTTTGATGAAGATAATTCATTTACCATTATTGCTGCACACTCTGGTACAGGTCCAATAGCATACTTTAAAGATTTAGACAAATTAAACAAAAATGATGAAATAGAAATAAATTATAATGGAAATAATTATACATATATAGTTAAAGATATATGGAACACTAAAAAAACAGGTAGCATAAATGTTCCAAAACAAAATAACAAACAATTAGTATTAACTACCTGTTCACCAAATAAAAACAATTATCAATTAATAATAAATAGCACAATAAAAGAATAGTATTAACTATTCTTTTCATTTAATATAGAAATCGCTTTTTGTAGTTGTAAGTCTGTATTATTTAAATCATTTAAATCATATCTTTCAATATCTATATCTGGATCTAGTCCTCCAGTAGTACCTCTATTCAACCATTTTCCCTTAGATGTTAACCATCTATCAGTTGTATATTTGTAACTACTTCCACTATTTAGATTAACTTCTTTTTGAATTGTTCCTTTTCCATATGTTTTCTTTCCAATTAAAGTAATATCACTATAATTATCATCAAAACATGCAGCAACTATCTCAGCAGCACTAGCTGTATTTTCATTAATTAATATAACAACAGGATATTTTCTACTATCTTTCTTAGTAGTTTTTATTTTTGTTTTCTTATTATTAGATTCAACTTGATATATAACTACTCCCTTTTTAAAGAAGGGCTCTACTACTCTATTAACTTGATTTAAATGTCCACCAGGATTATCTCTTAAATCAATTATTAAAGAAGAAATATTTTCTTTTTCTAACTCATTCAATTTTTTTTCAAATTGATCTCCTGTATTAGCATAAAAACTTGTTATTTCTAAATAACCTATATTATTATCTTTAATATCACTAAATACAGAATCAATAACTATCCTATCTTTTTTAATATTAAAAGTAATTTCATTTCCATCACGATTAACAAGAAATTTTATTTTCTTATTATCTGCACTACTTATAGTATCACGCATTATATTAAAATTATCTTTAGTAATATTTATACCATTTACTTTAACAATTATATCCCCTTTTTTCATACCAGCTTTATCAGCAGGAGAATCATGAATAATATCAATAATTTTAATATTATCACCATCTACCGTAATAGTAATTCCAACACCATCATAATATCCAGAAATTGAATCATTAAAATCATCAGTTTCATTTTCATTCATATATGTAGAATAAGGATCATCCAAAGAATTAACCATTCCATTAATGGCAGAATCAATTAATTCGTCTTTATTCACTTTATTATAATAATTATTAACAATAGAATTATAGGTAGATATAAACTCTTGCAAGTTCTTATCAGAAGAATCTAAATAATTATATTTAGTTAAACTAAAAATAACACCTATAACACTACCAAATAAAATTGATAAAATCATAATAAGAATAACTTCCAAAGTACTAAAATAAGTAGTTCTTTTGCTTTTAATTACTTCTACAGGTTTATTATCTTCAATTTTTCTTATAGTTTTACTTTGGTTTTTTAATTCTTTTCTATCAATAAGATTAAATTTTCTATTCTTGTTCATAGAAACACCTCATATATATAAATATACCATAAATAAAAGAAAAAGGCATTATTGCCTTTATTATTAAAATGGCGCCCCAACTAGGACTTGAACCTAGGACCCCTTGATTAACAGTCAAGTGCTCTAACCAGCTGAGCTATTGAGGCATTTAAAGATTATTAACTTAAATAATCAATAACCTTTTCTTCTCCTTCAATATATTGAGAAATACTACCATTAGAAATCTCAATTAAAGTAGGATCTTTAACTTTTAATTCACTTGCTTTAGTAGCTTTAGGATTACTAGAATCTTTACTAGTAACACTAGCATTTATAGCATCATTATAATCAACATAATAAACAGGTAATGCTTTATCTTTTGATTTATAATTACTTACAGCAGTAGTAATATCTCCACCTTTATCTCGATTATAAAAAATAACTAAATATTTTTTATCACTCATACTAAAAGTAGAACCAGCAGATATTTGTTCATAACTAATAGAACCTTCAACTATTCTAACTTTATCAGGCTTATTAATAATATAAACTGATAATAAGTAAAAAAGTGCTGCTATAACTAAAACAACAACAGCAGTAATAATTATATTCTTATAATTATTACCTTCAATAGAATCAATATTATAATTATTTCGTGCCATCATAACCACCTAGAAAGTATTATATCACAAATAAAACGCAATACAAAGAAAAAACTCAAGTCCACAATGAACTTGAGTTTTATTATTAACCAGTTACAGTTATTGAAACTTTCTTATTAGATGTAACTTCATATGTTAGAGTTAAGTCATCACCAGTAACTTTAACAGTATATTCACTTGTTCCCGGCTTAGCATTACTTAAATCAACATATGCTTTAACATTATCAACATTAACTCTTTGAATAGCTTCGCTACTACCAGTAACTTTAACAGTAACAGTAGAATCAGCTTCACTAGCGGCTTGTGCAGTCATACCAGCAGGTAAATTCTCAGGAATAATTCTAACTCCTTCAATAGTCTTAGATTCACTAGAATCAAGTGTTACTTTAACTGTAATTTGAGTTTCACTAAGTTCAGTAATTCCATTAGGAGCATTTAATGTAATATTAAATGTCTTATCTTTACTTAACTTATCAACATCAATTTCTACTTCTAACTGTTCTAATTTATCAACAGCAGCTTCACTACCATATACAGTTACTTTACTAATATTACTTTCAATAGACTTAATTGATTTTCCTAAACTTACTGTTCCCTTAGGAATAATCTTTATAGGTACTTCCTTACTTGGAGAAGTAATTCCTAACTTACATGTTATAGTCTTAGGTACAATTTCAACACTAATTACTTTACCATTAGCGTCGTATGCAACTAAAGGAACATCTTTTAGAGTAACCTCTCCAACTGAACCAGCAGGAATATCATTAACATCTACTAATGCTTTAACAGTTGCTACTTTATCAAGACTTTCTTGACTACCCTTAACAATAACTTCAGATCTATCTAAAGTAACTTTATCAATATATAACTTAGAATCTAATTCATCTTGATGTAATATATCATAAGTAAGTGATTTAGTAGTACTTACTTTCTTATAAATAGTAATTGTTACTTCACTAGGATCTAATTTATAATCTAAACTCTTTAATGGTTGAGAATATTTCAATTTAACTTTGTGTTGACCAGGTTTCAAACCAGTTAAATCAACAGTAACTCCATTAGATGGAGATTGTTTAGCTAAGAAAATATGTCTCTTTTGACCAACTAATGTAATATCAACAGCATCAGGTAATCCTTCAACAACATATAATTCTTCATTATATATAGCAGTTACAGGTTGTTGATATAATATTTCAGCATATTGATCAATTGCAACATCATTTTCTTTATCAATGACTATAAAAGTAGAAAAAGCCAAAATCAAACTAATAATAAGTAAGAATGATTTATTTCCACTCATCTTATCAAAGAATCTACCACCATCATTAATCCATTCACCAAATTTGAAAAACAATTTAGTAAGTGGTGTAATTAAAACCTTATCAAAAAATCTTCCGATTGAACTGAATAATCTTATAAAAATATTATTACTTTTCTTCTTCATAAATATCTTCCTCTTCCTCAGTCTCGTAATCTTCTTCAGTTCTAGGTTTTAATTCATCTATTAATAACATTCTTACATCATCTAAACTTAAATCGTATAACATTTCTCCTTTGATACAAATGCTAATCTTACCAGTTTCTTCACTAACTACAATATTTATAGCATCAGTTTCTTCACTTAATCCTAAAGCAGCTCTGTGTCTAGTACCTAAATTTCTATTAATTTTTGTACTACTACTTGTAGGGAAAACTGCTCCAGCACAAGTAATTCTATCACCTTGAATAATACATCCACCATCATGTAATGGATTACCTTCATAGAATATAGCAACCAATAAATCACTTGATAAATCAGCATATACCTTCTTTGCTTTTTCAATATAATTTGCTAAAGAAACATCTCTTTCTAATACAATTAGAGCACCAATTCTTTCTCTAGACATAAATTCACAAGCATTAACTATTTCATAAACTAATCTTTCTCTTTCATCAACAGTTAATATCTTATGCTTTCCAAGTAATTGGCTACGACCTAATTGTTCTAAAATAGTTCTAATTTCAGGTTGAAAAATTACAATTAAAGCAATTGGTCCCCATTCAATAATATATTGTAATAAAACTTGTACAGTAACAAGATTAAAAATATCACTAATAATATTTAAAATAACAATAAATACAACACCCTTAAAAATAAGAGCTAATTTAACATTATTCTTAATATTTTTAAATATATAATAAAATATAGCCCATACAATGAAAATATCTAATAAATTTCGTAATATGGACAAAACATTTATATTCATCGCATCTCCTCCAATAAAAATAAGTGACAACCTTAATTATCAATTATCACTTATAATTTTAACATTTCAACACTAAAATATCAACGCATTAAGCAGTTTTTTTCAAAGTCTTTCCTCTACTTTTAACATTATTGTCATCTTTCTTAACACTAAAGTAAACAACTTTGTTATTAAGTTTTGGTCTTGTTTTAATATAATCATCATATTCAGCTTTTTCTTCATCAGTTGCATGTTGAGAAATAACATCTTTATTATCCATACAAACTAATTTTAATCTGTCTCCAAAATGATAGTTATCAACTTCTG
>JAEEGL010274302.1_pt1 | contig 19024 bp, 12 predicted proteins | sample 9134231 | NCBI WGS metagenome assembly JAEEGL01 (sample SAMN16246548, study PRJNA631951) | gut metagenome | biome: gut microbiome; feature: rumen; material: fiber-attached | host: Bos | place: Iran: Karaj | collected 2018-10 | reverse complement strand
TTGACTCTGCTGCTCAGGTAGCTCAGGATATGATGCGTGCCATCAAGGCTAAGAACCTGGAAAAGGAGTTCGGCGGTAACAAGGCAGAAGGTGAGAAGTTCCTTGCTGAGAATGGTAAGAAGGAAGGCGTGAAGCTGCTCCCCAGCGGTGTTCAGTACAAGGTCATCAAGGAGGGTACTGGCGTTATGCCTAAAGATACTTCTCGTGTGAAGGTACACTACGAGGGCCGCACACTTGATGGTAAGGTGTTCGACAGCTCTTACAAGCGCGGTCAGCCCACCGACTTCCGTGCCAACCAGGTAATCAAGGGTTGGACCGAGGCTCTGGTTCCCATGCCTGCTGGCTCTATCTGGGAGGTTTACATTCCTCAGGAACTGGCTTATGGCGAGCGCCAGCAGGGTGCTGACATCAAGCCCTTCTCGATGCTGATCTTCAAGATTGAACTGATTGAAGTAGATCCTAAGAAGTAATGCAAGAGACCAGACAAAACAAAATAGCGCGTCTGCTCCAGAAGGAACTTAGTTTGATATTCCAGGAGCAGACGCGCTCCTTACATGGGGTGATGGTCAGTGTGACTCGGACGAAGATATCGCCCGACCTCAGCATTTGTACCGCCTATCTGAGCATATTCCCCTCAGAGCGCGGCGAGGAGCTCATCAAGAATATCACCAAGAACGAGAAGCAGATACGCTACGAGCTGGGAACACGAATCCGTCATCAGATGCGTATCGTGCCCGAACTCCGATTCTTCATTGACGACTCGCTGGACTACATTGAACGTATTGACGAGCTTTTGAAAAAGTGAACTTCCCCTTTTACATCGCACGGCGTTATCTCTTTTCGAAGAAGTCGACCCATGCCATCAATGTCATTAGCGGCATTTCGATGGTAGGGGTTGCTGTGGCTACTATGGCCTTGGTGGTAACGCTGAGCGTGTTTAATGGGTTCCACGATTTGGTGGCATCCTTCTTCACCCAGATGGACCCGCAGCTGAAGGTGGTGCCCGTCAAGGGTAAGACCGCTCTGGCTGCCGACCCGATATTGACCAAGATACGCCAGTTGCCAGAAGTTGAGGTCGCTACAGAATGTCTTGAGGAACAGGCGCTGGCCGTCTATCACGACCGTCAGATGATGGTCAAGGTAAAGGGTGTTGACGACAACTTCGCTCAACTGACGCATATCCGCGAGATTTTGGAGGGCGACGGTGAATTTGAACTGCATGCTGCCGATATGAGCTACGGCATTCCGGGCTTGGGTGTGGCTTATCAGCTTGGGCTGGGCTATACCTATGAGCAGCCGTTGAAGATATTTGCTCCACGTCGCGAAGGCCAGCTCAATATGGCCAATCCAACAGATGGATTCGTTGCCGATGAGCTTTTTTCGCCTGGTGTCGTGTTCTGCATGAAGCAAGGCAAGTATGACAAGAACTACATCTTGACCTCTATTGCCTTTACGCGTCATCTGTTTGATTTGGAAGGCAGACTGTCGTCGCTTGAGTTACGACTGAAGCCCGGCAGCAATTTTGACCGTGTGAAAGCACAGATGCAGGAGCTGGCTGCAGATCAGTTCAAGGTGCTGGACCGCTATGAGCAGCAGGACGACACGTTCCGCATCATGAAAGTTGAGAAGCTGATAGCCTATGTCTTCCTGACTTTTATCCTCATCATAGCCTGTTTCAATATCATCGGCTCATTGTCCATGCTGATTATTGACAAGAAGGACGATGTGGTAACCCTGCGTAATCTGGGGGCTACCGAGCGGCAGATAACCCGTATTTTCCTGTTCGAAGGTCGTTTGATATCTGCTGTAGGAGCCGTTTTAGGCATTATTATTGGTTTGTTACTCTGTTGGATGCAACAGCAGTATGGCTTCGTACGGTTGGGTAGCAGTGAGGGCTCTTTCGTAGTCGATGCCTATCCCGTCAGCGTCCATCCTTGGGATGTAGTTTTGATTTTCCTCACCGTTCTGGCTGTAGGTTTCCTCAGTGTTTGGTATCCTGTGCGATATTTTTCCAAGCGATTACTGAAATAAAAAAGAGGCTCGAAAGCCTCTTTTCTGTGATCCGCTTGGGGCTCGTCATCGAGCTTGCTCGCTTTGACCTTTAGGTCAAAGAACCCTTGGGTGAGAACCCCAAGCAACAAAAAAAGAGGTCATTAAGACCTCATTTTTTTTGTGATCCGCTTGGGGCTCGAACCCAAGACCCCAACATTAAAAGTGTTGTGCTCTACCAACTGAGCTAGCGGATCAGCCTGTTTTGCTAAAAGCGGGTGCAAAATTACATATAAAATCTGACACTGCCAAATTTATTGCGATGTTTTTTCATTTTTTGCCTCCCTCTTCCGCAATAGCACGCTGGTAGCACTCTCTACACAGCGGCTCATATTCCTGCGTCTCACCCAGTAGTACACGTTTGTCATTCTGTACAGTACGGTGGCTGACATAAGCCAGCGATCCACACTTTACACAGATGGCATGCACCTTAGTGACGTCGTCGGCAATGGCGCAGAGTGCAGGCATCGGACCAAAGGGAATGCCTTTGTAGTCCATATCCAGTCCAGCTATGATGACGCGGATGCCTCTGTTTGCCAATTCATTGCAAACACCCACCAGTCCATCATCGAAAAACTGGGCCTCGTCAATACCTACCACATCGATATTACTCGAAAGCAGCAGGATGCTAGCTGACGAGTCGATGGGAGTCGACGGAATGGCGTTGTGGTCGTGGCTGACCACCTCCTCATCACTATACCGCGTGTCAATGGCAGGCTTGAAAATCTCCACATGCTGCTTGGCAAACTGTGCACGGCGTAAACGGCGTATCAGTTCCTCAGTCTTACCTGAGAACATGGAGCCGCATACCACTTCTATTCTTCCTGGACGACGTGTTTCGCCCGATGATGGATATGTAATCATGTGGCAAAATTACAAAATAAATATGAATTATGCATTATTATTTCATAATTATTTTTTATCTTTGCAGCCGAATATGGGCATATTGTACATCGTTCCTACACCAGTAGGCAATATGGAAGACATGACGCTTCGTGCCATCCGTATTCTGAATGAGGCCGATCTCGTGTTAGCTGAAGACACCCGCACATCGGGCATCCTGCTGAAGCATTTCCAGATTCAGCAGCACTTGATGTCTCACCACAAATTCAACGAACATGGTACTAGTGCTTCCGTTGTGGAGCGCCTGCAGGCAGGCCAGACGGTGGCTCTCATCAGCGATGCTGGCACACCGGGAATCTCTGATCCAGGGTTCTTTCTGGTGCGTGAAGCCGTCCGTGCAGGCATTGAGGTACAGACCTTACCTGGCGCTACAGCCTTTGTGCCCGCCTTGGTTTCCAGCGGTCTGCCCTGCGACCGCTTCTGTTTCGAGGGCTTCCTCCCGCAAAAGAAGGGACGCCAGTCGAAGATAGAATCGCTACGCGACGAAGAGCGCACGATGGTGTTCTATGAGTCTCCATATCGAGTACTGAAGACCCTTCAGCAGTTCAGCGAGGTGTTTGGTTCGGAACGACAGGTCAGTGTCTGCCGTGAAATCTCCAAGGTACATGAAGAGAGCATCAGAGGAACCTTACAAGAGGCGATAGCCCATTTCACTGAGCATGAGCCTCGCGGCGAGTTCGTCATTGTGCTTGCCGGAAAGACAAAAGAATAATTATAACCAACGAAATAGAAGAAATGAAAAAGCTTTTGATATTGACTGTTGCGCTACTCTCGATGGTAGCATGTAAGCAAAAAGGCCCTGATCCTAAGGATTTGGCGATGGTTCAACAGCGCGATTCGTTGAACCGTATCATTGCACAGAAAGACAACGAGATCAATGACATGATGTTAACGATGAATGATATTGTGGAGGGCTTCCGTGCCATCAACGAGGCTGAAGACCGTCTCACCATAGCCCGTAGCGGCGAAGGTGCCTCGTCGTCAGAACGCATCCGTGAGAGCATGCAGTTCATCCAACAGACCATGCAGCAGAATCGCGAGCTTATCAATAAGTTGCGTAACCAGTTGCGTCAGAGTTCTGTCAATGCCGACCAGTTGCGCAGAACGCTCGACAACCTGTCACGTCAGATGGAGGAGAAAGATGCCCAACTAAAACAGTTGCAGGCCGATTTGCAGGCTAAAGACATCCAGATTGAGGAACTCAACGAGCAAGTGACCGACCTGAACACCAATGTAACCGTTCTCAAAGAGGAGAGTTCCCAGAAGACACAGACCATCACGACACAGGACAAGCAGCTCAATACCGCTTGGTTTGTCTATGGAACAAAGCGTGAGTTGAAGGAACAGAATATCTATGACGATGGAAAAGTACTGCAGTCGAACTTCAACCGTGATTATTTTACCAAGATTGATATTCGTGTCGACAAGGAGATACGCCTTTATAGTCGTTCGGCCAAACTGCTAACTTCTCATCCTGCCTCCGCCTATACGCTGGCTCAGGATGCCAACAAGCAGTACACCCTCCGCATCACCAATCCCCAGCTGTTCTGGTCTACCAGTAAGTATCTGGTCATCTTGGTGAAGTAGGGAAGTTGCTTGTGACTTCTTACATGATGACTTTCTTACCGTTCACAATGTAGATTCCTTTTGACAATCCCTTTTTTGTCCCTATCATGGATCCATTCAAATGGTAAATGGAAGCATTATGGCTTTGTCTTGTTTCCTTGCGAATGGTTTCTATGCCAGTACTAATGTCGTCAACATCCTTGTTTGAGACAAGAAGTTGGCCATCGCTTGTCTTTTTTAGGGTGGCAAATTGAACGCCTCCGGAGCACCTAACAGTCTGTCTTTCCGAATCACGATCTTCTTTCGATGTCAAGTACATCCGATAGATACCTGGAGATAAATCCTTAAAACCATTCATATAGACAGGCTCTTGTTCTTCTGTCTTGTCGTTGATAAAGTAATAACCATAGAAAGGTCCTACGGTTCCGCTTTCCTCTTCGTGGGTGTTGATCAAATTAAGATGAGTTACATCAGAAGCATTAGCCTTATTAACCAATGTCAGATCTAACGTGCCGTTAAAATCCAAGACCGTATAGTTGAACATATAGAGGAGATTCATTTCCAATACGTCATTATCGTAGACAGCATAATCAACAGAGTCGGCTATCCATAATGAGCTGTATTTGTCTTCAGAATCAGGTGATTCCTGTGGCTTGGTGCCTAGAACCATTGATTGTAAATGGTTGAACTCATTACCGTAGTATTTTAGCATATCCAGGTCGAAGAAACCATCACCGTCTCCTCCCCAGCCCCAGTTAACATATACCAGTCCTTCGGCATCTATGCCACAAAGCAGGAACTCATGGCCGTTATTGCCTTCTTCGTCGGCACCGGCAAACATAATAGGCATCTTCTTTGCCAAAGCAGAATAGATTAGTTCTTTCCATTCCTCATCAGCATAGCAGTCACGATCATAATATCTGATAGCAAGTGAGTCATATTTAAATACGTTTTTTAGCGCCAGAGCCATATAATGGTCACTTGTTCCGCTTCCATCGGAAGAGTAAGTCATATTTGTCGCATATCCACAGTCACGCATCAAAGCAGCTACAGCTTGTACAGGGTCTGATAACCTGAGGTCTGTTGCCTTGTAGCTGTTTTTCATATTTCCCCAGTTGTAGGTAGTATTTATTGTCTTGTTATAAGCCTTGTCATTTAGATAGTATGAGCCATCTCCTGTTGCTGTGGCAGGGTATTTATAATAGTATAACACCTGTGCCAAAGTCGTTGCCACACAGCCGGTCATACAGTACTTACCATTATCTTTCGGGCATAAATAGTAATATGGTTTTTCTTGGTCCCATGTTGACGATATGAATGGTTCTATAGCAGTATAACTTGCTCTGTTGCTATTAGACTCAATCATGTCATTCTTCGCCTGGATGGTTTTCTCTGCTACTCGTAGCCACCATTTCATTCCTTCGGGTAGGCGATTTTTATCGAATTTTTTCTTTGAATAGCCAATAATAGGTCTGCTATTATCGTTTCGATTGATTATTACAAACCCTTCTTCGTTCCCATAAATATACAATTTGCCTCTATTCTCCAATAGACTGACATCTTTGTTTGCAAGTTTATGCACAGCGAGACGCTTCATCTCGCTGATGGTTCGTTGTTGAGCGTACACACCAAGAATACACAATTGAGCGACTAAAAGAGCGAATATTTTCTTATACATGAGAAACGGGATTTGTTATGAATAAGGTGTGTCGGTTATGAGCCGACACACCTTTATTTAGTTTTAATTAAAATTACTTAGGTAGGTTATCTGACCAACCTGCATTCTGTTCAGTGCCATAACCTGCATTGATCTCAGCAGCAGGAATAGGATAAACGAACTTAGCAACATCAAAATTCTGCTTAGTTGTTGCGACTGTAATCTTCAGACCCTGACGGCGTGCATCATACCAACGGAAGCCCTCCTGATAGAGTTCACGGATACGCTCGTCGTTAATGAATGACATCAGGTCGTCCTTTGTTGCGGGCAGATCGTCAGTGCTGGCAATGTCGGCATCACGACTAGCAGTGAAGAACAATGCCTCCTTAGCCTCGTTGGTATTGCCCAACTGAGTCTCGCACTCAGCCAGAATCAGATACATCTCTGAAACGCGGAATACGGGGATGTTGCTGACAGCCTGGGCAGTAGGAAGGCCACAGAATTTGTAAGCGGTCTTGGCCAAAACACCTGCACGGCAGTCGTTTTCTCCGAAAATTCCTTGTACAGCAGCAGAAATCTTGCCACCATAGCTGCCATACAACGTGTTCAGGGCGTTAGCTGACAGGTTATCATCATTAGTCTTGTTGATAGTCAGAATATCCTCAGGTGAGATGGCATTTGATGACCACATCGAAACATAGTTTTCAGCAGTAGCACCATCAGAGCCGCGCTCGTCAATAGCATTCTGAGCAGCAGTCTTAGCTTCAGCATACTTGCCCATGAAGAGGTTTACACGAGCCTCCAAAGCATAGATGGCAGCCATGTTGAAATAGAACTGTGGAGCACCGTTCATCTCATCCTCACCAGCATAGAGTTCCTTTGCCTTTGCGATGTCGCTGAGCACCTGTGCGTAGCAATCCTCAACACTTGAGCGATGAACCTCATCAGCAATAGTGTAAGACTTGTCTTTCACGAGAATAATACCCAGCTGGCTGTTGGTCTGACCTGCTTTATATGGCAGACCGAAGATGTTGGTCAGCGTGAATGTTGCCAAAGCACGCAGTGCATAGCACTGTGACATATAAGAATTGATTGCAAACTCTTCATCCTCTGTGACTCCTGCTTCCATAATCTTCTCAGCACCATTGATGGCGCGTGTTGAACGGTCAATAACTTTATAACCATAATTCCAGATATCGTCCAGTTCTCCATTGGTATCAGTAATCTGATAAGTGTTAATCTGAACAAAATGTCCAGAAGAAGCATCAGCCGTAGCAAGATCAGAAGCCATGTCACCTACTGCCACAACATAATTTCCATAGAAACGGTAGTTACCCAATGCATAGTAGGCACCAATCATACCGTTCTTTACATCCTGGGCTGAATTGAAGGCTGTCTCAGATGTCTTGTTCTGATCCATGTCTACATCAAAGTAGGCATCACCACAAGAGGCCAGTCCTAAAGTCAAAGCAGCACCTATTGCTAATATTTGAATCTTTTTCATTGTCTTCTTCATTTTCTAGTTTCATTAAAAACTTACGTTTACGCCAAATACAACGTTACGTGACTGTGGGAAGTTCCACCACTGTACACCATTGGCACCAACACTGGCAGGATCGAAACCACGATAGTTGCTTGCACCCCATGTGTAGAGGTTGTCTGCCTGTACGTAAACTCTCAGGCGAGTTACATAGAACTTCTCTGTCAATTCGGTTGGGAAAGTGTAGCCGAGTGTGATGTTACGCAGTTTGAGGTAGTTACCGTTCATCAAGAACTGGCTGCTATGCTTACCTGCAGCACCGAATGCCTCTAAGCGGGGAACGCTTGTAATATCACCAGGCTGCTTCCAATGGTTCTCATAAACATACTCAGTGAAGTTCTCACCATAAGAGCCGCCAATCTGCTCATCATAGCGCAAACTGTTACCGTAAATCTTACGACCGAACGAATAGTTCAACTGGAACGAGAAGTCAATACCCTTCCAGTTCAGGTTGTTGGTGAACGAACCGAAGAAGCTGGGGTTAGCATCGCCTACATAGCGCTTTGCAGCTGCATTGTAGTCCTTTGTGGTCTCAGAGCCAGTCTCATTCAGATACCACATGGGTTCACCTGTTTCAGAATCAACACCGGCATATTCCTTCATCTTGAACTGATAGATAGGATAACCGACCTCAGTTGTCTGATAGGTTCCCTCAATAGGCATATCGGTAGAAAGTTTCTTCACTACGTTCTTATTGTGTGAACCTGTGATAGAAACATTCCAGTTCCAATCCTTATTCTTCAAGATGTTGATTCCGAGGGTGAACTCAATACCCTTGTTCTGCAACTCACCGATGTTCTTATAGTAAGAGGTCAGTCCCATTGCGTAAGAAGCGGGAACGGCGAACACCATATCGGTGGTGTTGTGAACATAGTAGTCAAACTCCAGATTGAAGCGGTTGAAGAGCGTAGCGTCCAAACCAACGTTGAACTTCTTGGTGCGCTCCCACTTCAAGTCGTTGTTACCCATCTGCTCGTAAGCCATACCAGGCTGGCTGTTGTAGTTCCAACCGAAGCCATAGAGGTCTTTGGCAGCATACCAAGAACCACCTACCTCAGAGTTACCAGAAGAACCGTAAGAAGCACGGATGGTCAGGTTCTGCAACCAGTTCTTTGTGCTCTCCATGAACTGCTCAGCAGAGATACGATACTTAGCACCTACAGAAGCGAACACACCCCAACGGTTGTCCTTAGAGAAGCGTGAAGAACCGTCAGCACGGAGGCTGGCAGAGAGATAATACTTATTAGCATAGTCGTATTCTACGTTTCCGAAGAATGAAGCCAAGGTCATACGATCCATGCTTGTAGATGCAGAGCCTGGAGTAGCAGCAAGAGCTACTTGTCTCATATCCTCAACAGGATAGTTAGAACCAGCCAGATAAGCCTGCTTCAAAATGGTCTTCTGAGCCTCCTGACCCAACATCACATTCAGATTGTGCAGTTTGTTGAAGGTCTTGATGTAATTCAGTGTGTTGGTGATAGACAGGTGAATGTTGTAGTTGTTTGAATCCTCACCCATACCACGCATATCTTTACCTTGTGGCTGCATGAACGACCAGAAACCGAACTCGTCAACGATGTGGGCATCGATGCTGGCACGTGACAGGAAGTGCAGATCCTTCATAAAGTTAATCTGTACCCAGGGCGAGAACAATACACGATACTGCTTTGCCAAGCTTTGGTCACCATATCCGCTACGAATAGCAACGGGGTTATAACCGTTAACTGTGTCGAAGTTCCAAGAACCGTCTTCATTATAAGGAGAAGTAATAGGCGATTGCATAAATGCCTGAGTGATAGGATCAGTGAAGTAACCACCACCGGCACCCATGTTTGTCTCAGAATATACAAGGTTGGTATTGAAACCGAACTTCACAATCTGAGAAGGCTCATGCTCAAAATTGAAGCGGAAAGAGTAGCGCTGCAAATCCTTGCCGATAACAATTGCCTGATCCTTCAAGTAGTCTAATGACAAGTAGTAAGAAGGAGTACCAGCAACAGCACCACCACCTTGAACGTCTACAGAGTAGTTCTGAGTGAAACCGGTGCGGGTAACAGCATCCAGCCAGTTGGTGTTTTTCTCTTCACCGAAACCATTCAGTGCCTTAAAGAGTTCCCACCTGTCATCTGCATTATTCAAATCGAATGCATTACCGAAATATCTCCAGTTATAATAAGCATCTGTACTATCATCACCCCACAATTCCTGCTCGTTAGCCAATGCCTCGTTCCACATTTCTTTATATTGTGAAGCACTAACAGGGTTGTACTTGAAGTGCTTGTAGGCAGGCATGAACTGCCAACCGATTTTAGCATTGAAACTTACCTTTGGCTTACCGCTCTTACCTTTCTTGGTGGTGATAACGATAACACCGTTGGCAGCACGAGCACCATAGATAGAAGTAGCGGTAGCGTCCTTCAGAACGGTGATGCTCTCAATATCGTTGGCATTCAGGTTGGCAAGAGGAGAAATCTCCTGACCCTCGTCAGAACGAATACCTACAACATCAGAAGAGAAAGTCACACCATCTACAACATACAGAGGCTGTGTACTAGAGTTCAGCGAGTTACGACCACGAATGAAAATCGTGGCAGGAGCACCAGGCTGACCTGACTCCATAGTCAACTGCAAACCAGATACAGAACCTTCCAAAGCCTTGATGGGGTTGGCATCAGTCTTATTGGCAATAGTCTTGGAGCTAACAGTAGAGGCAGCACCTGTGAAGGCAGCCTTACGAGTCACGCCATAACCGGTAACAACGATTTCACTCAGAGCATTCTCGTCGTCAGTCAATACAATGCGCATGTTTGCACGGGCACTGACCTCCAGTGGTTCCATACCTACATAGGTGATGCGCAGAGTCTTCTTGCCTTCTGGCAAAATCAACTCGAAGCGACCATTTGCGTCTGTTACAGTACCTTCATTAGTTCCAACAACCATAATCGATGCACCTATGACGGGCTCGTTGTCCAATTGTGTTACTACGGTACCATTAACTTTTGTCTGGGCCAGAGCAGTTCCTACCATGAGGAATAGCGTGGCCATAAACATCATTAGTCTTTTTTCCATAAACACTCTCTTGTTAATTAATAATATAAATAATAGATATTTCGTTTCTTGTTGTCTCTTCTTCGGAGAGCCATTATCCCCTTTCAGGGAAAAATTTCGTGCAAAGGTACTGTTTTCATTTGTAAAAGACAAATAAAAATTGCAAAAACTGCATTTTTTTATTCATTTTTTGATTACATGCTGTAGTTTTCGTGCCAAAATGATACAATTTTTGCCAAATTTGTTTCATTCCTCGCGCGTACATTGATTATATATAATCAAACTCGACCTGTATGATTGCAATTCTGCTCAAAAAGTGAAGGATTTTTAAGTTAAAATCATAACAAAGTGGAATAAAAATGCTCCAAAAGTTAAATTTTTGGGCAAAAATGTGTAATTTCTTTAATTTTTATTTGTTTGTTAAGAGATAATAATGTATCTTTGCACGGAATTACCCTTCTTTGGGATTGGTGTCTCCTCTTGGTGTCGAGGCCCCTGTGATATGAAACAACTATTTTAATTATTAACAATAAGAGAGTGTTTATGGAAAAAAGACTAACTATGTTTTTGGCATGTCTGTTCCTTAGTATGGGAATGGCAATAGCCCAGACGAAAGTTAATGGTACCGTTATCTCTGCTGAAGACAGCCAGCCCATTATTGGCGCAACCATTTTGGTTCAAGGCCAGAGAAGCGGTACAGTTACCGACGCCAATGGTCACTTTACGATTAGCGTTCCTTCTGGAAAGAAAATCGTAGTGAGCTACATTGGAATGGAATCACAAACCTTGACGCCAAAGAATGGCATGACAGTTTATCTGAGCAATAGTGCAGCTCTTGAAGAGGTTGTTGTCACAGGTATGCAGAAGATGGACAAGCGCTTGTTTACAGGTGCTACATCGAAAGTGGATGCTGAAAAAGCCAAGATTGATGGTATCGCTGATATCTCGCGCTCATTGGAAGGCCGTGTGGCTGGTGTGAGCGTGCAGAACGTATCAGGTACTTTTGGTACTGCTCCTAAGATCCGCGTTCGCGGTGCTACGTCAATCTATGGTTCGTCAAAGCCTCTGTGGGTAGTTGACGGTGTCATCATGGAAGATGTTACGGATGTCGATGCAGATGCCTTATCATCAGGTGATGCCGAGACGCTGATTTCGAGTGCCATTGCTGGTTTGAACTCAGACGATATCGAGTCGTTCCAGATTCTAAAGGACGGTTCTGCTACTTCTATCTATGGCGCTCGCGCTATGGCTGGTGTGATTGTCGTTACTACCAAAAAGGGTAAGCAGGGACAGACTCGCATCAACTATACCGGTGAGTATACCATGCGTCTGAAGCCTAGCTACTCGAACTTCAACATCATGAATTCGCAGGAGCAGATGGGAGTGTATAAAGAAATGTGGAACAACGGATTCTTTACTTTCTCGGGTTCCTACCGTTCATCAAGCAGTGGCGTGTTTGGAAAGATGTACCAGTTGATGAATACCTATAATCCTGAAACAGGAACATACGGCTTAGCTAATACCCCAGAGGCTATTAATGGCTATCTTCGTGAAGCAGAGTTGCGCAATACAGACTGGTTTGATGAGTTGTTCTCTTCATCAATTATGCATAACCACTCCATTTCAATGTCGACGGGTAATGAGAAGGCACAGTATTATGCATCTCTTTCGTTGATGAGTGATCCTGGATGGACAGAGCAATCTAAGGTAAATCGTTACACTGCTAATTTTAATGCTAATTTTAATCTTTCGAAGCATGTTAGCCTGAATACTATAGCTATGGCTAGCTATCGTAAGCAGAATGCCCCAGGTAGCTTGTCACAGAGTGTTAATGCTGTTACGGGTGAGGTAAGCCGTGACTTCGATATCAACCCTTATTCATTTGCTATCAACACATCTCGTACGCTTGACCCCAATGAGTATTATACACGTAACTATGCTCCCTTCAATATTCACAATGAACTAGCGAACAACTATCAGCAGTTCGACGTTGTAGATTTGAAGTATCAGGCAGAGCTGAAGTATAAGCCTATTCGTCAGTTGGAACTTTCTGCTATTGCAGCCTATAAGTATTCAACAACTAATCAGCAGCATTTTATAACAGACAAATCAAATCAGGCTATGGCATTCCGTGCTATGGATGACGCAACGATGCGTGATGCTAACCCATGGCTTTATACTGATCCTGATGTCTTAAACTCACTGCCCTTCTCAGTATTGCCTTCTGGCGGTTTCTATCGCAAGACCACTTACAAGATGAACAGTTGGGACTTCCGTGCTACGGCAAGTTATAATGATGCGTTCCACAATGACACACACATCGTAAATTTGTTCGGTGGTATGGAGGTCAGTGAGACTGATCGTACAAGAGATTTCTTCAATGGTGTTGGTATGCAATATGATATGGGTTATCTCGGATCTTACGATTATCGCTACTTCAAACAGGCCAGTGAGGAGAATTCAATTTATTACAACTTGAGCAACAGCTATGGCCGTGATGTAGCATTCTTTGGAACTGGAACTTATTCTTATAAAGGACGTTACATTATCAATGGTACCATTCGCTATGAGGGTTCTAACCGCCTAGGTAAGGCTACAAGTGCACGATGGTTGCCCACTTGGAACATCTCTGGTGCATGGAATGCCCATGAGGAGCCTTGGTTCCAGAAGACTTTCAAGAACGTGTTGACTCACGCTACGCTAAAGGCATCATACTCGCTGACGGGTGACAAACCTGCTGTAACAAATGCACAGGTAATCATTCAAAGCTACAACCCTTGGCGCTATCAGACAACAGACAAAGAATCGGGCCTTGAAATTTATGAATTTTCTAATCCTGATTTGACTTATGAGAAAAAGCACGAATTCAACTTGGGTATTAGTTTAGGATTCCTAAACAACCGCATCAATGTAGACTTCGACTGGTTTAAGCGTAACAACTATGACTTGATTGGTCCGCGTCAGACTAATGGTACGAAGGGTGTCATCACAGAATATGCAAATGTGGCATCCATGAAGTCACATGGTGAGGAATTGTCTATCTCTACAAAGAATATTGTCTCAAAGGACTTCCAGTGGAATACCGACTTCATCTTCTCACATGTAAAGACTGAGGTAACAGAACTTGATGCCCAGAGCCGAATCATCAATCTTGTGACTGGTACTGGATTTACTATGCCGGGCTACCCCTATCGCTCGCTTTTCTCAATTGACTTCCGTGGTTTAAATGAGCAGGGTATTCCTACTTTCATAAATGAGGATGGTAATTTGGTAACGAGTGACCATTATTTCCAGTCGTATGTGCTTGATCATTTAGTTTATGAAGGACCTACGGATCCTACTATTACGGGATCTTTGGGCAATACATTTAAATACAAAGGCTTCACTCTGAATTTATTTGTTACATATTCGTTTGGAAATGTGGTACGTCTTGATCCGTCTTTCCGTGCGAGCTACAGCGACTTGCTAGCTATGCCTAAGGAATTCAAGAACCGCTGGACGGTCGCTGGTGACGAGAAATTTACAGATATTCCAGCATTGGTAGACCGCCGACTTATTCAGGAAGATAATCACATCAGCTATGCCTTTAATGCATATAATCGTTCTACGGCTCGTGTTGCCAAAGGTGACTTTATTCGTATGAAAGAGATTTCGCTGAGCTATGACTTCCCCAAGAAGTGGATTGCACCATTGAAACTCAACAATCTCTCACTGAAGCTGCAGGCTACAAACCTCTTCCTGATTTATGCAGACAAGAAGCTGAACGGTCAGGATCCTGAGTTCTTCAACTCTGGTGGTGTGGCTGTTCCTATGCCTAAACAGTTTACTATGACACTCCGTCTGGGACTCTAATGTAATGGTAAAAAAGTTAAAATGATATAATTATGAAAAAATATATTGGAATATCAATCATCGCAGTGGCCCTCGGGCTGACTTCGTGTAACAATTATTTGGATAAGTTGCCCGATGACCGTGCCGAGGTGAATTCAACAGAAAAGATAAACAAACTGTTGGTGAGTGCATACGTTGATCATTCTCCCAGTTTCCTGTTTTGGATGAGCAGTGATGATGTTGATGATAATGGAAAAGCTTACTCTGCACAGCTAAACCAAGAGCAGATGTATCGTTGGCAGAGTGTTGAAGGACGTAACAATGATGATCCGCGCACGCTATGGAATAATTATTACGAGAAAGCAGCTACAGCCAATGAAGCTTTAAGTGCAATTGCTACGATGGGCAATCCTGCATCATTGTCTGGTCAGCGGGCTGAAGCTCTTCTCTGCCGTGCTTTTGCTATGTTTATGTGTGCCAATACTTTCTGTATGGCTTACGATCCAGGAAAGGCTGGTGAATATTTGGGAATTCCATATCCAAAGACACCTGGTGTGACAGTTGACAATCGTGGAACCTTGGCAGAGACATACGCTAATATAGCAGCTGATATAGAAGAGGCTATGCCTAATGTTGACGAAAATCATCTTTCTGTACCCAAGTATCACTGGAATCAGAAGGCTGCAAATGCCTTTGCTGCACGTTTCTTCCTTTACTATCACGATTACGACAAGGCAATCAAATATGCAACAGCATGTTTAGGATCAAATCCTTCTGAGATGCTTCATAACATAGAGCAGTGGTCCTCGTTAGGTGCAGTTGATTTCTTTCATGCCTATAAGAGTTCGAGCGTAAATGCCAACTTTATCTTCATGCCTGCTTACAGCATCTGCGGGCGTGTAACCTCAGGAAGCTCTGGCTACAAGCGTTTCGGTCTTAACAGAGTTATTACTCTGAGAGAGATGTTCTGGGTAAATACGCCCTGGTGGGGTAGCGGTTCTAGCGCTAATGTATTCTGGCCCTCGCACAAGCTATATGGTTCGAACCAGAATATCCGTTTCCCGGTTCAAAACGAGGAGTTTGAATATACGGACAAAGTGGGTGGAACAGGTTATCCTCATATTCTTGAAGTGCCTTTCCAGGGTGAAGAAACCTTGCTCTGTCGTGCAGAAGCTTATGCTCTAAAAGGTGATTTTGCCAATGCGATTGCCGACATGAACACTTGGGCAAGTTCTTACACTGCAGCTTCTTACATTTATACGAGTGGTGGAAAACGTTATATCAAGCGACGCGTAGACATTACAGAAGAGAATCTTAATTCTTTCTATGAATCTCTGCCTTATGCGCCTGTTACATCTGATGAGAGCATTACTGATGACGACGTGAAGAAGAATCCCGAATTGGAAGCTAAGCGCCGCCAGATCAAGAAGGCTCTTCATCCTCAGGGCTTCGAAGTTAATGCTGGCACTCAGGAAAACTGTATCCAGCTCATCTTGTGGATGCGCCGCGTTTGTATGCCTTATCAGGGAATACGTTTCCAGGATCTCAAGCGCTATGGCATCGAGTACAGCCACTTCTTGGATGGTGAGGATCCTCTAGTCTTCAAGGCTGGCGACTTACGTGGAGCTATTCAATTGCCTGATGATGTTATCCAAGCAGGTCTTGAAGCAAATCCGCGTGAGGGCTAAGGTAGTCTAACAACAAAGAGTGGATTAAGTAGTAATATAAAAACGAGACTATTATGAAATTTAAGAATATATTATATTTACTGATGGCTGCAGGCTTTATGACTGCCTGTGGAACTGATAACGATGTGGATTCATCGTACTCTGCATTCGACACTGAGATCCCCACGCGCTCGGTTTTCGATAACTGGCTTTTAGAGAATTACACAAAGCCATATAATATCAACTTTATTTATCGCTACAATGACAAAGAGACGGATAATGCTTATAATGTTATCCCTGCCGATTTAGAAAAGTCGAAAGCTCTTGCTGTCATGATCAAGCATGTTTGGCTTGATGCTTACGCTGAAGCTGTGGGCGAGTCATTTATCAAGACCTATAGTCCTCGTGTTTATCAACTTATAGGTTCGGCCGAATACTCAAGTGGTGGTTCTAATGAAATGGTGTTAGGTACTGCTGAAGGTGGTTTGAAAGTGACGGTGTTTCGTGTAAATGCCATTACGCCTGACAATCCATGGATAGATCAAGATAGCTATTTCCCGAATACCACTGCAAGCAATCCTATGGACTTGAATTATTGGTTCTTCCATACGATGCACCATGAGTTCTGCCATATTTTGACACAGCAGAAGAACTACTCGACAGAATTCCAGACAATTTCGACCAGCGACTATCAGACTACTAACTGGGTGAATGTGGATGATGAAGAGGCTCCTTCAATGGGATTCACAAGCGGCTATGGTAGCAAGGAGTATAATGAAGATTTTGCCGAGATTTATTCTTTCTATGTGACCCATACACAGGCGGCATTCCAGAAACTTCTCAATGCAGCTATTGTCGAGACAGACACGCCTGCAACAGACGCCAATGGTAATCCCGTTTACAAGAAAGATGCAGACGGAAACCTGATACCGCAGACTGATGCAGCTGGTAATATCATTTACCAAACTGACGCCAATGGTCAACCGGTTTACTCTAAGGTAACTGCTGATGATGGTACAGTAACTTACGTGCAAGTACCTGCTTATGAACGTGAGATGGAGAAAGACTATACCAATTACAACAAATTGGTACAGAAATTCAACATCGTATACGATTACTTTACTAATTCTTGGGGCATAGACCTTGATACTCTTCGTGAAATCGTGCTACGCCGCTCAAAAGAGGTTGAGAAAGGTATTGATACTGAGTCTTTGACAATTAAAAAATAAAAGAATCAAATTATGAGACATATCAAGCATCTACTGTTCGCCTTGGCGACAGTTTTAACAATCAGTTCCTGTGTGAGTGATGTCGACGATGTATTCGACAAGCCTTCATCACAACGTATAACTGAGGCAATAGCAGCAGACAAGGCCATTTTGGTGAATCAACCAAATGGCTGGGTGCTTAAAATTTATGGCGATTTGGATTTTGGAGGCTATAATCTTTTGCTCAAGTTCAATGATGACAATTCTCTTAAGACTGTGGGTGAAATTTATTATAATTCCACCAATCCTGCTTCTTATGAGGTGGAAACATCTCATTATAAGTTGGAACAGAGTTCTGGTGTTGTTCTTTCATTCGACGAGTACTGCAAGAATATTCATTTCTTCTCAGATCCCGCAAACCCTGCAGGTTTAGGAACCAACAGCAAAGGATTTTATGCAGACTTGGAATTCCGCATTCTTTCCGCGTCTCCTGATAGCATTGTCATGCAGGGTAAGAAGCACGGCAATCGCCTTGTAATGGTACCTTCCCCAGTGACTGAAGAAAACTGGCAAAGTTATCTAGACAAAGTTTCTGATGTTGAGTCAGACATGGATTGCGCTAATTACAAGATAAATGTTGCAGATAAATCTTATACTGCTAAGATAACGTATCGTAGTATTACCGTAACTATCCCAACAGAGGACGGTAACGAGTATATGGATATTCCTTATACAGTGACCCCTGAAGGTTTTAGTTTCTATAAGGATGTAGCGCTGAATGGAAAGACGCTTAAGGGTTTCAAGTATGTTGAGAACGCGATGATTTATCCAGAGTTAAACAACAGCGATGTGAATCTGGAGGCTGTGGTTCCACCACTTAACCAACAGTTTGTTGGTGCAACTTGGTATCCAACATTAAGTAGCATTGGTACTTTTGGAAAACCTTATTGGAATGCGATCAAAGAACAAATCATGGGTCCCGTTTTGGGTGAAACTTTGGTTTTGTTCTCGTTTGGCAAGGTATATAGTAGTGTGATGTCTACCTATGGCGACTATTTCGGTGTTACCTTCGCAAGTTCTGACGGCGCTTCTAACTACTTTGGTGGTATGCCTTTCAATTATGAGTTGATAGGTGATGACCAAATAACTATGTCGTACAATGGTGGAGCTGCCAATGTCGGTAATGGTACATGGTATATCAATAATGGTTATTTCCATTATCTAATGGTTCCATTCGGATGTGATACTCAAGCAAAGCCTGTAGAGCGCACCTTCAAACTCACCACGGACAACTTGAAGAAGCCTTCAATGATAATGCTTACGGATGTTGATAATGACAAAAATGTCATTCTGATGTCTGCATCATTCATCCCAGCACCATTTGAAAATTAAGTGATTGTTTGACGATTGTCGTCAATTTCAATAAGTAATTGTCAGGGTAGGAATTAAAGTTCCTACCCTGATTGTTTTTTTAGAAACAATGTTTATCTGTAAGCATTCGACAAACTACAGGTAGTGCTACCTACATTGTATATTTGTAGTACCTATATCATGT
>JAEEGL010135843.1_pt1 | contig 19024 bp, 15 predicted proteins | sample 9134231 | NCBI WGS metagenome assembly JAEEGL01 (sample SAMN16246548, study PRJNA631951) | gut metagenome | biome: gut microbiome; feature: rumen; material: fiber-attached | host: Bos | place: Iran: Karaj | collected 2018-10 | reverse complement strand
CCACGACCTGCAAAACAAAGTCATAACCTTCTTTTACGAGAATCTTACCAAAAACGGCTGCCTTGTAATAGGCCGTCATGAAGGAATAATAGGAACAATAGGCACTAATTTCGAGAAAAAAGAATCTGTTTATTTCCGTAAGAAAACCTTCTAAAAATAAGTACAATATTTTTGGCATTTTTATTGTTTTATATACGCAAAACCAATAATACTATAAAAAAATGAAACTTTTATATACGATTTTAACAATATCGGCATTAACGGCGACTGTGCCGCTGAAAGCCCAAAAACCGGAACTTTCGGTTGATACCAAAACCGCTTGCACGGACAAAAGTATCGTTACCGTAAAAGTTGATAAGGTTCATACACCTTTTAAATATATAACCGTAAAATTCGGAGACGGAAAATACAGTTACATAACCGATATGGACAAGGAACTGAAACACATATATTTAGAAGAAGGTTCCAAAACTATTACCTATCAGACTTTTTACGAGGGCAAAGAACCCGACGAAGAAACAACGCTTGAAACAATTACGGTAGGCGTTACGCCGGATTTGTCGCTCTACGACGACACAAAAAGCGCGAAACTCGTTGCAAGCAGCACAAACGCAGCCTCTTACACCTGGTATGCCGTTGACAGAAAAGGCACTGAAAAAGAACTTCAAGACAAAGAGCCGGAACTCAATTATTTGGAGTCGGGAGAATACAAAGTAGTCGTAACTTCAAAAGACGGCTGCACAACGGAAGACTCCAAAACGGTTTCGTATCAGAAAAACCAACTTGCAGATTTCAGTTCGATTATTGTTGCCAACAACATAATCACGCCGAACAACGACGGCATAAACGACGTTCTCTACATCGAAGACCTTGACGGCTATGAAGAGCCGTGCGAAGTAATGATTTTCAACAAACACGGCAAAGCGGTTTACGAAAACAGGAATTACAGCAACACGGACGGTTTCAAAGGCTTAGACGATGGCGGCAACGACCTTTTTGCCGGCACTTATTATTTTGTAATTAAAAGCAAAGGGCGCAGAGGCGTTACAGGCTTTGTGGATATAATCAGACAATAAAAATGAAAACTATGAAAAAAATATTGTTTTTAACCATAGCGGCAATAAGTTTTGCCGGTCAGAGCGTAAAAGCGCAACACCTAAAACCCGAAGGTCAGGAATATATGAACAAGTTTTCCACCGCACCCGCATACGCAGGTTATAACGGAAACGACGAGGGTTTTATCGGGTACAGAAGTTTTATGACGGGTATTGATGGGGCTACAAAACTCTTAACCGCTGATGTCAACGGCGATTTAGGCGAAAGTATGGGCTACGGCGTACAGATAATTAACGAAAAATCAGGTAATTTCAGCAATTTTTACGCCGGAATTACATACGCTTACCACATAAGATTTTCCGAGGAATCGGGACTGAGTTTTGCAGTAACACCGGCAATCATACGCTCGGCTTACAACCTTGCGGGGGCTAAAACATTCGGCTCAACTATAGACCCTGTTTTGGCAAATGAAGCAGGACTTTCGGGCGGCGGTTTTGACGCGGGATTTTCTGTAATGTTAAAGATGGGCGGTCTGAATTTCAGCGTGTATGTGCCGAGACTGATTTGTCAGGATTTGAAATTTCAAAACGGAATCTTAAACTCCGACAGAGAAATTTTCAGCAACCTCTCATACGCAATAGAAAACGATAAATGGGAATTTGAACCCGCAGCAGAAGTTTGTTATTCGTTAGGAATGAAAGAATTGGAATGGAAAGCCGCCCTAAACGCCAAATACAACGAAAGAGCGTGGGTTTCAGTTGGTTATCAGTCAACAAAATGGCTTGCCCTTGGTATGGGCTTTTCGGCAACAAACAGAATAGCCTTCAATTATCAATACCTTTACGGAACATCTGAAATAGCAAAAACCTGCGGCGGCACTCACGAAATCGGCATAGGCTTTTTGATTCAGAAAGGCAAAACGCACAAAAAACCGACAGTATTCTTTGAGGAAAAAGAAAAAGCAAAAAACAACGAAATTGAAAAACTCAAAGAAGAGGTAAAGAAACTTGAAGAAGAGGTAAAAACGGCAAAAATAAACGACGTACTTGAAAACGACGAAAAACGTCCAAGCCCCGAACCAGAACACATCGAGGAAGAAGAAGATATTGCTACTAATAGTAAAGATTGGGAGCCGCCAGTACAAATGTACAATGTTACTTTTGCTTCCGGGACTTCAATTCTCAACCGCTCTTCGTATTCCGAAATTGACGCTTTCATCTCATTGATAAATGATACAGAAGTAGGTGATCAACCAGTTTCAGATTTGTATATGGGAAGAAAAGTTCTGATTGTCGTAACTGCCGAACAAGGCGATTCCAAAAAGTTTAACAAAAAACTCGCTTTGGAAAGAGCAGAAAAAATAAAAGCATATATGATTTCAAAAGGCGTTTCTGACAGCAGAATTTCAACAAGAGGCATTGCAGGAAAAATCAAAAACAAAGGTGCAGATAATTTTGAAAACAATAACGTAAAAATCTGTCGCAGCAAAGCGGCAGAGAATAAAAAATAACAATACTATGAAAAAATTTTTAATCATAACGGTCATTCTCACACTCCACGCGATACTGCTGAAAGCACAAAATCTTGTGCCGTTAGGTGTCTCGCCGGTTGCGGGAACAGTAAACTTTAACGGAAAAAACTTCTCGTTTAGAATTAGCAACACGGGAAATTTTACCGCTCAAAAAGCCCAAAACAAACAAAAAGAGGAAAAAATAATAAAACTTTCCGCTTATCCAAACCCTTTTACGGAAAAAATAAAAATTACTTTTCCTTTTGAATTGTCAGAAACTCCCGTGATACAGTTTGCGGATATGACAGGAAGGATTTTTAATTGTGAAAACATTTACCGCGATACTGACGGTTTTTATGTCAACGCTCAAACTCTCAACCCCGGACTCTATATAATAAGAGTGTTATCGGGCAAAAACGTTTATACTTTAAAAGTTGTTAAACTATAAAAATTCTATTGTTATGAAAATACAAAAAATTATATTACTTGCAGTTTTTTTAACGGTTTCCTTAATAGCAAAAAGTCAGAATAAATTGCCTGACACTTTTAATTATCAGGCCGTTATCAACGACGACGAAGGCAAACCCGTAGCAGGAAAAGAAATTACGGTAGAGGTTACGGTACTTCAAGGCGAAACAGAAAAGTACAAAGAACTTCACAACACCGTTACCTCAGAACTCGGACTTTTCAGCGTTGAAATAGGTTCGGGAACGCAGATTTCGGCAGGAAACTATTCTGAAATCAATTGGCTTGACATCAGCAACGGCTTTTATTACTTGCAAGTAAAAGCGGATTTCGGCAAGTCGGAATTTCTTAACGGTATGAACGATTTAGGCAAAACCAAATTTTCGGCAGTGCCTTACGCCTTAGCCGCAAAAACCGCAATTTCGGCTCAAAACGCAGAAAAAGTAACTGATGCTGTACTTTCGGATTTAAAAGATGTAGATGTCAACAATGCAGTTGACGGTCAAGTTTTAACACTTGACGGAGGCAAATGGATTGCCAAAACAATCACGACAGAAGGTCCGTCAATAGACAAACTTTCGCTTTTGACCGACGTTGCACTCACCTCAGCAACAGCAGGTCAAGTTTTAAGTTTTGACGGCAGCAAATGGGTCAACACCACTATTGAGACCAAAACTGCACTTTCTGAATTGACTGATGTCGCAATCAATAAAAACCTTGCCGACGGTCATATTCTCAAATACGACGGCACAAACAAAAAGTGGATAAACGCAGCCGAAGGCGATATGTGGAAAATATGGTCAAAAGGTATTTACACAAACCAAAAAGTTGAAATAGGAAGAGAACCAGTAAAGGCTGAGGCTTCAAATAAAGACGCATTTATCGACGAAGATTTTCTCCTTGAAATAAGTAAAGACAATTCGGCAGGTGTACTTCTGAAAGAAAATGAAATATTTATGAAAGGCGGAAGTATAGTTGTCGGCAGCCCGTCAACGGCAAAAAAAATAATCGGCGGAGTAGAAAACGTGCCTGCCGGTGCGGTTGCAATTTTCGGAGACGTTAACACCGACCATAGTTTTGCATTTGGTATAAACGGCGAAAAATCAGAGGTTTCCGCTTCACAAGGCGCAATAGCCTTCGGAAGCAAATGCAAAGTAATTTCAAGCAAATGCGCTTCGGCTTTCGGTCTTAACGTAACAGTAAACCAAGCACCTTATCAATTTGCCTGCGGAAAGTTTAATAATCCAATGAAAAGCAAAAATGAAAGCGGTGAAAATATCGTGTATCCGCTGTTTATTGTCGGCAACGGAACCGCAGAAAATGCACGCAGCAACGCATTTTATGTTAATTCTGACGGAACGGCAACATTAGCAGGAGCCTTAACAAGTTCTTCCGATTCACGTTTGAAAACCAACGTCAACGGCATTTCGTCCGCACTTGACAAAATCGTAAAACTCCGCGGCGTAACCTTCAACTGGGATCCGTCGAAAAAACCGTCAGCAGACAAAAAACTTCAATACGGTTTTATAGCGCAGGAAGTTGAAAAAATATTCCCCGAACTCGTTACGACGGATTCAGAAGGTTTTAAGTCGCTGAATTACATTGGAATAGTTCCAGTGCTTACAGAGGCTGTTAAAGAACTCAAAAAAGAAAACGATGACTTAAAAGCCACAATCAACGACCTTGTAAAAAGAATTGAAGCATTAGAGAAAAAATAACTTTTTTTTTCAAGGCAAAAGATTTTTTCTTACATTTGCAGTCTGAAATTTTACGAAAAAAAGGAAATAATAAAAATGAATTTAAAAGGAATTTTATCAGTAGCCACTTATCCGGGCTTGTATAAGCATGTGGCTCAGGCTAAAAACGGCCTTATTATAGAAAACATTTCTGACGGAAAAAAATGTTTGGCGTATGCTACTTCACGTATCAGCGCGTTAGAAGACATTTCTATTTACACCACCGACGGCGATATTAAATTGTCGGAGGTTTATGCGAGCCTTTATAAGGTTCTTGACGGCAAAGCAACGCCTTTTAGCCCCAAAAAAGCCTCAACAGAGGAGTTGACGGAATTGTTTACAAAAGCCCTCAAAAACTGGGACAAAGACCGCGTTTACACCTCTGACATCAAACGCGCATTCCTTTGGTACAACCTTCTTTTGGAAAACGGTCTTTTGAAACCCGAAGAAAAAGAAGAAGAAAAACCTGCTGAAAAAGCCGCAGAAGATGCTCCCAAAGCAGAAAAAAACGCCGAAGAAGAAGGCACAATCACCGTTAAGAAGAGGACAAGAAAGAAAAAAACAGAGGAATAAAATTTTTTATTCCTCTATCGTGAAATGTTTTGATTGAATGTGATGTTTTGCTAAATCGTCTTTGTAATGGCTGATTTTTTTGAGGATTTTGTTTCCCCGCGAATCGCCGAGAGCGATAGTTTTTTCAGCATAACCGGCACTAACATCAAAGATTTCAAGACCGTAATAAATTTCCGCCAAAGCGCACAACAAATCCGTTTTGGCGGATTTTTGTTTTTTATCGCTTTCATTAAGCGAATTAACCTCTTCAATTATAAGGTCGATATACGGTTTTATGTCGCGGATTACCTCTGAAAGTCCACCGTCATAATTAAGGCGCGAAAAAATATTTCTGATTTCTTCTTTCGCATATTTGTATTTCGGATAAAAACTATTCTTTTTGTTATCCAACAACCAAACATGAATGAAATCTCCTTCCGGCATATAGACGTATGAGTTGTTGATTGTCGGAATAAAACTATCATAAAGTTCAAAAATTCTATTACGGATTTCCCTTTCGATGATGATTTCCTTGTTGTCAAGGATAAAATTATGGGCGTGAATAGGATTCTTGAATTTTTCCGGTGCAACGATAGTGAAAACTATCGGCTCTCTCGGCACATCCTTTGTAAAGTTGTCCGTCTCAGTTCTACCTTGTGGCGAAACTGCCGTTATAGTTATCGGGATATGATAATCCATTGCCGGACGGAAAAACGAAACTTCTTTTTCGCCTTCACGGTCTCTAATTTTTTCTACTTCCTCTATTTCGTAAATCTTATCAATTACCAAATAGTCAGCCGATATAATGATTTTTAAGTACGGATTTTCCCTATCACGCCCCCACCCTTTCGGGACATAAAAGCGTTCTAACTCTTCCACGGTCTCAAAAGCGCGTTTTACCTGCCTCGGCGCATCAAGTATCAGAGAAAATACCCTATCATTCTCCGGCACATAATACCGTGGCATTCTTCTTGACGAAAACTCCACACCGAATTTATCGGTTGAATATTGCGGATAAGCCGTTAAACAAGAAAATAAAAGTATAATCAGAAACCTAAATCTCATATTTACATCATCATATTAAATAGTTTTATGAGCGTGTCTTTTATATTTTTTCTTTCAACGATGGTGTCCAAAAATCCGTGTTCGAGCAAAAATTCCGATGATTGGAAACCTTCGGGCAAGTCTTTTCCCGTAAACTCCCTTATCACTCTCGGACCGGCAAAACCTATAAGTGCCTGAGGTTCTGCCATATTAATATCGCCTAACATCGCAAACGAAGCCGAAACGCCTCCCGTTGTAGGATTTGTCATTAGTGAAATATACGGCAACTTTGCCTCGCTTAGTTGAGTGAGTTTCGCAGAAGTTTTTGCCATTTGCATCAGCGAAAATGCACCTTCCATCATTCTCGCACCGCCAGAGCGGCTGATAATGACAAGAGGCTGATGTTTTTCGATGCAGTAGTCGATACTACGTGCTATTTTTTCACCGACAACAGAGCCCATAGAGCCGCCGACAAACTCAAAATTCATACAGTCAACGGTTACGCACCTGCCACCTATTTCGCCGGTTGCTACCGAAATGGCGTCTTTGAGGTTTGTCTGTTTTTCTACCGCCGCAATTCTGTCCGTATACTTTTTTCTATCGGTAAAGTTAAGCGGATCGCCGCTGTGAAGGTTTGCAAACAATTCTTCGTAACGACCTGAATCAAACAAAATTTCAAAATAATCTTTCGTTGAAATTCTTTCATGGTAATTGCATTTCGGACATACGCACAAATTTTTTCTGTGATCGTCTGTCGAAACTATTTCCTTGCATTGAGGACATTTGTACCAAAGTCCTTCGGGAATTTCCTTTTTGTCTTTCGTTTCGGTATTAATACCTTGTTGTGATCTGTTAAACCAACCCATTATTCTATATTTTTTGCAAAGGTAAAAATAATTTTCTTTATAAAAAAATTTTTAATCATACGCCATAGTTTTAACATAATACGAGTAAACTGTTTTCCCTTCGGGATTTGCAGCACACAAGGCTCCGAGAATCGAAGATGTAAGACTATACGTATTTATATTTTCGTCATCAACGCTAACATCTTTTAAAACGAAGTCAATTCTAAAAAAATTATCACCAGTGGCAGACAAAGAGCCGGAAAAATTTTTAGAAAGCCTTATATTAAGTTCGTTATAAGGATTATCACCGTCCAAAACAAAAAGGTTTTCTATTTCGTTAAGACGTTTTGCAGGTACAAAAACCGTGTCCGTAGCCTCGGAAAGCGTGCTTTTATACCTAAAAAAGTCATCGCTGATATTATAAGTTTTTAAACCTATTTTTCCGATTTTGTAACAAGCAGACTGCGGGAGGTCAAGTTTTATGCCGTTAAGAAGCGGTATTCCATTGTTTTCTGAAAATTTTTGAAATAAGGTTTTCCAATTTTCAGAAAGACTAAGATAACCGTAACCCATATCCGGACGGCTGCTATAAAAATAGAAATAATTGTATTTCATAGTTTTAGCCGTCCCCGAATTACTCAAATAAGACTTAAAGTCGCTAACAACGGTGCTTGAAGAATTTTTGGGCACAAAACACATATAAAAAAGGTGTTTTTCTTTTCCTCCGTCAACATAGTCAGTTATAAAAAATTCTATACTATTGCCTTTTTTGAGCCATCTTTCAAAATCGTCTTTTGCCCAAGCCCTATCTGCTCCGCCCTTTGCATAAAGTTCGCCGTCAGTGATAAAAACAGCCGCAGAATTTCCGTCAACAATTTGTTTTACGGCTGTGCCAAGCATTGAATTTTCGCCCTTAAACTTGCCTGAATCTTTTATCTTTTTCAAAAGTTCTGAGGTTTTTAGACCGACAGTTTTTTCAATGCCGGAATTACTGACCTGAAAAAAATCAACCGCCTGAATTTGAAAACTATTGATAAAAAGTTGATAAAAATTCTGCGTGTTAAAGTCCTTGAATGCAGTTTTCACACCAGAAGAATAATCGAGATAAACAGAAAAATTTTGTTCTTGAACTTGATCTTCGGGGAAATATATGCCGTGATAATTTCCGAGTATTTCTTCTACGGGAAATTTTTCAGTGTTTTGGTTACCACACGAAAAAGCAAAACAAGCCGCAAAGAGCGGTAATAAAAATGTTATTTTATTGAATCTCAAATACATAATTACTTATAATTAACACTGCGAATGTAAACAAAAAAAACGGTAGAATAAAATTTTTTTGTTGACATAAATAATTTTCTTGAAAATCTTGAAAAATAGTCCGATTTTTGTTATTTTTGCCTTGTAAACTTTTTTAAATATGGAGCAGTCTTTGGATTTTATTTACGGGCATTTCAGCGACATCGAGAAAGACGATATGGAATACATTTACAGGGGCGAAATCACCCCCGTTATCGTCATGGACATTCTTGATTTTGCTAAAAGCAACCTCGCAAAGGCGGAGGACACAAAAAAACTCAAAACGAGAATTTATTACATTATGGGCGAGGGTTTGCAAAACATTACCCGTCATCAAGCCGATAATGTAGACGAAAATGTTGATAAAGAGGCAATTATCGCCATTATCAAAAAACGTCATAAATATATCATTGCCACAGGCAATCTTATGTTCAAGGCTGAGGAAGACGCTTTGAGAAAAAAACTCGAAAAAATCAACCACATGGACTCTGACGGGCTAAGAGAGTTTTCCAAAGAAATCCGTAACAATATGCAACTTAGCGCAAAAGGCGGCGCAAGTCTCGGACTTATTGAAATGGCTAAGCGTTCTGGCAACAAACTTGATTATCTCATCAAGCCCGTTGACGACAAACTTTCATATTTTTATCTCACAACCGAAATAAAAACCTCCGAAGAGGCTGAGCCTGAAAACGCCCCTGAGGTGTACTCTGTAAAGCAGTTGATTGACAATCACGAAAATTTTAACAAAAATAATTATATAATTTCTTTCAAAGGTGATTTTAATCAGGAAAATTTATTATCTTTGTTGGCGATTTTAAAATCCGGAATGAGCGAAACGCCTACGCGCATAAAACTCTATTCCGTGATGGTGGAACTTTTGCAAAACATTGTAAAACACGCAGATAACCTTGACCATGCGGACGATTGGAAAGCGGGTGTGTTTTTCATCAAAGAATTGGAAGATAGTTTTTCGCTTTTGGCGGGCAACTATATCCGCAAAGTAAATTCAGCCGCTTTGAAAGAGCGTATAGACCGGCTCAACAACATGAGTTACAAGGAGTTGACAAAGGAATACAATTCGATTTTGCTTAATACCGAAATCAATGATTCCGTGTCTACGGGTTTGGGCTTTATTGATATCCGCCGCAAGACGGGTAACTTAATTGAATATTCGCTCAAAGAAGTTAACAACGAAATTGACTTTTTTATTGTAAAAACTATTGTAAATAAAAAGAACTAAAAAAATTAGCGGAAAAAATGGAACCTTTTATCAAAGAACCGACGATTGATACACCGAGAGTTGTATTAGATGCTGATAGCGGAGTATTTGAGATTTCTCAAATGTCTTTGCCTGAGGACGCTGTGGATTTTTATGCGCCGATTATCAACTGGCTAATGGAATATTCAGAGAATCCCCAAAAAGAGACCGTATTTAATATGAAACTTGAATATTTCAATACGGCTTCGAGCAAACAACTTATACAAATTCTCTTGCTTTTGGGCAATCTCAAAGGCAAAACTGACATTAAGGTCAATTGGTATTACAAGGAAATTGACGAGGATATGCAGGCTTTGGGCGAGGAATATAGTCAGATTATCAACTTGCCTTTCAACCTCATACCCGTTCCAAAACAAACAAACTGATAAGAAAAATGGGAACGCTTTTGAAAATACACCCTCAAACTCCGCAGCCGCGTTTTATAGAGGAGGCTGTTGAGATTTTGAGAAATGATGGGGTAATCATCTACCCTACCGACAGCGTTTACGCCTTAGGTTGCAGTATGACGAGCAAAAAGGCATTGGAGCGTTTGGCGCGTTTCAAGCACCTTGACCTTTCAAGAGCGCGTTTTTCATTTATTTGTAAAGACTTGCAAGACATCTCTCAGTATACTTTGACATTAAGTACGCCGGTTTTTAAGATTTTGAAAAAGAATACGCCGGGACCTTTTACATTTATACTTCCGGCAAGCAAAAAAATTCCGCGAATGTTCGACAACTCGCGCAAGACAGTCGGTCTGAGAGTCCCGGACAGCAAAATTTTGTACGACATAGTAGATGCCCTCGGCAATCCGCTTGTTACTACTTCTATTATTGACGAAGACGAAATTATCGAATATTCCACCGACCCGGAACTCATTTGGGAAAGATATAAAAATCAAGTAGACCTTGTAATTGACGGTGGCTACGGAAACAATATCCCGACCGCAGTTGTAGATTGCACACAAACAGAAATCCAAATAATAAGAGAAGGTTCGATTGACTTGATTTATTAATCAGAAAATCAACCGAACCTTCTTATCTTCTTTTATCGTTTTTAACTACTCTTCAAACGCTTCTTTTTCGTTGCCATAGCCATAACCGTAGCCATAACCATAACCGTAGCCATAGCCGTATCCGTAGCCATAACCATAGCCGTATCCGTAGCCATAACGACCGTTTGCGGTTTTAGACCCGTTAAGAAGCATACAAATATTAGGCAGTTTATGACCCGTATAGAACTTCTCTATTATCGGCAACATTGATCGGTCAAGAAGCCCTACTCTGACAATAAACAACGTCATATCAGCATGTTGCGCTATAATACTCGTATCAGCAACAATGTCAATAGGCGGACAGTCAAGTACCACCAAGTCGTATTCTTGTCTCATATCCTTAACCATTTTTTCAAATGCAGGAGTATAAAGCAATTCCGCAGGGTTAGGCGGCAAAACTCCGGCCGGAAGTATCGTAAGGTTATCGTCAAGTTTCATCGTAAGTTTGCGCCAATCTTCGTCATAACCGGCCAAATAAGTTGAAACGCCTTTTTTGGGTCTCTGAACGATTTCACTGGCGTTAGCCTTTCTAAGGTCAAGGTCAACAATGATTACACGTCTATCTTTTAATGCAAATGATTCACTAAGGTTAAGCGAAATAAACGATTTTCCGCTGTGCTGAATAAGTGAAGTTACAAGCATTACCTTTTTTTCCTTAGTAACATGTACAAATTCCAAATTACTTCTTACAACGCGGAATGCCTCGTTTGTAAGGTTTTTGGAATTTTTCTTAACCACAAGCTTCGACAAAGTAGCATTAGTAGAATCCTTGCGTTTTAAGAATTTAAAAAAGCCTTTTCTGTGGATTCTCGTGTGCTGAGGAATTTCGCCGACAAACGGTATCGTCATTCCATCCAAATCCTTACGGGTGCGGATTTTGGTGTTGTTCATCTCAATTAATACGATTATGCCGAGCGGAATAATCAACGCCAAAATAAACGCAATACCAAGAATTTTAATACGCTGAGGTTTTGTCGGAGACATAGCACCCATAGGCGGAGTGATAAGCCTCGTGTTAGTTGCCGAAAAAGCCTGAGAAAGTTCGTTTTCCTCGCGTTTTTGAAGGAGGAATAAGTAAAGAGCCTCTTTGACTTTTTGCTGACGCTCTATTGACAAAAGTTGTTTTGCCTTGTCAGGGTTAGCCGAAATATGCGAAACGCTTTTGTCAAGATTTTTTTGCAAAGACTTTATCTGCGAGTTAAGATATTTTATCTGATTGTTAATCGAACCGATTAACGCAACTCTAAGTTCCGCTATTTTTTTATTCAAGTCTATAACGAGCGGATTTTTCTCCGACGAAGCCGCAACCAAAGTGTTTCTTTGAAGTATGCAGGCATTGTATTCTGTAATTTGCTTTTCAGCCGTAGTATTGTTGCTGCCCGAATATACAGGCAAAAGTTCGTTACTTTTTGTCGTATCAGAAATATATTCCTTAACGTTTTCCGCCATCGCAACTTGCGTGCTGAGCATAACTATCTCGTTTTCAAGGCTATTTGCTTGTGTATAAAACAAATCGCTTGATTTTTCAACGTTTGGCAACAAGTTATGACTTTTGAAAGATGACACGTCGCCATCCACAATACCGAGTTCCCTTTCAATGATTTCGAGCCTATTGGTGATAAAAGCAGAGGTACCAATAGCGGCCTGATTTTTGTCCTCAATCCATTTTTCGTTATAAACCTTGAAAAGAGTGTTCAAAAAGTCTTCCGCTCTCTGAATGTTTTCGTCTTCCATAGTAAGAGAAATCACGGAAGATTGTTTGCTATTAAAGTTTGCTTTGTATTTAGCAGTATAAATCTGCATAGCCGTTCTAAGCGGCAAACGCCTTATATAAATAGTTTTAGGCCCTTTACATTCCGAGAATTTGGGTGTTGCGCTTATAAAAATTTTCCCAAGCGGAGTTGACACTTCATCACCGATAATACCGTCCACAACATCAGATAGATTTGTTGGCAAAGTCGGAGCAGAAAAATCAGTCATCTTAAAACTGCCATCGGGCGAAATTGCAAGCGTAAAACTTCCGGTTGTAAATTCATCTGCATCAACAAACTGAGCCTGAATAGGCAAACTGTCGCCGTAAATTACCACTTTGCTGTATTTGCCTTGAACGTAATAATCATATTCGAGGTGAAGACGTTTTACGGTTTCAAGAATTATAGTCGGGGATTGAATGATACTCAATTCGTTATTTACAGAAGTAGAGTTCTCGAATACGCCCATTTCGGCAAAAGAATTCAACTGAGAGTTGAAAGATGATGTTCTGCCGCCCGATTCTTTTATCAAAAACGTTAATTCACGCGTATAAATTTTCGGGGTGGTAAGAAGGTAAAACATAGTTCCCGTAATAACTATTACTACTGATAGTATAAACCACCACCAACGGGCAAAACAAGCCCCGATAATAGCCTGAATATCAAGAACATTGTCAGCGGCAGTCTCTGTTACAGGTGCATTTTGCTGTACCTGTTGAATTTCCTTTTCGTTATTTTGTTCCATAATTTTGTTCGTTATTTTACCCAAATGACATACATTGAAGTTAGGAAAGAAATTACCGACATCCAAAACGAAGGTGTCATCACCGTATTACCGGCAACAATTGACTGACGTTTTCTGTAAGCATTAGCCTCTACATAAAGCACATCGTTTTGTTGAAGATAAAAAGCGGGCGAGTTCAATACGCTTTCGCCTTTTGTCATATCAACCATATATACACGTTTGCCGCCGTTTTCCTGCCTGATGATTTTGACATTACACCTCTGACCCAAAATAGAAAGGTCTCCCGCCATACCGAGAGCATCAAGAAGTGTTATTTTGTCCTTATCGATTGTATAACGGCCGGGCCTTGCAATTTCACCCAAAACGTCAAAATACATATTCACAAATTCAACCGTTACCACCGGCTCTTGAATCATTTCACTTGAAATGAGTTTTTCTTTTACGATGTCAACTACTTCTGTTCTGGTAAGACCTTTTACTTGAATTTTTCCGATTACCGGAAAGTCAATGTCTCCGTTACTATCTACCGTGTAATAAGCAACTCGGTTCGAATACGAGTTACCGATACTTTGAGTTACTGTAAGCAAGTTGAACATTTTTGCAACATGCTCGTCTCTGCATGATACAAAAATAGAAACTTTGTCACTCTCTTGAAGTTTAATTTCAACATTCTCTGAGTTCACTTTAACCAAAGTGTCCTCCCTTAAATCTTGAAAATACGCAATATCCTTAGGAGTTCTGCACCCCGAAACAGCGGCTAATACCGCAAGTAACATAAATAACTTAAAAAATCTAACCATTATTTCAATGAAATTTGCGGCAAAATTAAAAAAAAAACAAATACAATTGTTAAAAAAATAAAAGTTTACCTTTTTTTAACATTAAAATACCAAGAAAAAAATATCTCACCGCGGCGATTTCTCAAAATTATGGTACGCTGTTTGCTTTTTCCAAAGCAGGAACACAGTAAAACTAACTCTATGGTTGAATAAGAATACTTAAAATTATGAAAATTAAATTTGTCGTAGTCGGAAAGACCGTAGAAAAATATTTAATTGATTCGTGCAGCGAATACGAAAAGAGAGTTAAAAAGTACATCAATTTCGAATTTGTTGTTTTGAAAGATTTAAAAAATTTGTCGTCGCTTTCCTTTCCGCAAGTAAAAGCCGCAGAAGCGGTACTTTTGGAGCCGTATTTTAAAGGCGGAAGTTATAATATTCTGCTTGACGAACACGGAAAAGAATTTTCTTCAAAAGAATTTGCGGATTTTTTGGAAAAAAAGATGGTTAATTCGTCAAAAGATATTACTTTTGTGGTCGGCGGACCGTACGGTTTTGACGAAAAAATCTCGGCGGCTGCTGATTTTAAAATTTCGCTTTCAAAAATGACTTTTTCGCACCAGATGGTAAGATTAATCTTTTTGGAACAATTGTATCGTGCTTTTACTATAATGCACGGAGAACCGTATCATCACGAATAAGGAAAAGAAGTGAAAAATTGAATTTGGGAATTATTTTTTAAGTTTTAAGAAAAAACTACTCAAGGAAAAAACTTTTTTAAAAGAGATTCGTAAATTGAAATTTTTAAAGAACCTTTTAAAAACAAGGAACGACAAGTGAAAGAGAAGTTAAAAAATGCGCGGTTTCTGATATGTGCGGCATTGCTGTTTGTCTCCGCATTAATATCCGAAAGTTATCTGTCTGCCTCAGGGCCTATGGATATTGACACTTCGGAAGTGGAGACCGTTTTGCATAAATTAGAGGAAAAACTTGACAGCACCCTTTTATCCGTTAAGGAGCGGATAGAAAAGGCGGAGGCTTCACAAAGTGAAAGTCCCGTCACGGTACTCGATTGTGATTTTGAATACCTTAACAGTCAAGGTCTTACGGTGCTTGTCTACAAAGACGACACTTTAAGGTTTTGGACTGACAATATTGCCGCTGCCGATAAGACTTTTATCGGTTCGGCACTTAATAACCGTATCGCAAATTCAAGCAACGGTTGGTATGAAGTACGCACTCTTGATGCAGGCAGATATAAATATGTCGGTCTGATTTTCTTAAAACACAAATACAATATCACCAACAAATACCTTCAAAACGACTGCCGCAAAGAGTTTAATCTTTCGCCGACGGTCTTAATTTCCATGATTCCGCTCAGTTATAGTTTTGAGGTAAGGGACAAGGAAGGAAAATATATCTTTTCGCTCGTACCTTCAAGTGCGGCAGATTCGGAAGGAAGTTATGTTAATGCGGCAGGCATTTTATTTTTCTTATCACTATTTTTCCTGCTTTTGTATTTTAAGACCGTAATCGACAAACTCACTGAAAAAGAAGGAAGTACAGGAAAAATCATCGGAATTATTTCCGGAACTATATTGCTGTGGAGCATAATGTTGCTTTTCAGATTTCCGGTTACAATATATTCGTTGGACTTTTTTGACCCGGTGTATTTTTCGGGACCGATATTTTTCAGAACTATCGGCGACTTTATAATAAGTGCAACTTTTATTCTTGCTGAAACTGTTTATTTGTTCCGTTTTGCGGAATACGTCAAGATAGATGAAAAAATAAAAAAATACAACCCTTACTTAGTATGGATTACCGTTGCTGTAATATATTTTGCGGTTTTCGGATATTTGTATTATGCAGCAGAGCAGTTAGTTGGCGAAAGTAAAATTTCTTTCCGCCTAACTGATATAATTTCGCTTGATATTTTCAGTTATTCGGGGCTTCTGATAATGATAATCTTTGTCGGGACTATCATTTTTACTTCAATGCGTTTGACACACTATTTTGATTATTCTGTTATAACAAACTTAAAAAAGACCACAGCCATTTACTTAGGCATTGCAGTGGTTTTGTTTTTGACGGTTTCGTTTCTTCTTGATTTTCAGAAAGGTACAGCGGTATTGTATTTGATTTTAATTCCGGGAGCCGCTATGCTGACACATTACAGAAAAGCGGAAGGAGTAGTTTACAGATACATTTTCATGGTGTTTTTGAGTGCGGTTTTCTCGTGCGTGCTTATAACGGGAACTACCGAGAAAAAACTTTCTTCGGAGTGCAGACATTTTGCAGCCTCTCCCGAACAGGATAGAGATATGATTGCGGAACTTTTATTGGAAGATATTTCAAACAAACTTTCAAAAGACGGCGTTGTAGCAGATTTTCTTGTAAAACCCGACAGTCAGTCCCGCAACAAAAAACTCCGCGAATACATTCAAAGACAGTATTTCAACGGTTATTGGAGCAAATATCAACTCGGCATTTCTGTTGAAGAGTTACCCTCTGGCGGACAATTCAGCGACATAGAAGGCGACTTTGCCAAAACCGTCAACAATCTTGCCGTAGAAATCAACGGAACAGGCTTTTATTACGCCGACAAGCCCGACGGTTCGGCTAATTATCTTGCACCTTTTAGATACACTCTTAACGGCAAAACGTATTTTGTCTGCATAACGCTTGAACAAAAATCCGTACCACAGGAATTGGGTTATCCCGAACTTTTGGTAGAAGACGGTTTGAAAAAGTCAGCAATGAGCGGCTTTGACCATGCAAAATACCGTCACGGCAGACGAATATCTCAGGACGGAGGTTTTCCGTATGACTTTTCGGACGAAGTTTTCGTCTCGGCGTTCAAAAACCAAGCCGACACGATAGCCGTTACGGAATTTTCGGACTATATCCACACCGTTTATAAGAGTGGCGAGGTTACGACCGTGGTTTCGAGAAAACAACTTTCGTTTTTGGAGGCTGCAACACAATTTGCATATTTGTTCATAATTTATATTTTGGTAATGCTGGCAGTTGTGGTTATCAGACTTTTTGTTAACCACAACACAGATTACCGTTATCAGATAAAAACAAGGCTGATAGTCTCTGTAACTTTTATTCTGATGCTTTCGCTTGCCTTTATCTGCGCGGGAACGGTTTATATGAACATTCACCGTTTCAGGGAAAACAACACGCAGAGCATTGACGAAAAAGTGAAAAGCGTATATATGGAAATTCAGCATAGTTGTGCCGACACGACGGCCTTTTCAACGGATTGGGACCCTAACGTCAACTCCGCAATGGACGAATATCTGATAACGCTTTCGCACATATTTTTTATTGACATCAACCTTTACGGCGACGACGGTTTGCTTGTTGCAAGTTCGAGACCCGAAATTTTCAAACAGGGGCTTATCAGTTCGCGCATGAACGCCAAAGCCTTGCAGGAATTTGTAATTCAGAGCAAGTCCAATTACATTCAGCAGGAAAAAATCGGAAAGATGAATTATGCCTCGGCGTATATTCCGTTTTATAACTCGTCTGACAAACTGACCGCGTACATCAACCTTCCGTACTTTACAAAGCCGGAGGTTTTGCAAAAGGAACTCGGAACACTGATTGTCTCGATTGTGAATTTTTACGTTCTGCTGTTGATGGTTTCGGTGGTTTTGGCAGTGATTATTTCTGAAAGGATTGTCCAGCCGATAAAGATGATTCAAAACAAATTTGAAAAAATAGAACTCGGCAAACAGCACGAAAAAATCGAATACAACCGCAAAGACGAGTTAGGACAACTTGTCAGCGAGTATAATAATATGGCGCAAAAGTTGGAAGAAAGTGCAAAACTTTTGGCACAAGGCGAGCGTGAAAGTGCATGGCGCGAGATGGCAAAACAAATCGCACACGAAATTAAAAACCCGTTAACGCCGATGAAACTGTCAATACAGTTTCTTATGCGCAGCAAAGAAAACAACGATGCCGACTTTGACAAAAAACTTGAAAAAGTTTCGGGTACACTGATTCAGCAAATTGACACTTTGTCTTCCATTGCGACAGGATTCAGCAACTTTGCGAAAATGCCGAAACCAGACGAACATCCGTTCAATGTTGTGGAAACGCTTGGTAACGTGATTCAGTTGTTTAACAATATCGAAAACATTGACATAACTTCCGACCTCGGCGAAGAATCGGAAATTATCATCGTCGCCGACAAGGAACAAATTTCGAGAGTGTTTATCAATTTGATAAAGAACGCTACGCAGGCTATTCCTGAGGGTGTACGCGGTAAAATCCATGTCAGCCTTACCCACGCAGAAAAACTCGTGATAAAAATTTCAGACAACGGCTGCGGTATTCCGGACGAAATCAGAGGCAAACTTTTTACGCCGAGTTTTACCACGAAATCCAGCGGTTCAGGCTTAGGTTTAGCAATGGTCAAAAACATCATTATCAACGCAAAAGGCGATATAACGTTTGAGTCAGAAGTAGGAAAAGGTACAACCTTTATCATTACTTTGCCGCTGAAATAGATTTTGTGAAAAAAAAATTTTTTGTTTTAAAAATTAGTTTTTATATTTGTCGCAGAATATTTATTAAAACTATGGAATTATTTTTTACGCATATCATTGTTCATCATTTTCACCGTCATTTTCACGGTGCAGTAGTTTTGTGCGATTAATAATTCCGATTGTTTTATTTGATAATGATTTTCTTTCATAATAACAAGGTCGAATCGCACAAAGGAAAAAGCGATTTGACCTTTTTTGTTAACGGTAAATAATTAAAATACACATAAAAAATGGAAAGATTAAAAATAGCAATTCAAAAATCGGGTCGTTTGAGCGACAAGTCGATAGAACTTTTTGAAAAAGCAGGCATTTCTGCCTCTAACAATTCTTCAAGGCTTTTGTTTGCCTCAGCATCGGATTTTCCGATT
>JAEEGL012246925.1_pt1 | contig 19025 bp, 17 predicted proteins | sample 9134231 | NCBI WGS metagenome assembly JAEEGL01 (sample SAMN16246548, study PRJNA631951) | gut metagenome | biome: gut microbiome; feature: rumen; material: fiber-attached | host: Bos | place: Iran: Karaj | collected 2018-10 | reverse complement strand
TCTTGGTAATAGGAAGCGCCGTCGGGATGGGGACCGTCGTCGAAGTCAGGGAAGTGACGGTTCAAGTCGACATGATTGCCGTTTTCACGCGTGGCGCCATAAACGGTGTTGTTGCCGCCATGGTAGGTGCCGTCGGGGTTGGTGCAAGGGAAGATGAAAAGGTCGACATTGTCCAGGATGTTGAGGATACGGGGGTCGTTGCTGGTGCAGAACTCATCGATGAGGCGTAGCATCAGGATCATGCCCGTCACCTCGTCGCCGTGCATGGTGGAGGTATAGAGGAAATGGGGCTTGCCGTCGGCTTGGCCGTTGTTGAGGCGCGCGCCCATCAGCTTACGGCCACTGGCCAACGTGCCTAATTCGATATAGGTGCAACGGTCGGGATGGTCGGTGGCAAATTGCTGCATCATGGCTTCGTATTCGCCGTAGGTGAGGTAGGAGTCCCAGTCGTAGGTGCCACGAGTGGCGTCGTGCATGACGGGCATCTCGCGCATCGAGGGCGGGGTCATCAGCGTGGGTTGATAGCCATGCTGGATGAGGTTGTCGTATTGGCCTTGGTTGGCATATGCGATGACGGTCTTGCCATCGGTGCCGTCAACGGAACAGAGGTCGCTGATGGCCTGGATCTCGGTCGGTTTCAAAACGGTAAGGGAGAAGTAATACTCGCCTCTCTCTTGCATGAGTTGCTCAAGGTCTTTCTGACCGTTTTGGGCAAAAATGTTGCCACTGATGATTGCGGCAAGAATAAGGATAAAACAACGTAAGGTTTTCATATTATTGTTATCTGTCTTTTAATTGTTTCCACTCTTCAGTAATCTCGGCCTCCACCTTGTCGTTTACGGTGACCAAAGGCAGACGCAGCACATTCTCGCACAGTCCCATGTGGCTCATCAGGCACTTGATGCCGGCAGGGTTGCCGTCGGCGAAGATGAGCTGGTTCATGCGGAGCATGGCATAGTGTAGGGCGAGGGCTTCCTCGGTGCGACCTTCTTTCATGGCATGCATCATTTGGGAGAAGGGCCTTGTGTAGGCGTTGGCGGCCACGGAGATGACGCCTTGTGCGCCAAGGGCCATCAAGGGTTGGGTGATGCCGTCGTCGCCCGAAAGCACATCGAAATTGGCGGGTTTGTCGCGCAGGATCTCCATGATCTGCTGCAGGTTGCCCGAGGCCTCTTTCACGGCGATGATGTTGGGGTGCTTGGCCAACTCCACGCAGGTGGCGGCTTGCAGGTTGACACCCACACGGCCAGGGACATTATAAACCACTACCGGGACGGGACAGGCATCTGCGATGGCCTCGAAATGGGCCCTCATGCCGCGTTGGTTAGGCTTGTTGTAGAAAGGTACCACGCTCAAGATGCCCTGGATGCCCGTGAAGTCTTGGGCCTTGACGGTCTCGATGACGGATTGCGTGTTGTTGCCGCCCATGCCCAACAGGATGGGTAAACGGCCTTTGTTGGTTTCAAGTATAGTGTTGATAACCAGTTTCTTTTCTTCTGCGGTCAAGGTTGGGGCCTCGGAAGTCGTGCCCAAGACAACCAAGAAGTCGGCACCGTTGTCGATGACATGGTTGACGATGCGGGCCAACGCTTCGACATCGACCGAAAAATCATCTTTAAAAGGAGTGACCAATGCCACGCCTGTGCCTTTGAATATATTATTTTTCATGTTGTTATGGATTAGCGGTTTGAGATCCCATCAAAGCTTTCATGTAGTTATGAAGCACATGGATGTTGGAGACGGGGTCGGTGGCGCGTGGATTCTCGATGATCAGGTCATAGATGCCCTGGCTCTTGCTTTGGTGGAAACAGATTCTGAAATCCGCTTTCGGCAAGGTGCAGAGGTAGTCGCTGATTTCGGCATTCTTGCCCGCCATGTTGATGAGTATCGCGCTGAATGGCAGCTTCTTGAGGAACTCGTGTTTATCAGGCTTCAACACACTCATGAAGCCGAAGTCCTTGGGCGTGATTTCGGTGTAAAGGTCGCTCTGCAGGATGGTGTCCGACATCTGGTTGCACAGGATGACGAACCCGCACCGGTTGGCACCAAAGAGGCTTTTCACACTGCTCTCGATGTTCTTGACGATGCTCTTGTCGCCTTCGTCCAAGATAATCAAAATGGAGTTAATTCGCTGAAGATTAGGCATTTTTGTTGCCGGTTTTTCAGCGAGAAACTGCTCCAGTGCGCGTTTTAAGGCCCTATTTCTAAGGTAGGATGAAAAATTCATGCCGCAAATGTAGGGAAATTCTATGAAATAGGATGTCTTTTTGTATAAAAAACACTAATTTTGCACTAGAAATCCGATGCAAAAATCGGAGGATGTTATATAATGATAAAAATATGATTGTCACTATATTAGGAAGTGGAACATCACAAGGCGTACCCGTCATCGGTTGTACCTGCGCCGTGTGCCAATCCCAAGACTTTCGCGACAAACGTCTCCGTACCTCCATTTTGATCCAGACTGACGAGGTGACGGTTGTCGTGGATGCGGGTCCCGACTTTCGCCAACAGATGTTGCGAGAGAATGTCACCAAGCTTGACGCGGTGCTCATCACGCACGAACATAAGGACCATATTGGAGGCCTGGATGACTTGCGCCCCTATATTTTTATGCAGCATAAGCCCATGACGCTCTATGTGGACGATACGGCGCTTCCTGAAATCAAGCGCGAGTATTCCTATGCCTTCGATGAGCACCCTTATCCTGGTGCGCCTACCTATGACATTCGACGTCTTGACGAGACGCCATTCGATATTGGCGACCTGCATTTCGTCCCAATCAAACTGAAGCATTACACTTTGACTTGCTATGCGTTCCGCATCGGCAATTTCGCTTATGTCACCGACTTGAGCGAGATTTCCGAAGAGGCGATAGGAAAATTACAAGGCGTTGAATATCTGGTTATTGAGGCATTACAGAAAAAGAAACACTACTCGCATCTCACCTTGGACGAGGCCATTGAGATATCACGGAGGGTGGGGGCGAAGAAGACCTGGTTCACGCATTGCAGCCACAGCATGGGTCTCGCCGCCGACATCAACCGTGAGTTGCCCGAAGGCATGATGCTTGCCTATGACGGACTGAAAATTGAAATACCAAAGATATGAAAGCAACCTATTCCCAAAGACTAATCAAACTTGCAGATTTAAACCACCACCAGACCTTCTTCGCTGGTCGTTGCTCGGAGTGGTTCCTGGAGAGTTCCTATTTTGCAGTGGCACAGTATGTTGACACAAAGGACACCGTCCTGTTGGTGCTCCATGGCATCGATTTCAAGTTCCCGATTTTCGCGGGCGATATCGTCACCTTCGAGAGCAAGGTCATCTCGGTGGGTCGCAGCACCTTGACGGTCTACACGAAGATGTACCGTAGCCGCGAACCTGAAAAGATTGCTGCCGACGGCTTCGCCACCTTCTCTTATTTGGACGAAAACCACCACTCCCGTCCGCATGGCATTACCCTCGAACCGGAAACCGACGAGGAAAGATTTTTGCAGCAGCAAGCGCTTGAAGTGATGGAGGACTCCAAGCGCCGCGCCAAGGCGATGAATCAGAGGTCCTAATCAGGCAAGAAACCCTAAACAATAGGAGTCATTGCGGACTTGATCCGTAATCTCCTAATCATTAGGACTCGCTTCGCGTCATTGCGAGGCACGAAGCAATCCAGAGAAGAGGCTGGAAGAGAATGTGATCCTAGCTTAACACAATGTCCAACCCTAAACCATAGGAGTCATTGCGGACTTGATCCGCAAATCGAAGATTCGACGGAGTCAATCTCCTACTTCATAGGACCAACCCCTCCGTATTATTAATGTATCGTTCAGAGTCGGGGATTGCGGGTCTGTCGCCCGCAATGACATCCAGGGAAAGGGCTAAAGACTACACCAACTCCTTCGGATAGCATATGAAATGCTTCACCACGGGCTGCGACAAAACAGAAATGTTCAGTTGATCGGAAGCCTCGCTGATGTCTTTCATCGTGCCGTCCTTGTATAAGATATTGATGGCCGGCTTCTTGGGATGGTAGGCGTGGTTCGACGAAACGCCTTGCAGCAACGCGAAATCCGCCTCTTCTAATGACCAACCATACATTTGGGCAATCTTGTGCCGTATTTCTTCGATATAGTCGGACTCGAACTCGCCCTCTCGCATCTCGATCTTAAACAGATGCCTGTTGGTCAGTCGCTTGCAAAGCTCTGAGAGCACGCGGTCTTCATCGTCACACCAGGCTTTCACGGCCGTCATCACGTCGTAGTCGTCCAACTGGCAGAACTTGTCGAGGACGAAGTCGGGGTCGTCGCTTTCGAAAGGCTTTGGGTTCTTGAGGAAGAACGACAGGGCAGGGGTGGCAAACAAGTCGCGTTCCTGGCTGAGCATCTTGGCGCGTTTCAGGATGTTGCGCAACATATACTCAGCACTCAACACGGCCTTGTGCATGTACACCTGCCAATACATGATGCGCCGCGCCACGATGAAACTCTCCACGGAATAGATACCCTTGGCTTCGATAGCGAGTTCGTTGCCGACGACTTCCATCATCTCCAAGAGACGCTCCGCATTCACGCTACCTTCGGCTACGCCTGTGAAGAAACTGTCGCGCTTGAGGTAATCGATACGATCAACATCCAACTGGCTGGAAATGAGTTTTGTAAGAAAGCCTTTCTCGTATTCTCCTTTGAACAACTCGATGGCCATGTCCAGACGCCCCTCATGGATTTTGTTGAATATCTGCATGACCTTCAGCGAGAGTTCCTCGTGTGACACGCCTCGCACGATGCTGTTCTCCAAGGTGTGGGAGAAGGGGCCATGCCCGCTGTCGTGGAGCAGTATGGCCAGCGAGGCGGCTTCCAGCTCCTCTTCGCTGATGTCGTAGCCCTTGCCGCGTAGCAGCTGTATGGCACGCCGCATGAGGTGCATGGTGCCGAGGCTGTGGGCAAAACGCGTGTGGTTGGCCCCAGGATACACCAAGTTGGTCATGCTAACCTGCTTGATACGCCTAAGCCGTTGGAAATAAGGGTGCTCGATGATGTCGAAATGCAGCTCGTCGGGGATGCTGACGAAGCCATAGATGGGGTCGTTGAAGATCTTCTTTTTGTTGGATGCAGTAGCCATTGGCCGTGAATTTTGCCGCAAAGTTAGTGTTTTTTTCGAAAAGTTGAGATTCCCCTGCGGGGAATGGAGTGTATCGTTTAATCGAACAGCGGCGGCTTGTGGTAGTTTACGGTTTGTAAGTTCTACTCGCCGCCGCATATATAAATGCAATCTGCTCCATTCCCGAAGGGAATCTCAAAAAAGTTCATCCATTCAAAACAAATTGCCTAATTTTGCGTTACCTCCCTATAAACATTTCATCTATGGACAAAACCACAATTCTTTGGGCCGACGACGAGATTGATCTCCTGAAGCCCCATATCATGTTTTTGGAACAGAAAGGCTATGAAGTAGTTACGGCCAACAATGGCTCCGATGCCATCGACCTCGTGCGCCAACGCCATTTCGATATCGTTTTCCTCGACGAGCAGATGCCGGGCATCTCGGGCATTGAGGCCCTCGAAGTCATCAAGCGCGAATACCCCAACCTCCCCGTGGTGATGATCACCAAGAGCGAGGAGGAACGCATCATGGAGGACGCCATCGGCTCCAACATCGCGGATTACCTTATCAAGCCCGTTAACCCCAACCAAATACTGCTTTCACTGAAACGCAACCTCGAGAACCGCACCTTGCGTGACGAGAAGTCGTCGATGCGCTACCAGCAGGAATTCCGCCAGATCAGCATGGACTTGAATAACAACCTCGACTTCGACGAATGGATTGCCTTGTATAAGAAGCTGGTGCGCTGGGAGTTGGAGCTGCAGAAGTCGACCGACGAAGGCATCAAAGGCATCCTCGCCGACCAGAAACAAGAGGCCAACACGCAGTTCACACGTTACATCGAACGTAACTATGTGGATTGGATCCAAGGCAAGTCAGAGAAGCCCGTCATGTCGCATACCGTGGTGCGCGACAAGGTAATCCCCCGCCTCGACGAGAGCGACAAGCCGCTCTTTCTCATCGTTATCGACAACCTGCGCTACGACCAGTGGAAGGCCATCCAGCCGCTCATCGAGACCTATTTCCATGTGGAGGCCGACGACATCTATTATAGCATCCTGCCTACTACTACGCAATATGCCCGCAACGCCCTTTTTGCTGGGCTAATGCCGCTCGAGATCCGTCGCCGCTACCGCCAATGGTGGGTCGATGAGGAGGACGAAGACACCAAGAACCAATACGAAGGCGAACTTTTGGGCGAGCAGCTGAAGCGCTTCGGCAAGAATATCAAGTACTCTTATAATAAGGTGTTGAACCTACAAGCGGGCAAGAAGCTCTACGAGCAGATGTCCAACTTGATGCCTAACAAGTTGAATGTCATCGTCTATAACTTCGTCGACATGCTCTCGCACGCCCGCACCGAGATGGAAATCATTCGGGAGTTGGCCGACGACGAGGAAGCCTACCGCTCGTTGATGTACTCATGGTTCGAGCACTCCAGCCTCTTTGACATGATGCGCTTCATCGCTGAGAAGGGCTGCGACATGATCATCACTACCGACCACGGTTCCACATACGTCGAGAAGCCTGTCCGCATCTTGGGCGACCGCGAGGTCAACACCAACTTGCGCTACAAGTACGGCAAGAACCTGAAATACAACCCAAAGGAAGTCTTCGAGGTGAAAGACCCCGAGAAGATCTTCCTGCCGAAGGCCAACTTGAGTACGACCTACGTCTTCGCTGGGGAGAGCGACTTCTTCGCCTACCCGAACAACTACAACTATTATGTGAGCTACTACCGCAACACCTTCCAGCACGGGGGCATCTCCATGAGTGAAATGCTGATCCCAGTGACGCATCTTACGGCGAAGTAAGGAGATTCCCTTCGGGAATGGAGTGTTAGTAGTGTTCATTTAGCGGCGGCAGGTAGGGCTTACTATGCGTAGGCACCACGAGCCGCCGCTGTTTATGCTTTTATTGGCTTGCCATTCCCGCAGGGAATCTCTAAAAAAGTACTATCTTTGCAGCGCAAATACCAATGAAATGAATTCCAAAGAATTCCATATTGCCAGCGTGGAGCAACTCTCGGAGGTCTCCGAATACCTGCTTTCCCTGCGTGAGGAAGCCGACATCATAGCATTCTATGGTTCCATGGGCGCTGGCAAGACCACACTCATCAAGAACCTATGTCACAAAATGGGTGTCACCGATGAGGTGAATAGTCCGACCTTTGCCATCGTGAATGAATACGTTACGGAAGAAGGTGAATCAGTATATCATTTTGATTTTTACCGTATTAAGAAGTTGGAAGAAGCCTACGACATAGGCTATGAGAACTATTTCGACAGCGGTAACCTCTGCCTCATCGAGTGGCCCGAGATGATTGAACCGCTTTTGCCCGAGAGGTACATCCGAGTTGATATTCAGCATGGCGAGACGGATGATGAACGTGTGATTCAATGCGAACTGATTGAAGCATGAACGATAAACTGAAACAAACCATAGCTGAAGCCTCCCAAGTCTTCATCCTCACCGATGAGAACGTGGCACCCTTCTGGCTGCCCGAGGTGGCCCATTGGCTGCATTGCGATTCGGCGGTTGACATTGTCGTCAAGGCGGGCGAACAGCACAAAAACCTGCAAACCATCCAGAGGATTTGGAAGACTTTGATGCAGCATCACGCCGACCGCAACGCCTTGATGATCAACCTTGGCGGCGGCACCATCACCGACTTGGGTGGTTTTGCAGCCTCCACCTACAAGCGCGGCATCAAGTTCATCAATGTGCCGACCACCCTGCTCGCCATGGTGGATGCGGCGATAGGAGGGAAGACGGGCATCGATTTCGGTGGAGCGAAGAACCAAATCGGGACCTTCGCCGAGTCGGAAGATGTGCTGATCAAGCCCGCGTTTTTGTCGACCCTGCCGGAAAGGGAAATCCTGTCAGGTATGGCCGAGATGCTGAAATACGGCTTTATCGCTGACTACAAGTTATTGGAAATCAATCTAGAGAACTATCAGCAGCATATCGCTCGTTGTGGAGAGATCAAACGCGAGGTGGTGAAGAACGACCCCTTTGAAAAGGGTCCGCGCCAGGTGCTGAACTTCGGCCACACCCTCGGTCATGCCATCGAGAGCCATTGCCTGACGACGGATGCTCCCCTGTTGCACGGCGAAGCCGTGGCCCTCGGGATGCTGGCAGCACTATGGCTCTCTGTGCAGCAATGTGGCCTTGACGAAAAGGTCATGCATGGCTACGAGAAGCGGCTGCCCATGCTCCTGTCGGAAGCGCAAGTCGTCGATCTTTCGGAAGCCAACATTGAGCCCATCATGGCATTTCTCGCTCACGATAAGAAAAACAAAGGGGAGAAGCCGCGGGTTGTGCTGCTTGAAGCCGTCGGAAGACCCGTGTGGGGTGTTGCGGTAGACTATGACGCCGTCAAAAGGGCGCTTGAATACGTCATAACAAAAGAGTATGGGAAACGCTGACTGGCCCTCCTCCGCCATGAGGACAAGGAGCGGAAGGGTAGTGCGCTTTGAGGAGGTCACCCTACCCGCCAGCAAGAGTGAAAGCAACCGCGCCCTGATGATTGCGGCATACGGTGGGTTTGCACCTGATTTCCAGAATCTTTCGGATTCAGGTGACACCATGGTCTTGTCGGAAGCCCTTCGTAAAGCACAATCAGGAGAATCGATAATTGACATCGCCGATTGCGGCACGGCGGCGCGGTTCCTGACGACCTACTTGGCCTGCCATGAAGGCGACTGGCTCTTGACGGGCACCGACCGGATGAAACAACGTCCGATGGCCCCATTGGTGGAGGCGCTGCGCTCGTTGGGTGCCGACATCCAATATGCTGAAAACGAGGGCTGTTTGCCGTTGCACATCAAGGGAAAGACCATCTCGGGTGGCAAAGTGCAGATGGATACGACACGCAGCAGCCAATTCGCTTCCTCATTGTTGCTGGCTGCCCCGATGTGGCCGCAGGGGCTTGAGATGGACCTGGTGGGTCACCTCTCTTCTGTGCCCTATCTCCAGATGACCTTGGCCGTAATGCGGCATTTCGGAGCTGAATGCGAACTACAAGGGGAGAGGGTGGTGGTGTCTCCAAAGCCTTATGAGCCAAGGGATTTTGCCGTTGATCCTGATTGGAGCGCGGCATCCTATTGGTATGAGATGGCGGCGTTTAGTGAGGAGTGTGAGATTAGGCTACATGGTTTGGCCGGCCCTTCGACCCTTAGATTGGCCTCAGGGACTGCAGGCTCAGGGACCTCGCTCATTCAGGGCGATGCCATCATCGCCGAATGGATGACGCACTTAGGCGTGGGTACCTTTGTTGATGGCAACGACCTCATATTGAGGAGAATCCCTTTCGAGAAACGCCCCCTGTCTTTCGATTTCTATGACCATCCCGATCTCTATCCGACCCTGGCCGCCACTTGTGCCGGGCTGCACATGGAAGCCTGTTTCACTGGCCTCGCCAACCTGCATCTCAAAGAGTCGGATCGGGTGGAAGCCATGCATCAGGAACTGGCCAAATTGGGTGAACCTGAAATCCACTTCTGCGCCCATGGCGACCATCGCATCGTGATGGCCTTGGCGCCACTCTCCATGCTGGTGGGACCTGTCGCCTTCGACCATCCCGAAGTAGTGGTCAAGTCTTATCCCAGCTTTTGGAACGACACTTCTTTTTTGCACATTCTGCCCTAAAATAACGCGATTTTTGGATTATTTTTCCTTATGTGAAAGAAAATCCGTAATTTTGCACGTTTTTATAGAGCGATATGAAAGTAGAGCTGTTTGTACCCTGCCTGATTGACCAATTCTTTCCACGGGTTGCTGCCGATACCATGAAGGTGTTGCAGCGCACCGGGGTGGAGGTGGAATACAACCCAGAGCAGACCTGCTGCGGCCGTTTCGCCTACCATGCCGGTTTCTTGGAAGAAGCCAAGGAGTTGGGCGACAAGTTCCTCAACGATTTCTCGTACGACGGTCCTGTAGTATCTCCCTCAGCAGCCTGCGTGCATTACATCAAAAAGCACTATCCCGAACTCTTCTTTAACACCGCCAACCACTTGAACTTCAAGCGGATGGTGTCCAATGTCTATGAACTGACCGATTTCTTGGTCAACAAGGTGCATTTCGACAACTTCGGCGCGGAGTTCCCGTATAAGGTGACCTTCCACGACAGTTGTAGTGCCCTGCGAGGCCTGGGCTTGGGCAAGGAAGCTCGGCAACTCCTCTCCAAGGTGAGGGGGTTGGAGCTGGTGGAGATGAAGCAGACCGATATGTGCTGTGGTGCCGACTTCTCGCTGAGGATGAACCACGAGACCTTGTCGGAGGGCATGGCGAACCACAAGGTGAGAAACGCCTTGAATACTGGCGCGGAATACATCGTCTCTACGGATATGACCTGCCTGATGCACCAGAAGGCCTACATCGAGAAGGAAGATTTGCCGATTAAGGTGGTCCATATTGCGGAGGTTTTGGCATCTGGGTGGGAGTGATTGAAACAAGGATTGGCCCTTCGATGCTTCGGCTATAATCAGCCATTGCAGGCATGCAACCACGTTGTAACTTCGCTCTTTCTTCGCTTAACCATACCCTTTGAGCGAGAGTAGGGCGAATGAAGAACGAGAGAAGGGCGAATGAAGAGCGAAGAACCAAAAATAGAAAAAGACAAATGAACGATTATTATATACACGAAAGCAGCTATGTCGATGACAACGTGGCCATCGGCAAGGGGACGAAGATCTGGCATTTCTGCCATATCCAAAAAGGTGCCGTGATTGGCGAGAACTGCTCTTTTGGACAGAATGTCAATGTCGGCAACAATGTGAGGATTGGCAGCAATGTCCGCGTTCAAAACAACGTCTCCATCTACGAAGGTGTTGAAATCGAAGATAACGTGTTCTGCGGTCCGAGTTGCGTGTTCACCAATGTGACCACGCCGCGTGCGCATTTCCCTGTGCATGGCATTTATGCCAAGACGCGTATCTGTGAAGGCGCCTCCTTGGGCGCCAACTGCACTGTGGTCTGCGGCCATACGGTGGGCAAGAGCGCCCTCATCGCGGCTGGGGCTGTGGTGACCAAAGACGTGAAGCCTTACGCCCTGATGGCCGGCGTGCCTGCGCGCCAGATCGGATGGGTCTGCGAATGCGGCAAACGCCTTGACGCCTCGCTGCAATGCGAATGCGGCAGGAAATACGAATTACAAAACGGAGGATTATCAAAACAATGACGTTTGATGTAGAGACGCGGCGCGCCACGTCTCTACCAGCAATACCATAACAATATGCAATTCAGAGATTTAAAAACCCAATATAACGTCCTGAAGGACGAAATGGACAAGGCCATCCTCGACGTGGTCGCCTCGTCGGCCTATGTCATGGGGCCGAAGATCAAGGAGATGGAATCGGCTTTCGCCGAGTATGTCGGAGTGAAGCACTGCGTGGCTTGCAACAGCGGCACCGATGCCCTGTTGCTCGCCTTGAAGGCTTGGGACGTGAAGCCCGGCGACGCCGTCTTCGTGCCCAGTTTCACCTTCTTCGCCTCGGCTGAAGTCATCGCCATGCAAGGCGCCACGCCTGTCTTCGTCGATGTCGACAAGGACACCTTCAACATGGATGTGGTCGACCTCGAGCGTAAGATCGAGCAGACGCTGAAGGCTGGCCAACTCACGCCTCGCGTCATCATCGCCGTCGACCTGTTTGGCCTTCCCGCCGACTTCAAGGCCATCCGAAAGATAGCGGACCGATATGGCCTTTATGTCCTCGAAGACGGCGCCCAAGGCTTCGGTGGTCGCATCGGCGAGCAAAAAGCCTGCACCTTTGGCGACATCTCCACGACATCGTTCTTCCCCGCCAAGCCCGTGGGCTGCTATGGCGACGGCGGCGCGGTGTTCACCGACAACGACGAATGGGCCGCGTTGCTCGAGTCCTACCATATCCATGGCAAGGGCAGTGACCGCTACGACAATGTGCGCATCGGCATGAACTCGCGTTTGGACAGCATCCAGGCGGCCATTTTGATCGTGAAGTTGAAGGCTTTCAAGGATTATGAGCTGGTCGATGTCAACAAGGTGGCGGCCCGCTATACCGAGAAGCTGAAAGACGTGGTGAAGACCCCCATTGTCCCCGATGGCTTTTATTCGAGTTGGGCGCAATACACGTTGCAGGTGGAGAACAAAGAGGTGAGGGCTGGCTTGCAGGCTGCCTTGAAGGCGCTCGACATCCCGACGGCCATCTACTATCCCATCCCGATGCACCGTCAGACGGCGTTCAATTATCTGAACCTTGACGACAACCGTTGTCCCGTCTCCGACCAATTGGCCGACACGGTCATTTCCTTGCCCATCCATCCTTATCTCACGGAAGAAGACCAGGATAGGATTTGCAAGGCTGTTCGTGATTTTTTGGCAAAATGATTATAAGACAAACCTATGGGCATTAAAAGTATCTTCAACGATATGGCGTCACGCGACAACTACGACGAGGTCATGGAATACCTCGCCGTTGCCGAAACCCAGCATGCCCCCAGGTTTGAATTCGACGATGCCCCTGAACAGTTGTGCGAGTTGATTGCGGTGGCCGAGACGCCCCGTGGCCCCGAGCGTTCGGCATGGCTCAATGATTATGCGGAAAAGTCGTGGCAAGTGCCCGATGGTGAGGCCGAGGTGTTGTTGGCGGAAGACCATCTCAACGCCATCCGTTACGTGAACCGTTACCTCCGCAAGGCCAACGCCAAGTTGAAACAGGACGGTTATCTGGTCTGTAGCTTCGACACGGCTCAAAAACACCGTGCCCAGATTTTCAGCAAACACCCCAGATTTCTTGCACGGATTATCTATTTCTTTGATTTCCTGTGGCATAGGGTGTGCCCGAAACTCGGGTTGACGCGTCGTTTCTACTATCTTTGTACGAAGAAGGTAAGGAAGGTCTTCCCGCGTCCCGAGATCTTGGGCAGGTTGTATTATTGCGGCTTCGAAGTCGTCAGCGAGCAGTACATCCACGACCGCTATTGTGTCATCGGCCAGAAGAAACGTGCACCGCATGACGAGCCACACACTTATGGCCCCTTGGTGAGGTTGCGCCGTATAGGCAAGGACGGGAAGAAGTTCAATGTGCTCAAGTTCCGCACGATGTATGCCTATTCGGAATACCTGCAGACCTACATCTACGAGAACAACAACCTTGACGTAGGCGGCAAATTCAGCGACGACTATCGTGTCACGGAGTGGGGGAGGTTCCTGCGCAAGACCTGGCTCGATGAGTTACCTATGTTCATTAACGTGTTGAAGGGCCAGATGAAGATTGTGGGCGTCAGGCCATTGAGCCAGCAATATTTCAATCTCTATTCCAAAGAGCTTCAAGAACTTAGGACAAAGACCAAACCGGGCATGTTGCCGCCTTTTTATGTCGATATGCCCGAGACTTTGGACGAGATCCAGGACAGCGAGCGTCGTTATCTTGAAGCCTATCTGAAGCATCCTTTCCGCACCGACTGGAAGTATTTCTGGAAAATCGTCGGCAATATCGTTTTCAAGGGGAAACGCTCCAAATAAGGGCAAGTATAATTGTTGCAGATTTTTCTTGTTTTATTTAAAAAATAATCCTTACTTTTGCAAATTGTAATTTTAGGTGTGTTCTATCCTAGGTTACAGTGAAACTACAGCTTCTTATGTTTGGGGCAAGTGGTTTATTTACAAATTGTTATGCTTTCTTGATGTGAGTCAAGTGGCGAAGCTATACACTTTCTAGATATGGGTCAAACAACGGATAATGAAAAATGGACCACTGTCATCAAGCCTCGCAATGGGCTTTTTGAGGTGAATCTGAAAGAAATTTGGGAGTATAGGGACTTGTTGAGTTTGTTTGTGAAGCGTACCATCACGGTGCAGTACAAGCAGACCATCTTGGGCCCTTTATGGTGGATCATCCAGCCTGCCCTAACAGTTATCATGTACATGGTGGTGTTTGGTGGTATCGCTGGTATCCCCACTGACGGCATACCTCAACCCTTGTTCTATTTGGGTGGTATCTGTATGTGGCAGTATTTTGCGGACTGTTTGGGCAAGACTTCAAATACTTTTGTTTCCAATGCAGGTATTTTTGGCAAGGTCTATTTTCCTAGGTTGATTATGCCACTGTCGAGTGTCATCAGTAACTTGGTTCGTTTTGGAATCCAATTGGGGTTGTTTGTCATTGTGTATGTCTACTATGCCATCATGGGTCAAGCTCCGACCCCCAACTGGTATTTGTTGCTTTTCCCTGTGCTGCTAATAATGTTGGCAGGTTTAGCTTTGGGTTTTGGTATTGTCATTTCTTCCATGACAACAAAATATAGGGATTTGCAAGTGCTTTTTTCTTTTGTGGTGCAACTGTGGATGTATGCCACGCCTATTGTTTACCCTTTGAGTCAAGTTGCGGGCAAGCAGAAGTTCGGCATCGATTTGGCTACAGTCATGTGTCTCAATCCAGTGACACCCATTATCGAGACCTTCAAGCATGGTGCATTGGGTGCCGGAGAATTTGTGGGCTGGGGATGGTTGGCGTATAGCTTTGTGTTTATGCTTGTTTTCCTTTCCATCGGTATCTTGATTTTTAACAAAGTGCAGAAGAGTTTTATGGATACTGTTTAAAAGTTATAGTCACAATGGTTAAAGACTCTTTCATTTAACAAAAAAAGAAAAATCTATATATGAAAGCTCTAATTCTTAATAGTGGTCTTGGACAACGGATGGGTGTCATAACCAGTGAACATCCCAAGTGCATGACAGAAATCTCGTTTAAAAACACTATCCTCAGCCGACAATTACGACAATTGGTGAGTTTTGGTATTGAAGAAGTTGTCGTTACTACAGGCTATTACGATAAGGTGTTGTTAGATTATTGTGAAGCGCTTCATCTTCCATTGAAGTTCGTTTTCGTTAATAATCCCTATTACGATAAAACCAACTATATCTATAGTATTTACTGCGCCAAGGAACAACTAAAGGACGATGATATTCTGCTAATGCACGGAGACCTTGTCTTTGAAAGTCTGGTGTTGGAGGCAGTGATTGATAGTCCGGTCAGTTGTATGACCGTGAGCAGCACGCTTCCGTTGCCGGAGAAGGACTTTAAGGCCGTTGTTCGAGATGGAAAGATAGTGAAGGTGGGAGTGGAATTCTTTGACAACGCCATGGCCGCCCAGCCGCTATACAAAATCAAGAAAGAGGACTGGTTGGTTTGGCTTGCCAACATTGAGAAGTTCTGCGAATCAGGCAACCGTATGGTGTATGCAGAGAATGCCTTCAACGAGGTGAGTGACCAGTGCAAAATCTATCCATGCGACGTAAAAGACATGCTTTGTGCCGAAATCGACACCCCGGATGATTTGGAGATTGTCAGCAAGAAGGTGGCAGAGACGAATGAACGTACTGTCTATATGTGTTTTAGCACGGAATACATCCACAGCGGACACATGGCCATCATCAACAAGGCACGCCGTTTAGGACGTTTGATTGTTGGAGTGCTTAGCGACGAAGCAGTGGCTAGCTTCAAGCGTTTCCCACTGATTCCCTTCGAGGAACGCAAGGCCTTATTGGAAAACATTGCAGGAGTGGAACGTGTGGTGGTACAGAATACTTTATCATATGCTGAAAACCTGCGCGAATTGAAGCCCAATTATGTGGTACATGGCAACGATTGGTGTGAAGGGTTCCAAAAGCCTATTCGCCAGGAAGTGATAGACATTCTGGCTGAGTATGGCGGTAGACTCGTTGAGTATCCATATAGCAATAACCCTAAGTATAAGGAACTGGATGCCGCTCATCGTGCCGAGGCTTCCATGCCTGATATTCGAAGGGGACGTCTTCGTAAGCTTATCAACATGAAAGGTCTGGTGACGGCCATGGAGGCCCACAGCGGTATCACGGGCCTGATTGTGGAAAAGACTACCGTATTGCAGGACGGAAAGACATATCAATTTGATGCCATGTGGGTGAGTAGCCTTTGTGATTCAACCGCCAAAGGAAAGCCTGATATTGAGCTTGTGGACATGACCAGCCGCTTTCGTACCATTGACGATATTATGGAGGTAACCACCAAACCTATCATCTTTGACGGTGATACTGGTGGCATGACCGAACATTTTGTCTATACTGTACGAACTTTGGAGCGTATGGGTGTGTCAATGATCATTATCGAGGACAAGACCGGTTTGAAGAAGAACAGCCTTTTTGGCACCGAGGTGAAACAGACACAAGATAGCATCGAGAACTTCTGTACCAAGATTCGGGCTGGCAAGCATGCCCAAAAGACTAAGGAGTTTATGATTTGCGCCCGCATAGAGAGTCTCATTCTAGAACAAGGCATGGAAGATGCGCTGACCAGGGGCTTTTCTTATAGTGAGGCTGGTGCTGATGCCATCATGATACACAGCCGTAAGAAAGATCCGACGGAGATATTCGAGTTTGTGAAGAGGTTCCGTGAGAAAAACACGACCACACCAATCGTGGTGGTGCCTACTTCATTCAATACCGTAACCGAGCAGGAATTCAAAGATCGTGGCGTGAATGTTGTCATCTATGCCAACCAGCTTACCCGCACAGGCTTCCCAGCCATGCAGGATGCTGCCCGTACCATTTTGGAGAACCACCGTGCCAAGGAGTGTGATGATAAGTGTATGTCAATCAAGGAAATCATAACCTTAATACCGGAAGAGTAATGATTAGGCCGGAGTTTTTTATTGAGAAGTTGAGAGATAATGGCATCGATTGCTTTGCGGGCGTTCCTGACAGCCTACTGAAGAATATGTGTGCTTATATCACGGATCATTTTGATGCCGCACACAATATTATAGCCGCCAATGAGGGCGCGGCCGTTGGACTTGCAGCAGGACATTATCTGGCGACAGGCCGCCCAGCTTGTGTGTATATGCAGAATAGTGGCGAGGGCAATATCATCAATCCTATGGCTTCGCTCACCGACCCCGAAGTTTACAACATTCCTGTGTTGTTGTTGATCGGTTGGCGGGGACGCCCTGGAGTGCACGATGAGCCTCAGCACGTGAAGCAGGGCAAGGTGACCACCGGCCTACTGAACGTAATGGGTGTCAACTACGAGGTATTGGCCAAAGAGGAGGATAAGGCAGAGAAACAGATTGCCAAAGCCGTCAAAGCCCTCCAAAACAAAGATGTGTTCGCTTTGGTGATCGAGAAGGATACTTTTGAGGATTACAAACTACAAAACGTTGAGCAGAACGACCTTACATTATCCCGTGAAGAAGCTATTCAAACCGTAGCTGCTGCTCTTGGCGAAACTGATTGCATTGTGAGTACAACGGGCATGATCAGCCGCGAACTTTTTGAATACCGTGCTGCCATGGGTGAAGGTCATGAACGTGATTTCCTTACTGTGGGCAGTATGGGCCATGCCTCGCAAATCGCATTGGGCATTGCTTTGGCACAACCTACACGTCGAGTGTGGTGCTTTGATGGTGATGGCGCTGCAATCATGCACATGGGTAGTATGGCCATTGTGGCTAGCAAGGAGCCGAAGAACTACATACATGTGGTTTTCAACAACGGCGCCCACGACAGCGTAGGCGGCCAACCTACCGTGGGACTGAAGATAGACCTGCCTGCCATTGCGAAGGCGGTGGGATACAAGGATACATATAGTGTGGACAACAAGGATGACTTGGTTGACGTGCTGGGCAAAGCAAAGCATGAGAGTGGTCCTGTCCTGGTTGAAGTCAAGGTAAAGAAGGGCAACCGCAAAGACCTTGGTCGTCCGACCACCACACCGATTCAGAATAAGGAAGCTTTGATGAACTTTCTTGCTAAATGACCATGCAAAAGATAGTAAACGGAATCGAACGTCTTCCTGAGATATTGAAGGAAATAGGCTGTAAGAGGTTGTTTCTTGTGGTGGATTCCTCATATCCTTTCTTGAACATTAAAGATGCAATTGAAGCGTTGCCGGTGATGGAGATGGTGACATTCAGCAACTTCACTCCCAATCCGCTTTACGAACAGGTTTGTGAGGGTGTGGAAATGCTAAAAGCATCCCAATGTGAGGCCATTCTTGCCGTAGGTGGGGGCAGCGCTATTGACGTGGCAAAATGCATCAAACTTGCTGTACTAGCCAAGGAAGGGAATGCCGCTATTATACCACCATTGGTTTCCCAACGATTGCCGATAGACAGGAATAAGATTCCTTTTGTTGCCATCCCGACTACGGCGGGTACCGGCAGCGAGTCCACACATAATGCTGTGATGTATTACGAAGGAAGTAAGCAGACAATTACCAACGATGGGATTTTGCCCGACTATGCTGTATTGGAGTCTTCTGTCCTTAAAACGCTTCCGTTGTATCAGAAGAAATGCACTATGATGGATGCGCTTTGCCAGGGCATCGAGTCGTGGTGGTCGGTCAATTCCACTGACGAGAGCAAAGAGTACTCAAAAGCTGCTGTTGAACTCATTATGGCAAATTGGCGGCAATACATATTTGACAATGATGACGATGCAGCCAAGGTCATCATGCTCGCCGCTAACTATGGGGGAAGAGCCATCAATATTGCCCAGACTACGGCCGCCCATGCCATGAGTTATAAGATCACTTCGCTTTATAATTTGCCTCATGGTCATGCAGTCGCACTGTGTTTGCCTGAGATTTGGGACTATATGATAGGCCATACGAATAATTGCATTGACATTAGAGGTGAGAGATATGTAAGGGATGTGTTTGAAAGCATTTCGCGTTCAGTAGGCGCCAGTAGCACTGAAGAGGCGATAAGAATCATTAGAAACATGATGGCAGAAATGGGGCTGGGCTCCCCTTCTTTTGTAAATGATGTAGAGGCGGAGCTTGAACTGCTTTGTAAGTCGGTTAACCCTATTCGTTTGAAGAACAATCCGATACGTCTCGACTATAATTCCATATACTCTTTCTATAATCATATTTTACATAATTAACACATAATATGACAACAGCAATAGA
>JAEEGL010520142.1_pt1 | contig 19025 bp, 8 predicted proteins | sample 9134231 | NCBI WGS metagenome assembly JAEEGL01 (sample SAMN16246548, study PRJNA631951) | gut metagenome | biome: gut microbiome; feature: rumen; material: fiber-attached | host: Bos | place: Iran: Karaj | collected 2018-10 | reverse complement strand
CGATGCCTAAGTTAATATCAGTACCCTGGTAGTGCATCGGGTTCTTGGAATAGATACGGATGATGCCGCCCTCGGTATTGGCACCGTAGAGCGTGCCTTGCGGACCGCGAAGCACATCGATACGGTCGAGCATATAGAAATGGGTATTGAACGCCGACTTCGACATCAGAGGAATATGGTCGTAGTAGATGCCCACCGCCGAATTATTCACACGAGAGCCTATACCTCTTATATATATAGAGGAGGTCAGACGGCTACCATACTCAGGCATGGAGAACGACGGCACATAACCCGACAGCTGACTCATGCTCTGAATATGCAACTGGCGCAGGTCGCCGCTGCCCAGCGCACTGCTGCTCATCGGCTGCTGGCGCAACAGGAAGCCCTCCTTGGGCTGTGCAACGACGATGACCTCGTCGAGATCTACCACTTTCGACGTATCGTTCACCTCTATGGCGTGAACGAAAAGGGGACTCAGGAGCATCGCTCCGACAAGAATCTTTCTGAACTTTTCCATCCGTTTCTTTGAATAACGGTGCAAAGGTACTGCTTTTCCCCGACACCTGCAATCCTTATTTATAGGGAAAACATCTATTGACTATATTCCAAAGAAAGGCAGATTGCATGATATGGCTTAACACCGGATGGTGGGGGTACTATTGCCAGATGAATAATTGTTGCTATCTTTGCACCGTCAGAAGTCGGAAAGACGACTGGCAATGCGATTTAAAAAATAATTATTCATTAAAATATAGGAGGACACAACTATGTCAGTATTCTATAGATTATACAAAAACACCAACAGTAAGTCCCGCGCATACAACAAGTGGTATGCAAAGGCAGTAGTTACTAACGTCGTAACCACCGCTAAGCTGGCGGAGATTATGCAGCGCAACTGTACCGTCAAGGCCAGTGACATCCGCGCCGTGCTCACCGAACTGGTAGAGACCATGCGCGACCAGCTGCAGGACTCGAAGCGCGTCAAGCTGGACGGCCTGGGTTCCTTCAAGCTGGGTCTGTCAACGGATGGCGTCGAGGACTACGACAAGTTCGAACCGCGCAAGCACGTGAAGGACGTTCACGTCATCTTCACCCCTGAGACGACCGTCGATGCCAACGGCACACGCAGCAAGACCTTCCTCGAAGGTGTCTCAGTGACCGAGCTGCCCAAGAACGCCGTAGGCGTTGACCCTGAGCCGGAACCCTGATGTAAAGGCTTTATGTTATCTTCCCTGAAAACAGGGGCGTGCCAAATTGGTCACGCCCCTATTTTGTGTTCGTCCGGCACGGCGCTTCAGATCTTCTGGCCATTTCATAAAATAAAATTTGGCCGTTTCATAAAATTGCCGTATCTTTGCACTCGAAAACAGAATCGATGATTGCAACCTGAGTGTCAGCAGCTATGTAGAGCAGGAAGACACTCGTGAGGTAATCAATATCTCTGAGGTCAATGCCAAACTTGATACGCTGGTCAAAGAAGGCTACGAGCTGAACCAGAAGATTGAAGCTATCATTAAGGAATTGGGAGAGTAATTATGAAAGAGATAGATAATATGCCATCGTTTGTATCACGCGACGGAATGAATGCCGACAAGGAATATATAGAATGGCTGGCGGATGTAAAAGCGCGATTTCGTCAAAGCCAGATAAAAGCTTCTATTCGTGTTAACACCTCAATGCTTGAATTCTATTGGAGCATTGGAAGGGACTTGGTGGCTTTGCGTGCAGAAGAGCGCTGGGGAACAGGAGTCGTAAAACAGTTCGCTCTCGATATGCGTCAGTCGTTTCCTAATGCCACAGGTTTTTCTCATACCAATGTGAAATACATGAAGCAATGGTATTCCTTCTATTATGAGCGAGTTATAAAAAGCCACCAACTTGGTGACCCATTGGCTGAGGATGAAAAAAGCCAACGACTCGTTGGCCAATTCGAGAATGAAGGGAAAAGCCAACGACTCGTTGGCCAAATTGAGATGCCGGAAACATTCGGTCGGGTACCATGGGGGCAGCATATTGATATTGTGTCACGATGCGACTCATTGGAAGAAGCATTGTTTTATGTAAAATCTGTGTTAGAAAACGGGTGGTCTCGGCCTGTCTTAAACATAAAGATAGATGCAGGGCTTTTCAAAATACAAGGTTCAGCCATCACCAATTTCGACCATACACTTCCTGCTTCTCAGATTGATGCAGCCAAAGAGTTACTAAAGAAAGAATACGACCTGAGCTTTATTGTTGCAGAGGAAGTTAAGCAGGAGAAAGACCTTGAAAATGCTTTGGCTAAGAATATCACACAATTCCTTTTGGAGTTGGGTAAGGGCTTCTCGTATGTTGGTCGCCAAATGGAATTGCAGATGCCTGAAGGTGAGACGTTCTTCCCAGACTTGGTATTCTACCATATACCGCAACACAGATATATTGTCGTAGAATTGAAAGCCGTAAAATTCATTCCAGAGTTTGCGGGCAAGCTAAACTTCTATGTCACGGCAGCTGACAAGTTGCTGCGTGGAGAAGGCGATAATCCTTCTGTTGGACTACTTATTTGCAAATCAACAGACAAGACAATCGTAGAGTGGTCGCTGCAGGACATCCAGAAACCATTGGGTGTAGCCACTTATCAGTTGCAGGAGGTCGTAGAACGCACCATTGCTGAATTAGAGAATAAAAAGAAATAGCGTATGGATTCAATATGGGATTGGGCAAAAGAGAACTATGACCTGATAAGCCTGTTTGTCGGCTTAGCAGGTGTCGTCATTGCTGTCATATCATTGATGTACGAGATAAAGAAAAAGAAAGAGAAGAAATAGCTTATGGTGGTGTACAAATTAGCATTGGCGAAGAATTGCCTTCAAAGTGCAAAAATTGCACTTTGGAAGAGGTTGCTGTACTCCGTATAGTGAATGGTAAACGGTACACCAAGTGGTGAACTATATAATTATTCAACTAAACTCCTGATTAACAGCCGATAAGTTAAATATCATCTTGGTACACCAAGTGGTGGTACACCAGTTGGTGTACTTTTAGTTGACTATATATGATATGTTACGAGTAAGCCATACTCTCCACAAAAAATGAGGGTGTTTATGCTGACACACCCTCATTTCGGCATCATTGCTTACTGTTCTTCGATGAGTAGGCAATCATTACTTCACCATGACTTTCTTGCCATCAACGATATAGACACCTTGAGGCAGAGGGTTCTGGTTGAACTCATCAGCCACCTTCCGGCCATTCAGGTCGTGGACGGGCTTGTCGGCATGTGATGCCCAACGGGCGGCGTTGATGCCTGTCGCCTCGTCATAGATGAAGACAGCCTCAACAGTGACATCGGCCTTTACAGCCTGAATGGTGTACTGGCCCTCTACCACGTCGGCGGTCACATCATCGCCATTGACAGTAAGCGACTTCAACAGATAATTGTCGGCGGGCGTGATGGTCAGCACCACGTCTTCACCATACCACGGGGTAAGCGTCGAGGCTTCTACCGTTCCGTTCTCCGTCTCGGCAATGATTACCTTGTACTCGTTGGGGACAAAATTGGCAGTGAGTGAAACATCAGCACTCACAGTGAATGTATAGGCAGCATAGGTGGATACCACGACTCCTTCAGATGTCCAGTTGACGAAATGGTAGCCCTCATTAGCCGTAGCCGTAACTGTGGCTTCCTGGCCTAAGCGGAACTCTCCGCCGCCAATGGCTGTACCCATCTTTTCGTCGGCGACCGACACGGTGATATTGTGAGTCTTGTAGACTGTCACCGTGTTGCTGTATTCCTCTGGATAATAGGGAGTCTCTTTCGTTGACAATTCGATGTCGTAGAGGCGCATCGAGGTATCGCCGATGGACATATCAGCGTCAGCGGCAATATTCATCTCAATGACATTGCCCTCTGTACCTGCGAAGGGGAACTGGTCGGTCATAGAGAAGATAGAGAATGTCCAGTAGCCCGCAGCGTTCTTGGAGCCATTGACAGTTTTTGCCGACTCCACCACATCGCCGAAATCATCCTCACCACTGCCTATGCGGTCTTTCACCAACGTAGGACGCCCCTTCAGCGACAGTCCGGCAGGCAGTTCAAGCTTAAACTCGATGGCAATAATTTCATAGCCTTCATTTTGCATGGCTATGTATGCCTTTTTCGTCTCACCAGGTTTTATCTCGAAATTCTCCACGGTGAGTGCCAATGGCTGCTGTGCCTTAACGGCCATAGCCATCAACAGCATAGCGAACAGGAATAATTTGCTTTTGAAATTCATAAATTCGTATATTTTTTATTTGTTTATTTGTTATTAATGAAATCACTTATTCAGGATGAGTTGTACAATCTGTGTCACGTCAAAGGTCGTAATGTTCCCATCACTGTTCATGTCCACCGCTTTTTTGTTCAACCCTTCTTCATCACCGGTCAGGATATAGTTCACAACCTTCGTTACGTCGAAGGTAGTGATGCGCCCGTCGCTGTTGGCATCGCCCATCAGCGTCAACTCCGCATGAAGCTGTAACGGACTGCTGGGCATTCCCACCACTTCTTGAGATTTGAAGGCAACGCTGACATCATCGATGTCCATCTCCATCTTGGCCACTTTGTTATAGACCTTGAAGGTGATGGTCTCACCTTCCGGCTGATTGCTACGTATACGAAGATAGCCGTAGGTAGAGGTTTCGCTGCCATTGCCTGCCGTCATGATGGTAGCCACGCCACGACATTCGCCGTTGCAGAAGGCTGCTACTTCAAAATCAGCGTATTCCGTTTCCGGCTTGCTGTTCACAGTGAGTGCCACGTAGGCAGTCATGTCATACTGGAAGTTGTATGGATTCACCGTCCAATGCGGGGTGTTCTGTGCACCTGCCCCTAATGGCAGGAGCAGGCACACGAACGTCATTATCATCTTATTCATTGTTTTCATCATGGTAGTTTTACTTGTTTACGTATTTACCATTCACTACTTTGTGACCATTGACAATATAGACTCCTTTCCTGGATTGAGACTGGAAAGTCGAGAATTGAGAATTGACCTTACGACCCTGTAAGTCGTAAACATCATAATCCATTATCCATCTTCCATTTCCAATTTCTGAGATTCCTGTGGATTCGCCGATGTTGACAGAGAACGGCGCATGGCGGCTGCCCACCACATCGTCACGGAACATCAGGTGCTCCTTGGCTACGAAAGTCTCACCCGTAGAGCAGTCTTCCGCTATGAAGCTGATGTCCACGGGCTGTTCTCCATAGACAGTTAGGTAATAGTTGCTGCCTACGAACTCTGCCACGCCACGCAGCTCGTCACCGCTCAAGGCATAAAGAGCATAGTCATTGCCTGTCAGTTCCATGCCGTCTTGGCAGAGACGTACTGTCATGTTCATCGTATTCGGGTAACTGTTGACGTCAACTCCATTCATCTTGAACAGAGACTTGTAGGCAACGGACTTAAGCATACGGCTGCCAGAGGGGACATCTGTAAAGTTATAGGCCAGCGTCTTTTCACTCGCCGACTTGTACAGATAACCCTCGCCGGGCATAAGCGTATTCAGGCTGCCTTCCCAGTAGCCATCAGCAAACTCAGTAAAGCCGCGCTGCGACACAAGGTAGTCACCATCCTCGGCATCGGGGATAGCCTGACTGACCAATTGCGTATCCATCCATGGATATGCCACCCAGTTCCAGCCCTTCTTCAAGGTGACGGGAGCTGTCAGCAAGTGTCCCTGGAAACTCGTAGAGAAACGCTCCAATGCCTCCACCTTGTAGGCCACGCCGGAAGTCAGCTGTTCCAGACAGCCAACGAGACCATACTGGGGATCACTAATCAGCTCGTCGAACTGACCCACGACGCGGTTCGCATGTGGGTTAACGAACTCCAAGGGCCATGCCTCACTGATGTAGCTTGATACCCAGTTCCAGCCGCGTGCCAGCGTCATCGTCTGATGATAGACCTCACGCTCAAAGACTGCCTTGATGGTCATAGGCGCATCAGCCTGTAGCTTCAGCGTCACGCTGGTCTCACTGACGGCCTCGCCGTTCACAAGCCACCCTTTCAGCACGTAGTCCTCGTCAGGAACCGCAGTCAGCGTCAGGTCAGCATGGCGCTCATAGATACCAGTTCCAAGACCCTCAATGTGGCCACCCTCACTTTCCTCCACTTCAATGAGTATGGGCAGACTGCTGAAGTTGGCCACCAAGTTCAAGTCACTTAAAGCTGTCACAATATATGTCGGGTTGGTAGACACCACCTCACCGTTCAGCGTCCAGTTCAGGAACTGGAACCCTTCGTCTGGCGTTGCAGTGAAGGTGATGACAGAGCCATACTTGGCCGTACCCTCGTCAGAACCGGTCTCATCGGAGGGAGCTTTCATGGTACGACTTCCTGCCGGTTGCTCAAAGCTGAAGTCGATGTTACCGGCCTTTTCCGGCCATACAGTCGTGTTGAGCGCTATCAGACCGCCACGGAACAGAATCCAGCTGGTCTGCTTGCCCTCCTTGCCCTTGTAGCCCTCGGCATCGGTAATGTCTGTAGTCTGCACGGTCATGGTGTAGTAGCCGTTGGGCAGCGTGTCATTCATCGCCATCAAGTCGAGCGTGAACCGCTTGTTGTCCTCGGTACTGATGCCAATCTGATTAGCGTTCTTCTTCACACCCTGCACAGCAAAGGTGATGTCGTCGCCGGTGAAGCTCTCGGCATCTATCTGCTTATTGAAGTCCACGGTCAGCGTCCCGATAGGCTCTTCTGCTATCTCACCCTCTGCGGGCACAATACCAATGGAAACTACCTCCAGCACCTTTTCAGGCACAGGGTCAAAGGTCAGCAAGTAGGTCTGCTCACTACCGGTGGCAAAGTCGTCAGCAAAGTGCAGACGGTTCTCATACAGCCAGTCCTTGCCGTCGCGCAGCGTACGGTCGGTCTGCCAGAAGTTCTGCAGCGGAATCACTCTGCCGTCGCTCTGTCGCACGATGCTCTTCAGCTCCGCATAGCCGTATGTCGGGTCAAAGAGATTGCCGTAGTTCCAACCAGCTACTGATGGGATGACCGTCAACAGGTATTCCGTCGCCGATTTCCTCTCCGTCCCGGCACTGGTGGCAATGGCCACAGGCTGTGTCTCGCCGTTGGTCAGGTAGAGTATGTCAGGCAGGTCTTCCGCATCGGCAACGTCATTCACCATGAAACCGCGGAGCTTGTTGCCGTCATTGCTGATTTCCAAACTGTGAACCAACTCGTGAATCGTCACCTGATCAAGCAGCGACAAGTCTTCATTACCGTAGGAAGTGACGTGGGTGGCCTCCACCTTGTAGTCGGTGAAATGTCCGAGCAGGGTGCTTGTCAGCCACCACTGGGCATACAGCTGCGAGTGGGCGGGAATGGAGCCGAAGTCGTTGGCAATGCTCTGGCCAAACGAAAGCACGGCATCCTCACCATTCATCTGCGAACTAATGAGTTCAAAGTCGATATACAAACCCTTCTCGTTCTCTATAATCTCAGGTTGCTGTGTCACCATCCTCACGTTTGTTGCGTCACCATTACCTTTATTATTAATAAGGAGAGCAAACTCGGCTGGCTTCATCGGCTCCACCACGTCAAGCGTCAACGGGTCGTCACCGTAAACATCACGCTGCATGAAGTAGGTGAGGTCAAGCTCTGGCGAGGGCTTCACGGTGAGTGTCACGGGACTCAGTTCACGGGTCACCATCAGTTGGGTAAAGGGGTCAAGATAGGTCAGCCGTCCACCGAAGGTGTAGTCCTGTGGCTCGGTGGGTGCTGCATACTTGCTGGGGATGAAGAGGATAGTGGCCGTACCGTTGCCATTAGCACCGAGCGTCCATCCGTCATCAAGGCTAAGGGCGCCTTCAAATCCCTCTAATGACTCAGCACTGACCTGCATCTCCCTGCTGGTGGCCAGCGTCCCGTCGGCAGCATTGCGCACCTCTAATTGAAGAGTTATGTCCCTCATGGCTTCTGCCTGGTTACCATTGTACACCTTCAACGTGCCACGGAAGGCCTGACGGGTCATGGTCATGGTCTGGTGGAACTGCAAGGTGATGCTGGCACAGACAGACGAGGTACGGTCAGTGAGTTCATCGTATGCAACATTCAGTCTGTTCTGCATTGCTTCTTCCACCGAACTTTCACCATTGGCAAGCAATGACACGATGATTTCCTCTATCTCCTGTTGCAACCGGGCCATGTGGTCGAAGTCTATCAAGTCATAGCTGGCCTCGCCTGGCGCATGACGGCGTGCTGCCGTGGCATGACCGAAACTGCTGTCATACCAGCGGTGCAGAAAACGGTTCATCTCTTCCTGTGTGATGCTGTCGGGTCTGAAGATGTCCATGTGGGGATTGTCAATGGCCTCTGGCCCCTGTTGCTCCACAATATCCATGGCCTCTCTCACCAGTGCCATCTCCATATAGCTGACCTTGTTCCACACGTCACTGCCGAAGAACTCGCTGGTCAGCTCACTCTCTTTGCGTACTACCTCCATGACATCTTCCATGCTGTCAAGGAACCAGCGATAGGAAGCGGGTATCTGGTTGAAGGTGACTCTCAGCCTGCGTGGCCCGCGAGCGGCAGCAGGCTCGTCACCCTCGTATTCACAGTCGCCAAAGGTATAGTGCAGCAGGTCAGTCACACCGTCCATTTTCTTCAGAATCTTGTCGGTGCCGTCCAAGTAAGCCGTCTTGAGCATTGTCTGCTGGTGGGTGCTCATTTCCTTGGCCATCTCAGAGAAGTCGTGGGCATTGTAGAGCATGTCGCTAAGCACCTTCACGCCGGTATGCCCCATCTTGTGGCGCTCATCGGCAGTGATGGTCTCGCCGCGCAGCAGGTTGAGCGAGCTGCCCAGAAAGTTTACATAGTCCTGGGTGGTGGCTATCTCGTTCTCTGCATATTGGTATGCCTCCTCCAGTGCCTTGTGATAGCTCTCCTCCTGATTGGCTAATGAGAGTGACGACTCGCCGCTGGCTATGCGACCCAGCTGACGATCGCGGATGACATCCTCATGAGGATAGACGCTGGTGTTCAGTCCGTTCTTCACCACCTCTGCAGTCTCTTTCATCTCTGCAAGCTGGGCCTGTGCTCCCTTGTACATGTTTTCCACCTTGTTATATGCATCCTTGGTCTGTTCTGCCAAGCTGACCCCGTCATCCACTACATTGTAGACCGATCGGAGTATGCCCTTCAAGTCCTGCATGCTGCCGTCTATATCCTTGTTGGCAGCATGGGCAATGAGGTCGTTGGTGTACTGCTTCGCATCCTGGTAGTTGTCGTAGGCATCCTGGATGGTACCTACAAAGTTGTCGTATGCCTTGACCACGCCAGACGTGTACTTGCAGTTAGCCATCTTGTCGTGCAACCCTTCGTCGTAGGCGAGGGCTGTTCCACAGTTGATGATGTCCTTCGCGGTTTCTGCCCCTCGGATGATGTTGCCAACGACAGGAATAAACTGAGCGAGTGCAAGCAGGGCCGAGTTGGAGCACGGCTCACATTGATAGGGCTCGCCCGTTGACTCCTTCTTGGTTTGATTCGACGAGGCTGTTACGTCGTTGTTGCTGGTGGAGGGGTAGTTGGGCCGGTTGTTGCTCGTCGTGGAATGTACGTCAATCCACCCTAATCCAGGTAGCGTACCACTACTGTCCGTCCCCACGCCACCCTTCTCGGCTGCTTCCTTGCTTTCGCAAGCGCCTACACGCAGACCAGTTGAGTATCTGTGGTACTTACGGTCTGTACCGCACTCCCAGAAATAAGAGAAGGGAACCTGTGCATAGCACGGATCATTGAGGGGTTTCACCTTGCGTCTACCCGCTGGTATGTCGGCAGGCAGCGTATTCGTCACTTTGACAGGTATGGTCACACTCTGCTGCGGTGCAAGACTGAACGGTTCGCTGACGTAGTCTAACTGCTCAAAAGCCAGCTCGGTAAACCCTTCAGGCATCTCTAACTGAACATCTTCTGCCGTAATAAGCCCGACATTGGTAGCCACGGCATAGAACACCAGTGACTCACCGCTTTCCAGCTCCTTGGCTGGTATGCTTTCGGGCATATTCACCTTCACGACGGGAATGGGCACATTCGTGTCATATTTCACGGAAGTCACCACCTCGTAGGTGTCCTCCACGGTTGTTTCCACCACCTCCCAGCTCACCTCGACGGCATCGACGCCCAGGTTCACCACCTTGTACAGGGTCTTGCCCGGATCCAAAAGGACGGTGGATTGGTAGCTGTGATGCGTGGGATGAGTGACGGTGAGCGTGTAGTATCCCTCTGGCAGGGTGAAACTGGTGCGACCCTCATCAGTGGTCGTGTCGTGTGCAATGACAGCCCCTGTTACCGGATGTTGAAGGGTGACGGTAGCACCGGTCACGTGCGGAGCCTCCTCCGTGTAGTAGGTATATTCATCGCACACATCGACCGTCAGCGTACCAGTTTCTTCACTCACAGGCTCCACGCTGAAGGGGATGGCCAGACCGTCGCCATTCTGACAGTTAATACCAATGCGGCCCGTTACGGGTACGTTAAGCTGCATGTCGTCGCTGGGATTCATGCGCAGCACCACCTGAATGGTGTCACCAAGGCTCAGTGAAGAAATAGGATGGGGTGTGACACACTGCATCCATTGCGGCAGACTGAGCGTCACGGTGCCAGTACTGCCCATACCGATGTTCGACAGGCTGAAGGCATACTCGCGTGACTTCCCACTGGTCATTGTGGTATTAATCTGCCCAATGCTGCTGGTGAGTTTTGCCTCCGGGTTGCGGGTGTAGTAGTGCAGCGTGTGACTCAACTGAGGCCCTTCTGCTGTTGTAACGGTGAATTGCAGGGACTGCCAGTCCTCACCGCCGGGCTGGTAGCTGGTCAGCGTATAGCCTATCTGCACTGTCTGTCCACCCTCTATGGTCTGTGGCGCATCGAACTGGATGGTGGCCTCATCGGGATTGTCGGCAACGCTGACAGTGAGTCCTGTGAGCGGCAGTCGTCCGGGATTGCTGATGGTCACTTGTCCGCTGTAGGGCTGATGGGTCACAGTATAGAAAGAGGCAGGTCCGACAGAAGCCCAGCGCATGCCGTAGATGTCTACGGATGCCATTTCTTCTCTCGTGTTTTCCCCCGGATAGCATGCTCCAAAGGCTACATGCCCTATTTGTGAGCGGGCAGGCGACCATACGTATGTGAAGCGGCCTTGAGAGTCGGTATTCAGGTTCTCAGTAAAGCGTTGTCCGTCGGCTATCATGTAAAGCGTGGCTGTCTGTGTGTCGCCATCATGCCATGATTGGCCGTCGGAGCGGTAGAGCTGTCCGCTGATGGTAACGCTTTCGCCGTAGTGGAGCACACTCTTGTCAACACTGACGGTGGCCGTAAACGACGGACTGACGTGTACCGTGACCGTAGCCGATGTATTGTTGGCATATAGCAGTTCGCTCGTGCTGTTGTCGGCATTGACGGTGGCATAGACACTGACAGTGCCGATACTGGCGGGGGTGTGTAGCCTGCACGATAGCACCTGTGTGCCTCCTGGATTGATGGCCTCGCTGGTGGTCATACGTCCGGTGTTGCGACCGTTCTGCCACACCAGTATCTGTACACCTGCGGGCAATACGGCTACTCCGATATTCTCCACCGTCAGGCTGGCCATCAGCTCAGTGCCTACTTCGATGGTCTCATCGGTAAGTGGAGTACCGTCGGCTGTCAGCAGTTGCAGGGAGTTGATGATGGCATCAGGCAGTGTCTGATCACTGATCATTGCCCAGCAGGTGCCGTTGCTATGACCGTCAGCAGTTGCCGTGAATACGATGGTGGCGTTGTCGTTTTGTGTCGTATTGGCCAGTGCCTTGACAGGTATTTTGACAGAGCGTTCACCAACAGGTATTATCACACTGTGCTCGTATGACAAACTCTCGTCCTGGCTGCTCGTGATGCTGACGGCCAAAGGCACTGAAGTGTCAGTGTTTCTGCTGACGGTCAGGACGGTGGCCTCATCGGCTCCTTCGAGTAGCATGGAACGGCTTGAAGTCAGCGTAAGCGACGGGCCGTCGTTGTCAATGATGCGGATGGTCTGTGTAGTAGCCCCCACCCCCTCGGCGGTGACGGCACTACAGCTGCATGACTGTATATAGACGGCTGCCGTAATGGCCACGTCGCGGTCGCCGTCAACCATGAGATTATCATTGACACCTATGCTGAAGGTCACTTCCTCTACACCCTTGGCCATCGGTATAGAGGAGAACTGGCCATAATTGATGTCGTTACTCTCAGAATCGTCTCTCAACTTAACGGTAATGCTCTTGTCGGTATGCGACAGGCGTCGAAGAACGGCCATAACAGCCACCGGCCCGGCGTTCTCCTTAACGGTGGTCGGCGTGAGTGTCAGTTCCAGTACTGGCAGGTCATTGTCTTTCAGCAGCACGATGACCTCGGCCTTGTTGTGCTTGGGGGCCGATGCCGTGAAAGCGTTCGACAGTTCAAGGCTTGGCACCTCGTCCTCGATGGCAGTCACATCCACCGTTACCGATGTCTCACCAGCGGCTATCGTTACCGTCGGCGGGAACGAGAAGCGCTTGGCGTTCTCGGAAGTTATAGTGACCTCGATGGGCTGTGACGAGACACGGCTCGTCGTCACGGTAAGCTGGAAGCTCTCACCCTCGGCGATGACCGACTTCGATGCGGTCAGCGTCAGGTTGGGATATTCATTGTCCTCGATAATCAACCGGGTCTGCACGGCATCATAGCCGTTGCCGGCAGCCGTGATATTCACCACGGAGTCTTCGTCTAACGCCGTATTGTCACTCACCTGCAGATAGAACACCGCGCCTGACTGGCCAGCCTGTATCGTAACGGAGGATGGGACTGTGACGCGGCTGTCAGCCGTGGATGCCAGCGTGAAGGTTTGCGTATCAGCCCAGCTGCCACTACGGTTCAGCTTAGCAGTGATGCGGGTGTTACTCTCACTCACCCTTGACGGCTGTAAGTCCAGCATCAGTCTCTTGGCAACGGCCAGTGGCTGACTGCCTGTCTGTGTGTTGTTGGCCTGGCCGGAAGCAGACTCGCCCATTCCATCACTGGCAACGATGCGTACCTGCACAAGGGCCTCACCGTCAATGCCAAGCAGTGACGGTACTACCACCTCGGTCTGACGGCTCACCACACCACCGGTTTCCAGCGTCCCTTCATAATAGGTGGTGGCCAGAAGCTTGGCGGTATGACCGTCGGCTGACACGAGCGACACCTGTTCGCTCCATCCGCCACGGGTAGCCAGTCCGCCGATATTTTCCACCTGCCACGACAAAACCAAATGGTCGCCGGGGGCGACAGTCATGCCATTGGAGTTATCTCCTGCGATGATGTTCTTGACAATGACATCGGGCAGCCTGTCAATCTTCACCTTGCCAATCACGGTCTCTGTCAGTACGTTCTCCGTGCGTATGTTGCTCAGTGTGGCATCGGTCATCACTATTTGGTACTCGTTGCCCTCTGTGAATGATTGAGGAATGGTGACGGGTATATACATGACGACTCCAGACTGCCCTCGCAGCGGGCGGTTCTCCGGCGAGTAAAGCAGTACACGCCATCGTTGGCCTCCCATGGATCTTGTGGTAACCACGTGGCCGTCACCTCGGTTTGTCAGTGTCCCTACAGGCTCTGCCGTCATACCTTCTGGCAGCGTCAGGTCGAACTGCGCCGCCACGATTTCGTCAGTATTCTCTATGCAGACAGGCAGCTGTGTCTGTCCTAACTGTACCGTCACATCGGGGATGACGAGGCGGTTCACAGTCTGTGCCATGATGCTGCCCATGGCCGTCAGGGCTATGAGCAGCGTCATGATATATCTTGGTGTCTTCATCATATTCACTTCTTTTTATATACGGTTTTCTTGCCTTTCTTAATGTAAAGACCCGGCTTCAACTGGCCATTGACCATTCGCGATTGGGTGTTGACCCGGCGTCCCTGTAGGTCATAGACAGCCTCCATACCGTCCACCTCACTGTACGTGGTCTGGATGCCAGTGGCTTCATTCTGTTCTATCCGTACCTCAATCTCGCGGGCGGCGGCATCAGCCAGCATGGCGTAGACTATCCGTGCCGTTTCCTGTCTGAGGTTACAGAGGGCTATGGATCCGACGGGCAGGGTTACACCCGCCAGTGAATAGCCTATCAGGTGGCACTGGCCGTTATGCCGCTTGATGCTGCAGGTCATGCCTGATGGCAGGCTGCCTGCTACGGTGACGTCGCTGCCATCAAGCACGATGTCGAAGGCTGCAACAGGTACGCTGCTCTCAACCATCAGCCGTCCGTCGCGGATGTAGCACCATGCGCTGCCTGCTGCCGAATAGCGACGTGCTGCTGCCCCATGGCTTCCGCTTGGACTGTCGGCAGTCGGACTTAGTTCACCTAACAGGCTGACAAGTCCCACCACGTCCTGCACATTGATGACCGCATCATGTGCAGCGTCAAGGTTAGCCGCCGTGAAGTTGAACGGACGGCTCCGGTAGTTGTCGAAGATATAGTTGATGGCAGTCTGCAAGTCAAGCACATCCACCTGTCCGTTGAAATTAGCATCGCCCATATCGAAGCCGAGTTTCACGCTGAACGTGTCACCCGTCTTGCGGTTGGCATCATCCACCACGCTGACAGGCAGCGTGTCGTCCTGCTGTCCGTAGTACGTGTTCTGTTCCGACACGTAGGGCAGGGTCAGCAGTCCGTCGTTCCATGCCATGGTGACGTACCAGTCGTGCTGTGGCTCTTCTATCCGTAGGTTGATGTCCGTCCTGTAGTCCTGTGCCTCATGGTCGTAGAGCAGGATGGAGGGTAGCTGTTCCAAGACTTCCTCTGCAGTCGTGACAGCAAGGTGCAGTGCTGTCACCTGGTCAATGGCCTGGTTTTCAAGACGGAGCATCGTCACCTGTGGCGACACCATCGGTGCCACTTCAGCAAAGCGGTTGTAGGTAGCATCGAGCTGTCTCAGGCCTATCAGCGGCTGGCAGAGCAGTCCCACGTTGCCGCCAATCTGGTTATGGGATATGTTGAGGCTGTGCAGCGTATTGTTCTGTCCCATCAAGGTTATCAGCTCTGCGTCAACATGTCCGCTGATGGCGTTGCCGCTGAGGTCAATCGCCTTGATGGCCGGAAGTTGGAAGAGGTGTGGCTTCAGGTTGCCGCTGAGGTTGTTGTCGGGCAGACGCACCTCTAACACATGGCCGTCCCTCATCAGCACACCAGCCAGCGAGTCAGTCAGTTCCGGCGTTGTACCGAACGCCCACGACTGTTTCCAGTCTGAACCGCCCTGCTCCTCGTGCCATTGTCGGAGCAACAGCCACTCGGCCATGTCCATCGGTGCGTCGTTGTCGGTCAGCAGCAGGGTCAGCGTACCGTCGTCATGGCGAGGGGCTGACACGGTGAAGGTGACGCTGTCGGGAATCTGGTAGCGCTCGTCATCCACGGTGCAGACGCTGACAGCCACAGAGTCCAGTCCTGCAGGAATCCTGACACGCTTCGGTATGGTCACGCGGTCTGGGTGTGACGTGGAAAGCGTCAGATCGATAGTCACCTGGAACATACGGTTGCGCCGGATGACGAGTTTCCGGCTCTGTCCCTCTTGCAGCCTGTCACCGTCGGTCTCAATGCTCAGCTGGGGCTTCACCCACTTGCTGTAGTTGTAGTTCAGGGTTCCGCTGTTCTGCTGGTCGTGCAGGGCTATGTAGCAGGTCATGGTGTCTTGGGCCTCAAAGCCGCCGACTTGCTGACTTCTGGCATCGCTTGCCTTGTATAAGATGTCGCCCTGTGGTGTGAACACCTCTATGCGGCACTGCACACTGCTCCATAGTTGTAGGCTGTCGCCCGGTGTCATGAGCAGATAGTACCAGCTGATGGCACCCTCTGTGGCACGTCCGAAGGAGTGGTTGGGCTGCGACAACAGCTCGGCAATGTCGGTCACGGGCTGGCTGACTTCACGGTCTACGAAGTCGCACACCTGTTCGGTGCTGCGCTGGCTGACATCGCTGAAGCGCAGGTGCAGCTGGTTTTTGGCGTAGATGGCGGCCTGTCCGTCGGCAGGAGCCTCAAAGTGGAACGACTGAGTACGCAGCGGCTGATGGCCCACGTCGAGTGTCGTGATGACTTTCAACGGGTCAACCGGCTGATTTAGCGTGGTGGTGTGGATATCGTCTGTCAGGTCGTTCAGCCACCACTGCCAGCCAGTCAGTCCTGTACCGCCTATGGGGGTCTTGATGAAGAAGGCCGTCCGGCTCTCCGTCTGTATGCCGTGAAGGTTGTTCAGGTAGTAGGTCAGGCGATGGAAACCGTCGCTCAGCGTAGCCACGTCGAGGTCGAAGTGCCATGTGCCGTCGGCCATCTGTCCAGCCTGCCGCTGCTCGGCTTCGCCGTCAATGCTGTACATGCACACATAGCCGGATGCCTCCGCGTGTAGGGGTTCGCGCAGGAACCACGTGCTATAGCTGCCTGCTGACTGCCCACCGGGCATCAGCACCTCAACCATCAGGCGATGGAAACCCTGCGGTAGCGTGCTCACGTCAAGCTTCCAGGACAGCTGTCCACTACTGGCTGCCACCTGCTCCTGTTTCCAGAAGTCGCCATCCACCGAACAGCGGCATGTCAGGCTGTCGATGGCATTAAGCTGGGGCAGTTTGACGAAGGTGCCCGTCACTGCCGAGGAGGTGGCACCATGGCGGTCACAGGCCTCCAAGTGGAAGGTGTGCAGGCCGTCTGCCAAGTGTGACACATCGACGAAGAATGCTTCCTGCTTCAGCGAAACGGTAGCCTTCGCGCTGTCGTTATCAAACCAGTAGCGGCCAGTCGCCTCGCTGCCGACGGTCTTCACAAAGGTACGGGTGACGGGAGAGCCTGCCACACCGTCACTGTTCGTATATAGGGTATGGAGCACATGCAGGCCTGCCGACAGGTGGCCGACATCGGCCTCCACATGGAGGCTGCAGCCATTGGCGGACTCGGTCTTTCCTGCTGACAGCTGGTCGTTGTCGAACCAGTAGGTCAGCTGGCCGCTACCCTGCGTCTGCCCCCGTGCCATAAGTGGCACGGTGAGCAGCAGTAACAATAAGTATCGTATCATAGACACTGTTTCCTCCCTTGTTTCGTTACTTGGCGCCACTCACCTCTATGTCAATGCTCAGCTTGCCGTCGGCAGTGCTGCGCGGAGCCACCACACACTTGGTGATGCGCGGCGTACTGGTCTCGGGGTCGAAGGGGAAGCTGCCGCCGTAGATGCCCACCTCGGTTCCGTCGGAACCCAGATACTTTGCCTTAGCAGCGTTGGTCAGTTGGAAGGTGATGTCGTCAGAATAATCGCCCTTGTAGTAAAGGAACACGTCCTCGAGGCTCTGGACGAAGGCGTTTGAGGCGGCTATGTTGGAGAATACATTTACGCTGTCGTGGATGCAGACGCTGTTGCGCACCAAGTTGTTGCTTTCCAAGGCGTTGGTATCGGTGCGCTTGTTGACAACAATGCAGTTCTGCCACGTCGAGGAGCGCACGTTGGTCTCGTTGACATCGACCACCACGCAGTTCTGAAACGTGTAGCGCGACGAACCGCCGTCAAAGCTGATGGGATCATAAACGTAGCAGTTCAGGAAGTTGGCACTACAATCGTTGTCAAGTTGAATACGCTCGGTGATATAGCAGTGGATAAAGGAAGCGTTCTCAAGGCCGCTGCGATTATAATAGCAATTATAATAGCTACTCCAATATATTCCATCTGTATTTATCCTCCTTAACCGGCATTTGATGAAGGTGGCGTTTTTCAGTGTATTGTTTCTGGTCAAGGTTATCGTGTTGTTAGTGTATATGCCCTCAATGGTCAGCTTCTCCGAAACACCGCCCAGCGAGTTGATAGAGAAGTTGCCGGAGATGATGGTCGGCTCCGTCGTGGTGCCAACGCCCATTCCCGCACCGCGCAAGGTGACGGCCTTCTGGATGTCCTTGGCAATGAAAGTGCCGGACGAGAGCGTGATGACATCGCCGTGCTGGGCCGAATCGAGGGCCACCTGCAGGGCCTTGTCGCCATAGAACGTCTGGAGCGTGTCGTTGTGGTTGAGGGTTGCCAACAATGAGCCTTGTGCGGCTGCGGGTTGTGCGACAGCCAATAGTGCTGCCACAACAGAAAGAATAGTAATCTTTTTCATGTCTGTAATTGGTTTTATTAATGAATATTATTTGTTTGTTGTTTTCTCACATGGGAACTGCCTTCGGACGTACGTTGTCGGACACGTCCAACCCTTGCACTTTCGCACAAAGACAACGAAATTTTTGACAAATTTACATAATTTTTATGTAATATGAATATCCATTCTCTATAATTGTAAAAGATTATGGTTTTTTAAGACTCCATCATCTCCCTTAATTGATAAACCATCAGGGTATTCAGACTGACTCCTGAAATGTGAAATTGATTCAAATCAACAAATGGGGCGTTTCTTTGAAAATGACGAAGAAAAGAGCACAACTTTGCGATTATTTGTCTATTTTTGCAGAAAAGTGGGAACCCACTATACATCAGTAAAAATTCAACGTGAAGTGATGTTAGGCGCAGAGCCTTGAGCCGTTACAAAACGACACAGCTTAGGGGCGATAGCTAAACTAATGGCAGTCCGACACTTCAAGTGTTTAATGCTTTAAGAGACATCCTTAAAGGACTGGAGGATGAGTAGAAAGATTTGGATTTCTGGTGCGGTAACATGGTAATGTCCGCACGGATGCAGACGAGATTTACAAGAACCTGTTTGAAAACAGGCAGGGGATGTAGTCGCTCTACTGAAAGTAAAAACGTAATGGATATTGCAACAACAATAACAGTGTTTGCCTATGGCAAGACAGAACGATACAGACAGCTTGTTGTTGGCGGGATGTTTACCAAACACCTCACCAACAGCCGCCTTTGGTGTCGGCTTGCCATACGAGGACGCCATCCGGAAGGCTGTCCGCGAGTGCAAGCTGCTGAAAGACTATGAGCATGCCCGTCTTGTATGGACCATCGTGTCCGATATGGTACAGCGGTTGGGCGCCCCATACGAGT
>JAEEGL017062186.1_pt1 | contig 19026 bp, 12 predicted proteins | sample 9134231 | NCBI WGS metagenome assembly JAEEGL01 (sample SAMN16246548, study PRJNA631951) | gut metagenome | biome: gut microbiome; feature: rumen; material: fiber-attached | host: Bos | place: Iran: Karaj | collected 2018-10 | reverse complement strand
TGGGGATTGGGCCCAATCCCCAATCCCCAATCCCCAATCCCCCATCCCCCATCCCCCAACCCCCAATCTATATGATTTATTAATATAAGTAATGTTTTTCATTAATTAAATTATAAAAATTAGAAATAAAAATAATTTTTAAAATATAATTTTTTATAAATATATTTGAAAATAATTTAAATATATTTTATAATATTGAAAATATGATTTCTTATTATAAAAAATTTTAATTAAAAATTAGTCTTAAAATTTTTTTACACTTTTAATCTTTTTCCTTTTGTGATTCTTCTTTTATTATTAGTATTATTTTTAGTTTTATTTGTTTTTTCTGCAGTTGTAAAATTTCCACTATAATTAATAGGAGTTTTAAAATTTGAAGAATTTCTTAATCTTTTTTTATTAGACATTTTCATAGGTGTATAAATATCTTCAAGTTTATTTTTCTTAAAACTAGAATTTCTATCTTTTTTATTAGATTTATATTTCTCTTCATCTTTATTTTTATATTTATTTAACTCTCTTAAACAATGTTTTTTACTTAAATTAGAATTAATATTTTTTTTTCTCTCTCCTTTATTTTTTTTATCTTTTTTATTTTTTTTTTCCTTATCTTTAAATTCAGATTTATCATTTTTTTCTTTATCACAATTAACAATATTAACAAGACTTTCACAAACAACATTTTTTTCAATTTTACTATCACTAAAATTACTATTATTACTATTACTAAAATTTCCATTATTACAATTATTAGAATTAAAATTATTAATAATAGAATTAGTAATAACTTCTCTTTTCATAAAAGAAATAACATTATTAATAATTTGAATTCCAATAGCATCAATTAAATATCTTTCACAATGAATTTTATCTCTTCTATTTGCACAATTTGCACAATTAACACATCTACACATCCAAGAACATTCTCTTCCACTTTTATAACATTCACAATATTTTTTAGTACAATTTGATTTAGTACAATTACATATTCCTAATTGCATTGTTGGAGATTGCATTTTCATTATATTTAAAAAATTCATATCTTTATTATTATTATTTATATCATTTTTTGGAAAATATTCTTTTCTATTCTCACAATTTTCACATTGACATTCATCACAAAATATTCCATTTGAAAAACAAGCACAATATTTTTTTAAACAACTTGTTTTTGTACATGTACATAATATTTTTTGTGTTTGATTTTGATTATGATTTTGATTTCTTGTATTTTGAGATGGAATATCTAAATTTAAATTTCTTCTTCTTAATCTTTCTTCTTGTTGGTCTTTATTTATTATAATATTTTCTCCAAAAGATGTATTTTGATTATTTAATTGTAAATTATTATTTAAATTTAATTCATTTCCATTATTAATTTCTATATTATTGAAATTAATTTTTTTTCCATGAATGACTTCTCTATTAATTATTGAATTTTGATATTTAAATTTTGCTGATGATGGTTCAAATTCTAATATTTAATTATATTAATTTTATAAAATTATTTTTACTTTCAAATGGACTTTCAATTCTCATTGCAGGAGAAAAAAAATTATATGCTATTATTTCATTTTTAAGCGGGGTAAAGGTATTTTCTTTATATTTCATATCTTTAAAAGGAGAAATTAAATCATTTCCAAATGTGTTCATTTTATCTGGAGAAGAATCACTTCTATATTTTATTAAATTATTTTTCTTACATTATACTCATTTGACTTTGATTTTGTTTATTTTCTTTTTTTAAATTTTTCGTTTCTTCATTTTGGAAATTATTATTTTTATCTTGTTGTTTTTGAAATGATAATGTATCTATATTCATTTTTTTATTATTTGAATTTGTTTCTTCTTTTTTTTCGACGTTTTTTTCTTCACAATTTGCAAAATTTGTGTTCATTTTGTTTTTTTTTTTTTTGTTTTCTTATTTTAATTTAAATTAACTTTAATTTTTATATTTCAATTTATTTATTTAGATAATTTATACAAAATTTTGTTCAAATTCAATAAAATTTTCTTCATTTAAATACCTATGAGCTAATTCATTTACAATAATAATTTTAATCAAATCTTTATTTATTTTTAATTCTTTCATTACACTTTCTAATCTATCAAGCAAATCTATTTTTATTTTATCACTATTTGAGTCTTCATTTTCAGAAATATTTAAATCATTTTCAATATCAGAAACTTTTTGATTTATATCTTCTTCATACCATTTTACCCAAAATTCAGAATTACACCATAATTTACATTGTTTTATTTTTCTTTTTGGATTTATATATTCTTCATATAAAAATATATTTTTATCATTTTCTTTTTTATAATATGAAAATAAGGATAAAGTAAATAATTTACAAATTTCAAATTCATCATTTTTTAATAAATTTAAACAATATTTAATTACATCCAATATTTCCTCAAAATGAAAATTACTTATCATTTTATTATTTTGATCATCTAAAACTGAACCTTGATATAATAATTTAGATAAGACAGTTCTATATTTTTTTATTTTTAAATATATTTTAATATCAATTATTTTAAAAGAATTTTTGTTGACTGAAGTTGATATTTCAGTAAACCAATTATTAATATCATTCATTATTTCTTCATTGGATTTTATTTTTGTCAATTCTTGCTTTTGGAAAAATGATTTTATACTTGTATATCTTTGTTCTGTTTTTGGAAAAGATAAAGGAACTGGAATATTTGATTTAATTCTTTTATGATAAAAGAATATTTTATGTTTTTTTGGTATAGTTTCAAATTGAATTTCATTTTGAATTATTAAAGGAAATTTTTTATCTAAATTTATTATTTTATCTTTATTATAATTATCAATAATAATTTGTGAAATTTTAGATTTATCTAATTTATTAATTTTTTCTTTTATAAAATATGGGTAAATTAAAATTATTTTAGATTTTTTTTTATTATCAATTGAATTAATTGAAGCTAATGAATTTTTTTTTGATAATACTTTTAAATTATTTTTTTTATATGGATTATTATCAGAAAAAATATTATTTTCAATACTAGAAGCACTCATTTGAAATGAACTATCTCTACTTCTTTGTTTACTTCCATTTAATTCTTTTATTTTTGATATTGAATTTCTTTTCTTTAAACTATATGTTCTAACTGGAATAGATTTTTTTCTTTTTGGGGAAAAAGTTTCAATAAGATTATGATGATATTGATTTAATGCTTTTTTAAAATATGAAGTATCAATTATATTATTTTCTTTTAATTCAATATTATTTTCTTCTTTTAAATTTATTAATTTTTCATTAAAGAGAAATTGATGAAATAATTGAGTTGAAATAATTTCTGAATAAAAACTTTTTTCTTTATTTGGAAAAGTATTTATAAAACTTTGACTATCAAAAATTGGAGTTTCTTCATGTGAAAAAAATAAATGATGATTATATTCTCCTATAATTAATATCATTCCTTTTAAAAAAATATCTTTAATTTCTTTATTTATTGTTATTTTATCATAATTCAAATTTTTTATTTGTTTTTTAATATCTTTTAATTTTTTTTCAAAATAATCAACTATCTTATCTGGAATTTCAGGTAATTTAAATTTTTTTAATATTTCTTTTTTATTTCTTTTCTTTATTTTTCCTTTTAAATCAAAAGAACAAAAATTATTATTTTTTATATTAATTAAAGCAATATTAGAATTTAAATCAATAAATTGATTTTTAAATGCATATGTTAATAAATATTCATCAATTCCCATAATATAAGGGATAAAACTTTGTAAAAATTGAACAGTAGAAAAAGAAAGAACTGGAATATAAGTATTAATCCAATTAAAAGGATAAATTAAATTTATAAATCCATATGAAATTTCAGTTAATTCATTATAATTATTATGAATAAAAAGTAATTTTTGTTCTGTAATTATTAAATAAAATATAAATATAATATTATCGATATCAAAAAATTTTACAATTTTAAATAAATCAATATCATATATATTACTCGAATTAATATTTTTTGGGGAAATTAGTTCTAACGGTAATGAAATTGTAGGTAAATAAAACATTATTTTTTGATTTTTTGAAGGAATAGGAATTTCATTAATAATATGATTTATTAATTCATCTATTTCATTTGTTTTATTATTTAAATGTAAATTTAATATTTCTTCTAAACATTTCTCCATTTGAGATTTATATGGATATTTTGAAACTATAGATATACAATATGGAATTAATAATGATTCCTTATTCATTAATTCTGCAACAATTTTTAAATTTTTATTAAAATCTTTTTGATTAATTTCATTTCCATTTTCATCAACTTCATTTTCAAATTTGATATATTTTTTCAAAGGATTAATATTATATTTTTTATTATATTCATCAAGTGACATACTCTGATAATAAAAAATAGAAACCATATAAAAATTATCTCCTTTTTCATTTCTAATAATATTCATATAATTATCATATTTATAAATTTTTTTTGTTTTATTATAAACTTCATCATTAAAGAAACATATTTTAATTCCTAAAGGAAAATTCATTTTAGAAATTAAATTAGATAATTCAAAATTAATTTTATCTTTTTTATAAAAATATAAAATTTCAGGATTAAAAGAAGGTAAAAGTGAACATTCTTCATGATTACAAATTGAAGGATATTCATTACTTTTTTCAATTAAAGATAATTTATTTGAATTTAAACCACTTATAAAAATACATTCTGCAAAAGTATCATATTTTGTTGGAAATTCTGTATCAATTCCTTTTAATACTTCATATGAATTATCACTTTCTAATGAATCAAAATCTTTTTCTATTTCATTTCCCATTGAATTTTCTAGATCTTTAAAATTGTTTATTTTTAATTTTCCACTATCATTTATTTTTAAATATGTTAATATTTTATTTGAATTTGATGATAAGATATTTACTTTTGAATTTGAGTTTAAAAAACTATTTCTTTTTTTTGTAAATATTTCTTTTGAGAAACTTGAATTATCAGATAAGGAATTATCTTTTGTTTTTAATGATAAATTTGTATTACTATTTATCTTATTCATTTTTTTTATTACTTCATTTATTCTTATATTACATTTTGCAATTAATAATGTTTTTGATGATAATTTAAATGTTGTTTCTTTATTTAATTCAATTTTGCTAAAATAAAATTTTATTGGATCATATTTTTTTATTGTTTTAGCACATGATGTAGTATATGAAATTTCTAAAGTTTCTTTTTGTAAATCTATATCTAAGCTATAATTAAATATTATATATTATTTTATACAATTTAATTTCATCAATCATAAATGTATTCTTTTCATTTAAATTAAATTGATAAATTCCACTTTCAACATTTTGAATTATTCCTTTTTCTTTATTTTTTCTTGTGAATTTAAAAGTTATATACATTTTATTTTCAATAAATAATTTATCAGATATTCCTAATTCAGTTTTTATTACTATAAAATTTTGAATTAAAAATTTTTTTACATTTTATTATGAAGTCAATTCTTCCTTTACTCATTATTTAAAAAAAATAAATTTTTTTAAGTTAAAATAAATAATAGGAATAATTAAATATTTAAAATTTAAATTAAAAAAATGAATTCTTCTATAGATTTTTTAAAAAGTTAGTTTGAATTTTAAATAATTTAAATAGCATTTAGTGACAAATTTGAAAAAGATATTAAAAATGGTTTTATAGATGAATCAAATTTAAAAAATTTAGAATCAAATAAAATAACAATATTATCAAATTTAATTCAAAATCAAACAAATATTACTTTTCACTTCATAAAAAATTATGTATCAAAAATATATAATTATTGTAAAATGTTAAATTATATAAGAAATATAAAAGATACAGACAATAATTATGCAATTCTAAGAATAAAAGACTTTCTTTGTGATTTATTTTTAACAATTTTTACAAAAAATTCTAGCGCCAATGATATTTCACTTCAAGATATTTTTAGTTTAATTCAATTAATTTCAGATGTTGGAAAATCATGGAATAAAATTGATAATTTTACTCAAAATAATTCCATTATTCAAGGATGGATTTTTAAAATTGATTCTATTATGAAATGTTTATTAAGTAAAATTGGAGAAATTGAAACTTTTGTTAATATTGATTCAAAATTTTATTTAAATTTATTTGAATATCTAAATTTTTTTGTTGAATATTTTTTAATTGAAAAAAAAGATAATATAATAAATGATAAAGAAAATAAAAATGAAAATGTTAATGAAAAAGATTTGAATTTAAATATGATTGAAGTAAATGATAAGAAAGAAAAAAAAGATGATTTATTCAATCAAATAATTCAAATTTTAACTATGTTAAATTCAATAAAATTTATTCCTAATGAACCAAATACTAAAAATTTATTTATTAATTTATTAAGTTTAATACAAAATTTAGAATCAGAAAAACAAATTATTGTATTTGAGAATTTTAATAATTTGAAATATAAATCAAATATACCAATTGAATTAATGACTGATTTATATAAAGTTTATATTAATTGTTTAATTAATACTAATGAAAATGAAAAAGCTGAAAAAGCAATTAAATCTACTTTAAAATTAATTAAACCAAATTCAAAAGAAGAAGTTGAATTTTTTATTTTAAATTTATATATTTTACTTAAAAGAAATAATAATGACCAAATAAAAGAAATGATTGAAATAATTTTTGAACATAAAGAAATTTCTATTGAAGATATAGAGAATATAATGGTTAAAATTTCTAAATATTCAAAACCATTTTTATTTATGAATATATTTTGTAAAAAAATTCAAGAAATGAAAAATTTAAAATTTTCAAATTCTAAAATTATTTTTTCATATGAAAACCTTTGTAAATATCCAAATTTTTGTCTTATATTTTTATATTTATTTTTTAAGGATTTATTTGAAAAAAAAGATAATAATTTTTCAGTTGAAGAATATCCTAATCAAGTTATTGAATTTTTAAAAAACATAAGTGAAAGTCTTTTAGAAAATACTTTAAATAATTTATATGATGAATATTTATATTTAATTCCAACATTACTACATAATATTATAACTTTTTTTATTAAAATAGAAAAAAATAATGAAAGTTTTACAAATTATTTTTTAATAGAAATAATTAATAAAACTAAAAATTCCAAGTATGATTTTTGGAAAGATTTTTCAGGAATGTCTATTAATATATATATAGAAAAAAAAGATTTTCCTAAATTAAAATCTATAATTCAAGAATTAGAAAATAATATTAATAATTCATCACAATTTTTTTATGCAAAAATTATTTTAACTTTAGGAGGTGGAATTAAATGGAATACTTTAAATTTAATTGAGCAATTATGTAAAGATTTAAATTCAAGTCAAGATTTTGATATCAATTACTATATAAAAATATTCAATTTTATTTATTTAAATAATTACAATGATGTAACATTATTTTCAATTTTACTTTTAAATTATACAAATAAATTATGTGAAATTATTCAAAATTTAAATTGTAATGATAATAAAACAAAATCAAATTATATAAATGAAAATATTTATCCTTTAATTGATTGTTGTTATGAAGTAATATTTTATTCTTCAAAATTACAAAATTTTTCTTCTCAAATTGATAATTTTTCTGAAGTTTTTGAGTTAATTTCTAATTTAATTGAAAATAAAACATATAATAAAGAAAATAAATCAGATCAATATATTACTTCATCAATTTCAATGGTTGTTGATTTTTGTAAATTATTACTTGATTTGAAAAATTCAAAAGATTTTGAAAATGATTCATTTCCTGAATTTGTTCTTATTGATTTATGTAAAATGCTAAATTTTATTTTTTTAAATTTTAAAACTTATATTAATGATGAAGTTTTGCAAAATTTAAATATGCCATTAGCTTTTGATATTTTAAAAAAGATTTTTTCTCTTTTTGAAATTTTCAAAAATTTAAAAATATTTTTAATCACATATGAATATAATAATTTAATTAATTCAACTCAAGAAAAAGAACAATTTATTAAATTAAATAATAAGTCTAAACAATATCATGAAAATTTTAATAATGCTGTTTTAATATTAAAACAAATTATTCCAAATGAAGAAAAAAATAAAGAAATAATAAATTTTTTAGATGAAAAAATTAAAAATTGTATAAATTCAACATCATTAATAGAAGAAGTTTTATATTTTCAATTATTAATTAAAATTGAAGATGATTCAATAATACAACAATATTTAAAAGATACTTTAAATAAATCATATAATAATAAAAAGTTAATTTTTTTAATTAATTCAATCTTATTTCAACATGGTTTAAAATCAATAGAATTTATTTTTTTAGGAGAATTAATAAATATTATAATAAATAATTTAGGAGAACTTTACAATAAAATTTATTCAATTGAAGAAATATGCAATATATTTAAAGATTATGTAAGTTCAACAGATGAAAATGATATTCCTACAAGAATAAAAATATTAAAACAATATGAAACATGTTTATTAAAATTATTTTCAAAATCAAATACTCATGATTCAATTTTGTCAAATAATATTGAATGGATATTTTATAAAGTATATAAAATATTAGAAAATAATTCAACATTAGATAAAGTCTCTCAAGATTTTATTATATTAAAATCAATATTTGAAGAATTAAACAATTTGAAATATGAAAATAAATCTTTAATAACAGAAGCTTTAACAGATTTAATAATGAATAAAATCATTTAAAAAAAATATAAACTAAATTTTTTTTTATAATATAAAATAAATATTCAAATAAATAAATTAAGTAAAAATAAAAATTTAAAAAAGTAAAAAAATGAGTGAATATAGAATAACATCAACAATGAATCAAGAAATTCCAGTAATTGGTGAAATTCCTCAAAATAAATTTCATAGTTTTTCATGTTTAGCAATATGTCAAAATTGTGGTTTAGTTGTAACAAAAGCAGATCAAAAAGTTGAATGTTATCCTTGTTTTTGTTGTACTTTTTGTTTTTTTTGTTTTATTATTAGACAATGTAAATCTGAAAATTATATTACTTGTTGTAATACTATTCATATTTGTCCTAAGTGTGGTCATAAATTAGGGGATTATCAACCTTGTTAATTTAATTTTTAATTTGAGTTTTTTTTTCAAAATCATTTTTTTATTTTTTTAAAATTGTATATATAGTTTTTATTTTAAATTTATTATTGTAATTAATAATAATATAAATTTTTTTTTTGATTATTATTAAATTTTGATTTTGGATTTAAATTAATTTTATTAATTTATTTACGTTTTTTTTTTGGACTTGTTGGTTCTAATATAATTTGACTTTTTTTTGATTGAATTATTGAAATTAATGACTTTTTACTCATATTATTTTTGATTTTTATTAAATTATTCTTAATTAAATCATTAATATCTATTGATAAATTTTTTTTATATTTTTTTAAAAATAAAAGCCAAGTTTTTATACCAAATTTTTCATTTATTCTTTCTAACACTTCTGTGTATAAATTGTTTTTAATTGATAAATATAAACCTAATTCTTGTAAATATTTATCTTTGTCTTGATTCATTAATTTTATCAATGTTATTTTTTCAGAAGGATTATAATATTTAAATATATCATTTATTTTATTCTTATCTTTGACTAATTTTATATATGAATAAAAAATTTCATCAAATTTTTCATTTTTTTTTTTATCAATATTTATATAAAAAAATAGAAGATAATAAATAAATTTAATATAATCATTATCATTTTTTATACAATTATTATTCAAAATTTGTTTAAAAATTAGAATTAAAATCTCTTCAATTGAAATTGATTTTTGTTCCAATTTTGATATTTCTCTTTTATTTAAAATAAAAATTTTATTGTCATAATTTTTCCTTGATAAATATTTTTGAAAAATAATATCATTTTTTTTTATATATTCATTGAATATTAGAATTAAAGAATATATAAATGAACTCTTTTTATTGTTTAATAATATTGCTCTTGTGGAATTAATAACAAAATTTTTTGAATTATGTCTTTCAATTAAATTAATTATTTTAAAAAAATTTTGATTGAAATTAGGATTAATTTTAAATTTTTCATAATTAAAATTAATAGAAAAAAGTATTTTTTTGTTATTTGAATTAATTGTTTCTACTACTCCTGATTTTATATATACTTTTAAATTCTTTAAATCAAAAAAAGGAAATTCAATATTTTTTAAATTAACTAAAATTTTATTACAATTCTTTTTTTTTTTCAAATTTTAATTCCTTTAAATTAACATCAACTATTATAATTTCTTTTTTTATAAAATTATAAATAAAAATATAATCATTTACAAATTGGATAGTTGATAAATTATCATGCTTATAAGGAATAGATATCAATTTATTATTATCCTTAAAATTAATCTCCATAGAATTGTCAATTTGTAAAATATATATTGTCTCTTTTTCAAAAGATAAATAAACTATATATAAATTGCCATAAAAATAGTGTAAATAAAATTGGCTCTTTTTATATCTTTCATTAGGATTGTTTTTATTAATTATATTATTTTTTACAGATTTTGAAAAAAAATTAAAAAATTTTTTTTGTTTATACAAACAAAAATTTTTGACAACAATATTATAATTTATTTTTTTACATAAATTATATAAATCCATTGTATCGTCACTTTTTTCAATAATTAAAATATTATATTGTCTATTATAATAGTAATTAATTATACAATATTTTTCATAATTAATTAAAACACCTTCATCATCTTCAACAATTGAATTAATTTTATAAAATTCAATACAATTTGAACAAATAAAGCAAATTCTTTTTAATTCAATAAAAAACATACCTAATAAATTTTCAAATTTTTCATTTTTAAAACTTCCAATTAATTGATTTGTATTTAAATCTATACAAAAAATTGAATATTGTTTTGGAAATTGATAATATAATAAAATATAATTAAGGTCTTTATCTAAAGAAATATCATTTATAGTATGATTGAATTCATATTGAATTTCCTTTAATAATTGAGTTCCATGTCTATTAAATATTTTTATTTTTTTATTAGTATTTACTATAATTCTTTTTGTAAATGAGTCATAAAAAATATCATAATTGTTTTTTTCAATATCATTTAAAAAAATATCAATATTAATTTCATTAACTTCAATTAATGAATTATTATCAAATTCTTTTTCGTCATTTTTTTTATTATTATTGTCAATATTTTCTTTTGAATTTTCATTTTTCATTTTAAAATATTAAAAAAATTGATTAAAAAAATGAACACTGAATTTATTGAATATAATGAACAATTAAAGAATGATAAAATTTTAGCAAATATATATAATGAATATGAAGATGATAATTTAAAAGAACAAAAAGATTCAACTAATTTATCACAAGATGAGAAAATGAATTTAATAGACAAAAAATTAAAAAATGAAATTAAAAATAGATTTCATCTTTTATTTGGTGAAAAATTCCATATAGAAAGAGTATTAAAATATCAAAAACAATTAATAAAATATAATTTATTAATTCTTATATTATCTTGGACAGGTTGTATATTAGGTATAATATCATCAGAAAAAAACATAAAATTCATATCAAATAATGGAAACGAAGATGACTTATCTCAATTAATAGTTTCATATGACAATTCAAAAAAAAAAAACAGTATTAATTATAAGATATATAAACATATTTATCTCATTTATAATAATAATCTTATTAATAATTGTATATAAAATTCATATAATAATAGAACAATTAAAATGTAATTTAAAATCAAATGATAATGTATTTACAAGTGGAATATGGAAATTTTTATTTTTAGAAATATTCCTTAATTCAATAATATCAATTCCAAATTGTGACAAAGAAATAACAATATCACAAAGAAATCCACAAAAACCAAAAGCAAAAATATTCTTAGATATAATAATAACAATTTTAAATTTATTTTTAAGAAGTTATCACTTTATAAAATATATAATAATCCAATCACGTTATTTTAAATATGATTGTGAAAAAATATGTTTAGATTGTAATGTAACAATGGATTATTTATTTGTAATAAAAGCAGAATTTCAAGAAAAACCATTTTTATTTGTATCAGTACTTTTAGTAGAATCAATAATAATATTTGGATATTCAGTTCGTTCAATAGAAATGTTTTTTATGTTTGGAGAAGAAATAGATAAAGTACAAGATTGGAGATTTATTTGGAATGGATATTGGTGTATAATAATAACAATGAGTACAGTTGGATTTGGTGATTTTTATCCTATTTCATTATTAGGAAGATTTATTGTTATTATTAGTTCAATTTGGGGTAATTTTCTTATTAGTATGATGGTTGCTGCTTTAACAGTTGCTGTTGAATTTAATAATAATGAAAATTTATCTTATGAAATGATTAAAGCTGCTCTTGCTGAAGTTGAATATAGTAAAATTGGTACTGTATTTTTTCAAACTTTAATTAGATATAATAATCATATTAATAAAATTAAACAATATCCTAATTTATATAATGAAATTGAATTTAAAAAAAAAAAAAGTGATTTGTTTAAAAAATTAACTTATGTTTTAAGTGAATTTAGAATTTTGAAAAAAAAAAAAAATGCTAAAGCTAAAGCTATGTCAATTCAAATTTCTATGCAGAAAATTTATAATAATTTAACTGTAGAAATGGATAAAATTAATTCACAATTGAAAATTATTGATGAGATTAAAATTTTGTTATTGAGATATAATGTTAAACAAGAAAATATTAAAAAGAAAATTATTCAAATTTTTAAAGAAATTGAAGAAATTAAAATTTTTAAAGAAAAATATTTAAAAAATATTGAACCAATGAGCAATAATTATTAAATAATATAATTCATTTTTTCTGATAACAAAAAAAGAATTTTACATATTTCTTAACCATTTTGAAACTTTATATAAATTTTTTTTTCTATAAGAAAGAGAAATTCTCCATACAATCAGAACAATTATTCCAAAAATAAAAGGTAAAATAAATACAATTGCACAACTCTGTAAAGAAGAAATAATCCAATGAACTTGTATATTTTTATATACTGCACAAAATACACTTACAAAATAAAAACATATAAACATTATTAGTGTTGATATTATGAAATAATATATTAATTTTGTTTTATATAATTTTAATATTTTCTCACCTATTAATTTAAATTCATCTGAAAATTTTTCATTTTTGATGATTTGTTCTATTTTATTATTTGATAAATAATTTAAAAAACCACAAATAAAAAATGCAATTATATTAGAAAAAATAGTTTTTGGTAATCCAACTAAAAAAGAAAGAGAATTATTTTTATATTTTCTAGAAATGTAATTATCAGTAAAGAAAACGGCATTAAAAAAAAAATCTAAAGAAATAGTTAAAATCAAACGATCTAATTTTAAATGTCTCATATCTAAAATTGAATTATTAACAATTACATTAAAAATACTTTGTTTATCACTTAAATAATCAAAATAAAAAGTAGATGCATTTCTATGATCTAATCTTTCAGCTTCTTCATAACAAAAAAGTTCATAATCATATTTTTTTCTACTTAAATTTAAATTTGATAATTCATTATCATCAATTTCATTTTTAGAATTTAAATTACCATCATTTATTGATTTATTTTCATAAAACTTTGATTTTTTATTATTTGAATGAAATGAATTTTTTAAACTACTTTTTGATTCTTGATTATCTTCTTTTATATATTTTTCAATTGATAAATTTTTTAAATTTTGTATTCCTGAAATATTATTATTTGTATCACTTTTTTTACTTTCTATTGTTTCAATTGATTCTATAATATTTGAACCATTTCTAATTTTTTTTATTTTAATTGGGGGATTTGCACCATTTTTTAACTCAATTTGACTACTTATTTTAATATGATGATTTTTTTCTTCTAAAATTTGATTATTGTCTTCATTTTTATTCTCATTATTACATGTTTCATCATTTAAATTTGTATTTACTTTTAAAGCTTTTCGTATATTTTTTAAATTATCAATAAAAAAATAAATACAAAGAATAATATGAATAATTAATAATACTAATAAAATCCAACAACCATAATTTGTTTTAAAATAGTTCCAATTAAAAATTAATTTATAGCATTTGACAACATAAAAAGTTTCACTAATAAACATAGTTTTAAATTGAGTTTTTAAATCCTTTAATAATTCATTTTTATTTTCATTTTCTTGATTTGTATTTGTAATAGTACAAATACAATTAACATTATTATTTTCATAATCAAAACTACTATAAGTACAATTATCACAAAAATTAACTTCTTGATAATAATCATGTTGTCTATCTTTTAAAGTAACATCATTTCCATTCTTTGAAGAATAAGTAGAACAAATATCATTAAAGAATTTATTTTTTGAATCAAAAACATCATAACCATTTAAATATAATAAATATGCATTATCATAATCAAATTGATTAGTATTTTGTATTGGATAAGATATTACTATTTTTAAACCTGAACAATAATAATTATAATCTATTTGATTATAATTACTATCAAATATTAGAAAACTAGTTTTTGATTTTAATTCAGAAGAATTTATTTCATCATTTTTTATTATTATTAAAGGTGTTGGAAATAAAGATTCTAATTTTGATTGACATTCACCTAAATCAATTGAGGATAAATTATTATTATTATTTACTTTAGTTACATAAGAATCTGATAAAGATGTATCATAAATCATATAAAATGAATTATTATTATTTCCAACAAATGTAATTGTACCACTTAAAATTAAATTTTTTAATCCTTCTTTAATTACTTTACTTAATTCAGAATCTTTTATATTATTTAATTCAATTGAAAATGAATTATCGTTATTGTTTATTTTTAAATAACAATAATTTCCAAGTTGTATTAATTGATTACCATTTTCACATGTATCACAATTCATTGAATCACAAGATTCAATACATTGTCCTTTATTTTCAATTAAAATTGGATAATTTAAATCACATTTAGTATCATTTGTACATAATAATGGATTTGAAGTACAATATTTAAATTTATTTTCATTTGTATCTAAATAATAAGTAGTTGGCATTAATTTTGTTAAAATACAATTCAAATTTGGCATTAAACTATAATTTTCAATGCAAGAATTACACATTGAGCTTAAATTATCTGATTGAGATGAACAAGTTAAACATAATTCATTACATTCTTTATAAATAGAAGGGGAAGTTGAAACATCTTCATAGTAATTTATTGGAATATCTTCATATAAAACACAATTTCCAAATATATCTTTAAATACATAATTAGTCTTACATGTCAAACATAAATTATCTTCACCTGTACATGTATTACAATTTTCATTACAAAATATTAATTGTCCATAACATAAATTTGAAGTTAAATATTTTTTTTCTGAACTACTTTCATCATCATTATTTTGAAGATAATATGAAAATATATATTTATTTACTATATTTGAGCTACATATTAATGATACTTCTGTCTTTTTATATGGATTATTTAATGCAAAAATTTTACTAGTATCATTTAAGTTAAATGTAATATTTGTTGACATTATTCCAAATTCTGTAAAAGTAATATTATTAATAATTTGAGAGAAATCTAAATTTATTTCATGATTTATTGATTGATAAAAAGTAAAATTAAAACATGATGGAAATGTATATTGATAAAATATTAACCTTTTTGATTGATAATTAATAAATACAATTGTTGCTAAAGTTTCACTATGTTTTAATATATATCTTACTAAAATTTTAGAAGATTTAATATTATGTAATTTAATAAAATAATTATCACCAATTTGAATCAAATTATCATTACTAATTATAAATTTTGAAATAAAAAAACCATCATATTCCCCTGCAGCAAATAATATTATTTCATTATTATCATCCATAAATACAAAATCCATATTATTTATTATTAAAGGACTAGTTGATGAAGTTCCTTTTAAAACATCATTAAATATAACTTGAAAATTTCCTAAAATAAATTCATTTTGATTATGTATACCAATAGCACATGCATAATTAAATGTATTTATTGTATCTATTATTGTAAAAAGAGAACATACTATTATTTTATCATTATTAATTTTTATATATTTAACTCCTTCTATACTATCTAAATCAGTCAATGCTATTGGATTTTCATAATTATTTGTAAAAAAAAAATATGCTTTACTTTGATTATCATAAAAACATCCAAGTTCATTATTAATTTCAAATTGAACACAATTTACTAAATTTTTACCTAAAAAAGTTGATTTAAATGGAGTCTCTTTTTGATATTCAAAAGTATTTGCATTAAATGTATATAATTCAATAAAATTGTTATTATAAAGTGCTGTACCAAAAAATATATGATTATTATTAAGTTTAATAATATTCATTACTTGAGTATTAGATTTAAAAGAAAAATATTTTTGAAAAGTTAATGTTTTAGTAGAAATATCAAAAGTAATTTTACCAAAATTTTCACCATTACTTATACTTAAATTGTCTTCAAAAATTCCAACCCAAGTATAATCAGAAATTTCTAATAAAGAAGTTTTATAACTATTAATATATAAATTTTCATTATTTGGTTGAATATAATGTTCATATTCACCATTTGAATGAATTAATAACATAATTATTTCATCACAATCATTTGGATTATTACAAAAAATACAAAAATAAATATTATTTTTTGTTGGAGCACATAAAACATTTACTCTTAAATCATGGAATAATAATTCTTGATAACATATAATAACTCGTAGAATTATTAAATAGATAATAATATTTTTCATTTTAAAATTAATTATAATTATATTAAATATTAATTTTATTTAAAAAATTTATATAAAATTATAATTTAATTTTTTCATATTCAAAAAATAATAAAATAATTATTATTTAACAATTTTAATCCAAACAATATTATTCATTTCATTTCATTCTACATAAATAATTATTTTTTTAATTATCCTTTTATTTTTTTGAAGAGCAAAAATAGGTATACAAATTTTGATTTAGATTAGCAAATTGTTTATAATAATTCTCATATTCTTTATAATATTCTTTTAATTTTTCAATATATTCATTATTATCTTTTAAAGCAACCTCAAATACGTTAAGATATATTTTAAAGTCATTAATTTCTTCAACATGTTTTTTTAAATTTTCAATATAATTATTCATCTTTCCATATTCATAAATTAAATTTTGAAAATCTTTACTAATTACATCATTTTGGAATATAAAAAATTTTAAGTAGTCATTTTTTCCAAAACATTTAATTCTTATAAATTGAGTAAATGTTTGTAGATTATTTAATAAAAGTGAAGTTTTTTTTTTTAATTTCAAAAAATATTCGATATTAAAATGATTTGGTATTTCATATAAAGGAATTTTAAAAATATTTGATTGATTTATATCATTTTCAATTTTTTCATTTTGAGAATTATTATTAGAATTACTTTTTAAATTAATATTATAAGTTTCTTTTTTTATTTTTTGAGTAAACATAGACATATAAATTTTATGAAAATTAAATTTTGAATTAGCAATTTTTAATATACAACATTTACAAATATTTCTCATATCATATTTTTGATCTTTGTAGTTAATTAATAATTGATATATATCACCAGCATCAAATAAAATTTGATTGTAAGTTTTAGTTGTAATTAAATAATCATAATTAACAAAAAAATGAAAAAAAAATTCAAGGAAATTTTTCCCATTTAGAAAAGTAGCAATATTTTCAATTGAATCATTTTCTAATCCACATAAGTCACATTCAATATTTGATTGATTTTTGGAATGTTTAAGACATTTTTCATATGCTCTTAAATATTTATTTTTATTTTTCTCAATTAGTTCTTTTAATTCTTCAATTGATAAAGAATCTTTTTCAATATTTTCAATTTGTATAAGATTATTATTATGATTATTATTATTTAAATTATCATTTGTATTTTGATATTTAATATTCTTTTTATTATTATTAATATTTTGATTATTATCTTCATCATAATATTCTATAATATTAAAATTATTGAATATATTATGTTTATTTTTTTTCTTTGATTTATTAAGAAAAATTTTAATTTTACCTACTTTCTTATTTTTCTGATTTTTTTTTACTTTATTATTAACATTAGAATAAAAAGTAAGATTTGATTGAGTTTCTTCTTTAGTATCATTTTTATTTAATGAACTTTGACTTATTTGTTTATATAAATTTTGGCATTTATCACATTTGCATCTTTTCTTACATTTAAAACATTTCCAACTAAAAAGAAATAAAAATAATTTAAATTAAATATATATTATATATTATACTTTTTCCTTTCAATTCCATTTTGTTCTTCATCTAATAATAATGCCAAAGTACTCATAGTCTAAAAATTAAAAAATATTATAAAAAAATATAAAAAAATTACATAATGTTTTCTTAAACATTTAGTACAAAAACTTTCTCTACAATTTGAAATACAGCAAGTAATAACTTTACTTATAGGTTTAATTTCTCCACACATATGACAATTTATTCCTTCTGAATTTGAAAATGCATTTCTTTTTTTTTTTTTTTCTTAATACATAACCTGACTTATTTACAGTATTTTTTTCTTCGATATTTTCAATATCATTTAAGATTTTCTTATTTAAATTTTGATTTTTGGAATTCAATTTATTTATTAAAATATCCAAATCTTCATTTGATTTTAGAGGAATATCAACAATTATATTAGAACATGATTCATTTTCATTTGTCTTTTTTATTAAAGATGATGTATTATCTGAAATAGAAAAAGTAGTATTTTCTTCACTAAAGATATTATAATATTTAAAATTACTTTTTAATTAAATTTAAAGATTTTATGTTTTTGTTGTTATGTATTTGTACAGAATTTTCAGAATTTAATAAATTAGAAACTTTTTCCTTTTGAGAATTCTAAATAGATAT
>JAEEGL014083342.1_pt1 | contig 19026 bp, 20 predicted proteins | sample 9134231 | NCBI WGS metagenome assembly JAEEGL01 (sample SAMN16246548, study PRJNA631951) | gut metagenome | biome: gut microbiome; feature: rumen; material: fiber-attached | host: Bos | place: Iran: Karaj | collected 2018-10 | reverse complement strand
GATGCTGAAATTGAAAAGATGGTTAAGGAAGCTGAAGAAAATGCTGAAGCTGATAACAAGCGTAAAGAAAAAGCAGATGCACTAAATGATGCTAATAACTTAATCTTCCAAGCAGAAAAAGCTTTAAGAGATCTTGGAGATAAGGCTACTCCTGAAGAAAAGGCTGATTGTGAAGCTGGTATTAAAGAATTACAAGAAGCTATCGATAAGGATGACTTAGACTTAATCAAAGAAAAGAAAGAAGCTCTTGAAAAGAAAGCTCAAAATGTAGCTATCAAAGCTTACCAACAAAACCAAGGTGCAACTGACCCTAATAATGGAAATAACCAAGGTAATGGTGGAACAACTAATAGCGATGGCACAGTAGATGCTGAATACGAGGATATTAACTAATAAATAAGTAATTATAACATTTCCCTAAGGTGGTGGTAAAATGGCCAATAAAAGAGATTATTACGAGGTTCTTGGCGTAAGTAAGACTGCAACAGATGATGAGATTAAAAAGGCCTATAGATCTCTTGCAAAGAAATATCACCCTGATGTTTGTAAAGAACCAGGTGCAGAAGAAAAATTTAAAGAAGTAAATGAAGCCTATGAAACACTATCAGATCCACAAAAGCGTCAAATGTATGACCAATATGGATTTGATGGACCTCAAGCTAACTTTGGTGGAGGTCAAGGATTCGGTGATTTCTCCGATTTAGGTGATATATTCGCTAGCTTCTTTGGTGGAGGTGCTAGAAGCCAAAGAACTAGAGGCGGCGTTAGACGAGGCGATGATATCGAACGTTTAATGGATTTACAATTTGAAGAAGCTGTACTAGGTTGTAAGAAAACTATTAGTGTTGATGTTGCTGAACCATGTACTGCCTGTGGTGGAACTGGTGCATTCTCTAAAAGCGACATAGTAACATGTTCAAGATGTCAAGGTAGTGGATATGTTACAGTAGAACAAAGATCATTATTTGGTATGACTAGAAGTCAAACAGTTTGTCCAAAATGTGGTGGTAGAGGTCAAGAAATCAAAAAGAAATGTGAAAAATGTAATGGTAAAGGTTCACAAATTAAAAACAAGAACATCGAAGTTACAATTCCTGCAGGTGTAGATACTGGCTTACAAATTAGACTTGAAGGAAAAGGTGGCGCAGGTGAACTTGGTGGTGAACCAGGAGATTTATACATTAGATTTAGAGTAAGACCACACAAAGTATTTAAACGTGATGGTGATACAATCATTCTTGAAGCTCCATTATCATTTAGTGATGCTGTACTTGGTACTAATATTGCTGTACCTACAATCTATGGTGATGTATCACTTAAGATTCCTGCTGGTACACAAAGTGGTACTAAATTTAGATTAAGAGAAAAAGGTGTTCAAAACGTTAGAACTAAACGTAAAGGCGATCAAATTGTTATAGTTAACTTAGTTACTCCAACAAATGTAGGCCTTGAAGAAAAGAAATTATTTGAACAACTTAAAAATATAGACACTAAGGAAAAGAAGAGTCCTTGGGAAAAATTCAAATCATTATTTAAGAAGTAGAGAGAAAATCTCTACTTTTTTTATGTTTGTTGGTTTATAAAAAAAATAGAAGATGATATTCATGAAGATGAACAAATAGAAGAAATGGATGAAAAAGAGTGTTAGACTATTTCTAACACTTTTTAATTTGCTTTTAAATGTAATCTATGTTAAAATAAATGAGGTAAATAATTGCCTTGTTGTCGGAACTGGTAGACGAATACGACTCAAAATCGTACGGAGAGATCCATGTGGGTTCGAGTCCCACACGAGGCACCATTTTATTAAACCAGTAGTAAGCTGGTTTTATTTTTTTTATAAAAGGTTAATTAATGAGTAATTTTTTTAAAAAAAATGGACAAACAAGCAAAAAAGTACGATTATTTTGTTAAAAAGTATTTTTTAAAGTGCTATAATTAAGCTATGAAAAATGTGTAAAAGAGGTAGTTATATGGAGTATTCAATGGTCGGAATAACTGCATTAATAATACTTTTAATTATTAATCATGATGTTATTTTTAAATTATCTAAAAATTTAACAACATCTAATAAAGCATATAGATTATTTGTCTTTGCACTTATGACATTCTTCTTAACAGATATTTTATGGGGCATATTATATGAACAACATATAATGACTGTTTTATATGTAGATACGGTAGTATACTTTGTTGCTATGTCACTTACCATTTTCTTTTGGGCAAGATATGTAACAATATATATAAGCACAAAAGGATTCTTGCATAAGGTGTTATTTTATATAGGCTTATTACTTTTCTTAGGTATTGTAGTAATTCTTATAATTAATTTCTTTACACCTATTATGTTTGAATTTAAAGGAAATGAATATGATGCTAATATCGGTAGATATTTCGTATACTTTGCTCAAGAATTAATGTATTTCATTACAGCAGTAATTTCTATGTTTGAAGCTATTAATGAAAGAAGAAGAGCAAATAAAAATAGATTTATTGTTATATCGCTATTCTCTGTAGCTATGGCCGTTACTATTATCTTCCAAATGGCTTATCCATTACTTCCAATGTATTCAATGGGTTGTATGATTGGTATATGTTTAATTCATTCTTTCGTTGTTGAAAGTGAAAAGGATGAGAATAGAAAACAAATTACTGAAATGCTTGCTAGAGAAATTAAGCATGAGCGTGAACTAGATAAGACTAAATCACTTATTTATGTTGATGCCTTAACAGGTGCTCAAACAAAGTTTGCTTATGCTGAAATGGAAGATAAAATAGATAAATTAATCGCAAGTAATTTAATTGATGAATTCGCCGTAGTAGTATTTGATGTCAATGGTCTAAAATATATAAACGATACTGAAGGACATGAAGCAGGAGATAGGTATCTTAAAGAATGCTATAAATTAATTACTGATGTATACAAAAATGATAAGATATATCGTTTTGGTGGAGATGAATTTGTTGTTGTATTAGAGGATATTGATTATGTAAGAAGAGATGAATTATTACTTCAATTTGATTGCATAATTGATAAGAATTTAATGCAAGGACTTCCTGTAGTTTCTACTGGTATGTCTGTATTTGAAAAAGATGTTGATAACACTTATAGAGCTGTCTTTGTTAGGGCAGATGAAAAGATGTATAATAGAAAGAAGTTCTTAAAATCAAGAGGATCACATGCAAGATAAAAGCTAACACAATGGTTAGCTTTTTATTTTGAAATAACGCTTAATATAGCGATTATTTGTTAAATAATTAAATAAACATAAAAAATAAATAAGAATAGATAAAATAATCTATTCTTTTTATGCTTATAAATGTGATATAATTAATTTGTAAGATATTAGGAGGTTTTATTATGGAAATAATCAAAGCTATTGAAAATAAAATATTAGATGTCAAATTAGTAGGTAGACTAGATACAAATACAGCACCTGAATTAGATAACGATTTAAAAGATGATATTGAAGCTGTAGAAAAAATAGAATTAGACCTAAAGGAACTTGATTATATTTCAAGTGCTGGTTTAAGAACTATTTTAGTACTTCATAAACAAATGACTGCGAAAAAAGGTAGTCTAGTTGTACTACATCCAAAAGATGAAGTTATGGAAGTATTTGATATGACTGGTTTCTCATCATTTTTAAATATTGAGGATTAATTATGGATGCACATTCAAATTTACTTTTAGAACAATATAATGAAAATCTACCTACATATGAAAAAGTTAGAGATATTGTAGTAGAAAAGCTAGAAGAATATTCTGCTGATTTCAATACTTTAATTAATAGTATTACTTCTAGAATTAAAACAGAAAAATCTTTAACTGGTAAACTTAAACTAAAGGGATCAAAATATAAAGACATATTTGATGTAACTGATATAGTTGGGGCTAGAGTAGTTACTTTTTATGCTGATGATGTAGATAAGTTCGCAGCCAAAATCGAACAATCATTTGATATTGACTGGGACAATACAGCTGACAAAAGAAAGCTATATAGCATAGACCAATTTGGATATATGTCAGTTCACTATATTTGTCGTATTCCAAAAGAAATGTTTACTGATAAAAATAATCCCCTAATCAATGAAATAAGATTTGAAATACAAATAAGAAGTGTATTACAACATGCATGGGCAACAATCGAACATGACACAGGTTATAAAAGCGATGTTGAAATACCTAAGGAGTATCTTCGTGCAATGAATCGTTTAGCTGGTTTACTAGAGCTAGCTGATGAATCATTCTGTGATATTAGAAACTCACTAGAAGATTATAGAAGACGTGTAAGACAAATAGTAAAAAGTGGTAATTTATCTGAAGCTGATCTAAATATAGATACATTTAAGATGTATACTGAAAATGGCGGATTTGACGCATTAAATAAAAAGATTGCGACAATCAATAATATGGAAATACAAGATGTTAATCTTGATGGCTTCTTAAAGGTATTTAAAGCATTTGGTTTTAAGACTTTAAAGGATTTAGATGACTTTGTAAAAGATAATTTTGATTTAGCATATGAATTTGCAATTCGTCAATTTAATGGAAAAGATATTGATATTATTACATCAATTACTGGTCCATTAGCTCTATCTACTGTCTTTATTGTTAGTAAAGGAATGGGTGAAACTATTGTTAAAACTTTACTTGATTATGTATATGGTGAAAGAAAGACTAATGAAAAACAAGCAGCACGTCTAACTGAAATATGCCATACAATGGGTATAGGAAAATAGGTGATGTTATGAATGATGTTAAGATATTAGAAAGTAGAATATTTAAAGCTGATAAAAAAGAGCTTGATAATCTATTTGAATACTCATCTAAATTACTAGCTCTATTAGACTTTAATAATAGAGATATTATAATGATAAATACAGCTTTAGAAGAAGTGTTTGTTAATGTATGTTCTTATGCTTACGATGGTAGTGGTACTGTTGAAGTATCTCTATCAAGTGATATGCAAAAAGTAACATTCGTCTTTAAAGATTCTGGTAAACCATTTAATCCTCTTGATAGAGAAGATCCAAACATTAATGCCTCTAGTGAAGAGCGTGAAATAGGTGGCTTGGGCATATTCATGGTTAAAAAGATAATGGATCATGTATTCTATGAATATAAAGATGGATTTAATGTATTAACACTTGAAAAGAATAGAAAATAAAAAGGCTTAAAAAAGCCTTTTTTTATTTTAATCTATTGGTTCAAATCTATATTCTTGAACTACATTTGGATATTTTACTTTATCTACCTTAGATATAAACATACTATATTTTCTAGCCCATATTTTATCACTATTAATATCTTTATATATAACTAAATCTTCTAGTGTTTCACTATCCTTACAAATACATAATACAATATAGATATTACCTTTAAAATGTCTATATTTTTTTCCTACTATTACATCCATTACTTTTCCTCTATTCTTTCTACACTAAAGCCTAAAGATGTAATAGTATCTTTAATTAATGTATCATCAACACTTTTTTTATAAACTATAACAGCTTCCTTATTAGCTAGATTAACATTACATTTTTTGATTTCTTTAATAGCTTCTAGTGCATTTTTAACTCTATTAGCACATCCACTACATTTCATACCTTCAATTAAAATTCTTTTTTCCATAATTTAGTCCTCCTGATTCTTAATGAATTTAATATAACTGTAATACTTGATATCATCATCGCAAGACTTGCGATCATTGGATTCATATAAACTCCAGCAAATTCTAATGCTCCTAAAGCAATAGGTATCATTATGATATTATAGAAGAACGCCCAGAATAAGTTTTCTTTTATAATCCTAAATGTCTTATTACTTATTAAAAACATATTAATAATAGAATCTATATTATCATTTATGATAATGACATCAGAAGCATCAGAAGCAATGTTACAATCTTTATTAACTGATACTCCTACATTAGCACTTATTAAGCTTGGCGCATCATTTATACCATCGCCTATCATCATGACATTTTCACCATTTTTAATATAAGCATCAATAATCATTTTCTTATCTTTTGGATATACATTACTTATACATTCATCTATTTCTAATATCTCTTTTACCCTATTTGCGCTTGCTTCATTATCACCTGTTAGAATTGATAATTTAATTTTTCTATTCTTAAACTCTTTAACTACATCAAATGCATCATCTTTAATAGTATCATTTAAACCAATTAATCCTACTATCTCGCTATTTTTCGCAATATACATAATAGTAGAACCAAGACTATATAAATACTTTAAATCATCGTTATTATTAACACTAATATTTAAGTATGATAATAATTTATTAGATCCTAAATAATAAGTATCACTACCTACTTTAGCTTCTATACCAATACCATCAATATTCTTATAATCACTAACACTTATTTTATTATTAATAGTAAATGCTTTACTTATAGGATGACTTGAATTACTTTCTATATTAGATACAATATCTAACAATTCTTTATCATCCATAGTTGAATAATTATAGTATTCAGTTATTACAAAATGACCTTTTGTTAGTGTTCCTGTCTTATCAAAAATAATTCTATTAATTTTATTTATATCTTCAAGAGTAGTACTATTTTTAACCAGTATTGAATTACTAGCACATAAGCCGTGTGCTACAACTAAAGCTAGAGGTGTTGCTAAACCTAGTGCACAAGGACAAGCTATAACTAAAACAGTAGTAAATTTAATTATAGCTGTATTGAAGCTATCCGTTACTAAATAGAATACCACAAAGCTGATTAAAGCTATTAAAATAATACAAGGAACAAATACACTACTAATTTTATCAGCTAGCTTAGATATCTTAGCTTTAGAATTAGAAGCTTCTTTAACTAAATTAACTATTTCACTAATAGTAGAATCTCTTCCATTTTTTAATACCTTATATTCAATATAACCATCTAGATTAATAGAACCCGCTATAATATTAGATCCATTTGTTTTCTTACTACTTATAGCTTCACCTGTAAGAAACGCTTCATCAAAATGGGCTCCTCCATTTATAACTATTCCATCACTACTAGCTTTCATACCTGGTTTTAAAACTAATATATCATCAACCTTAACCTCATCAATATCAATTTCTGTTTCTACTCCATCTTTAAGTAAAATGGCTTTACTAGGAGTTATTTCCATAAGTTCAGTTAAAGCCTTCTTTGTTTTGACTTTACCTTTATGATCAATAAATCTTCCTAATTTAATAAAATATATGACAATAGCACATGATTCAAAATATATAGTTTTTACATATTCTGTATATCCATTTATAATAAGTATCATTTCTATAAAGCTATATATAAATGATGTAAATACACCTAATGTTACTAAGCTATGCATATTAGGACTAAAATGAATGAATCCTTTAATGCCTGACTTGAATATATCAAATCCATATACTAAAAATGGAAGTATTAAAACTAAAGAAGTAATAGTAAAGACTAATGGATAATCTATCTTTTTAAGGGCGGTCATAAAAACAATAGAAAAGCTTAATAGAACGATAGCTAATATAGAAAAAATAATTAAAGGAATTAAACCTGATTTTTCCTTGGTATTTTTAGGAATACCTAAAGATTTAAATCCTGATTTAGCTATATATTTATCAAGATCCTCAATTGTTAGATTATCTTCATATTCAATATATGCTTCCTCTAATACCAAGTTAACATTAGCATTTATGATTCCATCTTGTTTTCTTAAATGCTTTTCCAAAGAATTAGAGCAAGAAGTACATGTCATACCACCTATTTTTAATATAATCTTCTTCATATTTATTACTCCTTATAAAAAAATTATACAATTATAATTGTATTTTGTAAAATAAAACGATAAAATAGAAATGGTGATAAATATGATCTATGACTTAAATCCACTTGTATGGGATTTAACTATCGCAGGTGTATGTATATTATTTGTTTTAGTTAATTTCTTAATAGGATATCATAAATACAAAAAGTTTAAAAATAATAAAACAGTTGGTAAGCATGATGCTTTAATTCAATTAAAGTTAAATGAAGATGTTAAGGTTAATGACTATGATTTAGGCTTACACATTTATGCTGATAGAGAGAAGAATAAATGGGTATTAATCACAGATAACCCTAAAACTTGTGATATATATGCCTTCACATCTTTAGAAGATTATGTATTAACTGTTAATGGTCAATTTGTTATTAGAAGTAGTATGAAGGATTTAATCACTGAAATCACTGATAAAAAGATATTTGATATTACATTAGATATCTTTACAAAAACAAAAAAATATAGATTTCACTTACTTAATAGAGAATGTAATTTAAATGATAATACATTCAAATTATATTACACAAAAGCAATTAGATTTAGTGATATTTTAGAATATATATTAGAATAAAAAAATGGTTTAACAAAACCATTTTTTAATTATTGTTATATTGAATTTTTATATCAATAGTTACATGACACTCAATGCCTTTTATAGTATCGCATACTCTACGTTCAATATCCTCTTTTAGATTATATTTTTTATTCACATAATCCGCATCAACGGCACAATCAAAGAATAAACGCTTTATATCTTTACCCTTAACTAATCTAAAGTCATGAGTGGATACTTCAGGGTGTAGTTCATTAAGTAAGTTTTTAACAACTCTTTTATAGTTATTTAATTCTTCATCATCTAGAATAACTGGATCCATATGAATAACAACTTCAACCTTAAATTTATCATATATTTCTTTTTCAATACCATCAATTATTTCATGAATTTCAATAATATCCTCTTTATAATCAAATTCAAGATGGACTGTGGCATATATTTTATTTTGACCATACATATGGAATACTAAATCATGGAATCCTTCAATCTTATCATTACTTGTTAGAGTAGTAATGATTTCATTAACTAACTGTTTGTTAGGCAATTCACCAATTAGTAAGTTAGAAGATTCAATAATTGTTTTAATACCATTATATAAAATAAATAATGATACTAATATACCAATATATGAGTCTATATTTACGTTAGAACATACATAAACGATAGTTGAAACTAAAATTGTTGTAGTGACTAAAACATCTGATAGTGAGTCTCTAAAAGCTGCCTTTAATACTTGAGATTTAATCTTTTTAGAAACACTATAGTAATAGAAGGCTTGAAATATCTTAATTAGAATAGCTATAACTAATATAATAATAGTTATGATAGAAAAAACTACTTCATGATTCTTATAGGCAAATCTAATAGATTCAAGTAAGAAGTTACCACCGATAATCAAAATGATAATCGCAATTATCAAGCTAATGATATATTCAATTCTTTCATGACCAAAAGGATGATTACTGTCTGGTGGTTTACTTGATATTTTAAATCCAAAGACAGTTAGTATAGAACTTGCGGCATCACTTAAGTTATTCATCGCATCCGCAATTAAAGAAATAGATGCTGATAAAATACCAAATAATACCTTTATAATAACAAGTATAATATTGCTTATTATACCTACTATACCAGCTAGTATACCGTATTTAGTTCTAACGTGTTCATCATCAATATTTTTATAGTCTTTAATAAATATTTTTTCTAAAACCATAAATATCATATCCTTAAAAATATTTTTTTATTATAAAAATAATTATAGTTTCTATAATAAAGAATGTCAAATGTTTTAATTAAAATTAATTAAAAAGATATTATTTTTTAATGAATACGCTTTTTTAAAATCAATAATACGCTTTCATTAAAAAAATGTGTTGACAGATAGATGGTTTTTATTATAATAATAAGTGTTGTTGTTCATCGAGTTTATACATCATTCGTGCATAAAACATCAAGTATGAATCTCAACGCTGATTCTTGTTCAACAAGAATCTCTTTTTTTTCAATCTGTTTATATAATAAAAAGGCAACTCACTAGGAGTTGCTTTTTTGTTAATCTAATAATTCAAATTGATAAATAATTGTTTCGTGGTAATTATCTTTCTTTCTTAAGATTCCCATTTGATCTTTATCTATCTTAGGCATATTAATACCATTTGGAACAAATTGTGCTTCAAAGCAAATGGCATCTCTAGGCATAATTGGTTTATTTGATCCTACACTTATTAATTCATCTGTATAGTTACAAGTATAAATTACTAAACATGGATAAGTTGTATAAACGCTCATCTTAACATTTGATTTTTCATCTACTAAAGTGGCTGCCTTAGTATCTAAGCCTCTCTTATCTAAGAAGTAGCAGTGATCATAACCATTAGTATGCTTTAAAACACTTATATCATTGATTCTTTCCCCTATTTTTCTAGGTTTAGTAAAATCAAAGGCATTGCCTTTAGTAATTGGAAGAATACTTTCAATTATCTTTGTAAAATCAGGCTTACCATATTTGCTAGCATTTATTTGTAGAAGTTGTCCAGTGACATCACTACTTAAATTACCTGAAATATTGAAATAAGAATGATTTGATAAGTTTAGTAATGTATCATCAGTTGTAGTTGCTGTATAATCAATTCTTATTTTGTTGTTATAGATTGTATAAGTTACTTTAACATTTAATCCTCCAGGATATCCATCTGATAGAGGTGGCATATAATAAGTAAATCTTACTTTTATTCTATCAACCTCTTCATCAACGCTATAATCCCATCTTTTAAATGCTAAACCATCTAGTCCACCATGCATATTATGCATGTTATCAGCATTAATCTTTAATTGATATTCTTTTTTATTTAAAGAGAACTTTCCTCCAGCAATTCTACCTGCAGTTCTACCAATAGTTCTACCATAATATGAACCATTAGTTATGAATTCTTCAAATGATTCAGGAGAAGCTACCATATGCTTACCATTAAAAATAATATCTCTAATAGAAGCACCTAGATCACATAATTTCACAATAAAACCATCGTCTTCAACGATTATTTCTGTATATTCTTTTCCCTCAACTTTGTATTGATTTATTAAGGCTCCCATATCTACACCCTCTTTTTTCACATAATATACAATTATATTATACTAGAATATATATAATATATCAACAAAAATGATATTGCCTTTAGAAAAAAGTGTGTTAAAATCATTAATATATATTAATGAGGATAAATTTATGTTATAATTAATTAGTAAGGAGCTGATTTTATGAAAAGAATAGTTATTAAAATTGGTTCATCATCTTTAGTTGATGATAACGGCGTTTTAGATTTAGGTAAAGTTGATAGACTTGTTAAAGAGATAAGTTTACTTAAACAAGATGGAATTATGCCTATTTTAGTTTCTAGTGGAGCTATTGCGGTAGGTAGAAGTATGCTTAATATAAAGCCGCAAAATATTGCGGAAAAACAAGCCTTGGCTGCCGTTGGTCAAGCTAGCTTAATGCATGAATATGAAGTAATATTTAATAGATATGATTTAAAGTGTGCTCAAATATTATTAAATCATGATGATTTTGATGTAAGAAAAAGAGTGCTTAATTTAGAGACGACTATTAACACTTTAATAGATTTTGGTGTAATACCAATCATTAACGAAAATGATGCCTTATCAGTAGATGAAATAAAGGTTGGAGATAATGATACATTATCGGCCTTAATTTCAGGAATAGTAGATGCAAAATTATTAGTATTAGTATCTGATATAGATGGTTTATTTGATAAGAACCCTAAAATTTATAATGATGCGAAATTAATTAAACAAGTAGATGTAATTGATAAAAATATTATCAATATGGCTACTGATTCATCAACACAGTTTGGTACTGGTGGTATGATCACAAAGATTAAGGCTGCGAAGATAGCTACTACAGCTGGAGTTGATATGCTTATTATGAATAACGACAAATTATATAACCTTCATAATGTATTTAATAGCTTTGATGGAACACTATTTAAGGCTAATGAACACAAGATGAATGCAAAGAGTCACTGGGTATTATATAAGACAAATCCTAAAGGATATATCTATGTAGATAATGGCGCAAAGAAGGCATTATGCGATAGAAAGTCACTACTTGCTGTAGGCATAACAAGTGTTAAAGGTGTCTTTGATATTAATGATGTTGTTGGTATTTGTAATGGTAAAGAAATGATTGCTAAGGGTATAGTAAATTATACTAGTGAACAAATAGATAATATAAAAGGTAAAACAGATATTGAAGTAAAACAAAAATTAGGAAACAATGCTAAAAATGTTGTTGTACATGCTAATAATATTGTTTTATTAGAGGAGGAATAATTATGGATTGGATGGATCAAGTTGATAGCGCAAGAGTTGCGGCTAATAAACTTAAATTAAATACAACTGAAGAAAAGAATAAAGCTCTTGAAGCTATGAGTAAAGCACTAGTTGCCCATGTAGATGAAATACTAGAAGCAAATAAAATTGATTTAGAAAATGCTAAATTAAATAATATAGCTCCTGTTATGTTAAAAAGACTAGAACTTACAAAAGAAAAAATAGTTAATATTGCTAATGATGTTATTAGTGTTTCTAAATTAGATGATCCTGTTAATAAGGTTTTAGATGATTACACAGCAAAAAGTGGTATAAGAATTCAAAAGGTTACTGTACCACTAGGAGTAATAGGTGTAGTTTATGAATCAAGACCAAATGTTAGTGTAGATATTGCTACTTTATGTATTAAAAGTGGTAATGCATGTTTACTAAAAGGTGGTAAGGAAGCCTTTATCACTAATTCTAAGTTAGTAGAAATTATGCAAAATGCTATTAAAGATTATATTGATAGTAATAGTGTTCAATTAATCAAAAACAATAGTAGAGAAGTAGTAAAAGAATTAATTAGCTTAAAGGGTAAAATTGATTTAGTAGTACCTCGTGGTAGTAAAGGCTTAATCAATTTTGTTACTGAAAATACTTTAGTACCATGTATTGAAACAGGTGCTGGTGTATGTCATATTTATGTAGATGAATCCGCAGACTTTGATATGGCCCTTAATATAATTAAGAATGCCAAATTATCTAATCCTGCAGTATGTAATGCTGTTGAATGTATTTTAATTAATGCTAAGATTGCTAAAACATTCTTACCAATGGTTAAAGATATGTTTAATGGTGGAGTAAAATTAATTGGTGATAGTGAAGTTAAAAATATTATTGACTGTGAACTAATTAAAGATTATGGTAATGAATATGATGATCTAGTTCTAGATGTTAAGATTGTTAAGAACTTAGAAGAAGCTATGGCTCATATTGAAAAATATGGTACACATCATTCTGATTGTATTGTTACAAATGATACAGCTAATATGGAAATATTCTTAAATACAATTGATAGTGCATGTGTTTATGTAAATGCAAGTACTAGATTCTCTGATGGTGGATGCTTTGGTATGGGTGCTGAACTTGGTATTTCAACACAAAAGCTTCATGCAAGAGGACCTATGGCTTTAAAAGAAATGACTACTTATAAATATAAAGTAACTGGACATGGTGAAATTAGATAATGAACTTTGTATTAATAGGTGGATGTAATTTTTCGAATAAAGAAAATAAATTAATCCATTCTAAGATTATAGAGTTGTCAAAAAAGGCGAAACCTCGCCTTTTATACATTCATGTAAGTAGTAAAAAAATAGATGATATAATTAAAACTTTTAATGATTTTGATGTAGATTTAAAGATATATGAAAAGTTATCTGATGTGGATAATGCTGATATTATTTATATAGGTGGAGGTAACACTGAAGAAACTATTATTAACTTTAAAAAGAATGGATTAATGGATAAATTAATTAGTGTTATAGATACTAAAATAATATGTGGAGTATCTGCAGGAGCAATTCTTTGGTTTGAAAAATTCTATTCAGATACTTATGCATATATTGATAATTCATATGGCTATAATTTTAAATTATTAGATGGTATAGGTTATTTTAAAGGTTATATTTCACCACACTTTAACGAACCAGGAAAAGAAGCTTTCTTTGATGAACTTGATAACAATTTAGGTATAGGTCTAGAAAATAATACTGCACTATTTATTAGTGATAATTCTATTGATTATATTTTAGATAGACCTAAAAGCGCAATCTATTTTTATCTAGATAAAAAGCTATATGTTTTAAATGATAGTAATAAAGAAATTTTATTAAAAGAGATTAGAAAATAATAAATGCATGATTAATTTCATGCATTTTTCTATATTAAGGCTAAAATAGGCCATATTTATCTATTTTAAACAAAATGTAATTTATATATATAAATTAGAAAATAAATATGATAAAATAATAAGTAGAGATGATTATATAGAAAAGGGGTATCAATATGGATAAGTATAAAGAAGGCTTAAAATTAATTAACGATGGTGAAATAGCTAAAGGTATTAAAGCATTAGAAGAAGCTGCGGTTAGTGATAATGCTGATGCACAAAAAGCATTAGTCAATATCTATTCAAAGGGTATTGGTGTACAAGCTAATCATGATAAAGCAAGCTTATATGCTAAAGAATTAGTTAAGAATAATGTCGATGGTGCAATTGATTTAGTTAAAGAAATCTTAGCTAGTTTAAAAGATAATAAACCTATCTATTTAAAATACCTACAAGCATTATGTGAAATTAATGATTTTGATGCATTACTTGAAGCATCAGATATTCTAATTAATGATGCTAAAGATGTTAATAGAGGTATTGATTATTTAGTAAGAGGTACTAATGCAGGATCAAGATTCTGTGCTGAAAAGCTAGCTAAAATCTATAAAGAAGGTCTATATAATACAGGAATTAATCAAAAGGGTTATGTTGAACTTATCACTAAGCTTTCTAATGATTATCCAGAAGTTGTTGAATATACAGATGAATTAGTAGCATTATATGAATTTGGTAATTTTGGTGTTACTAAGGATAATGATATTGCCGTTAATATTTATAGAGAAAAAGCAAGCCATAAATATAATGAATGTATTTATGAATTCCGTTTAGCTGAGCTACAAGAATTTGGTAGATTAGGTGTTAAAAAGGATATTAAAGAAGCTTTAAAAACATATCAAGCTTTACTTGATAGTTTCCCTAATAACCCAACATATCAAATGAAGATGGCTGAAATTTTTGAAGAAGGGAAATATGGCGTTAATAAAGACATTAAAAAAGCCACTCAGATTTATAGAAGCTTAATAGCAAAAAATCCTGATGACCTAGATTGTATTATGCATATGGCTAACTGCTATAGTAGAAGTGTTGATTCAATGGAACAAAAAGAAGCTTTTGATTTATACACTAAAGCATTTGAAATGGGATCTAGAGAAGCTGGATTCAAAGTAGTTAAATTAAATTATCAAGGTGGAAGTAAATTCCCTAAGAACTACAAGAAGGCTGTTGAGGCTGCTGAAAAGCTATCTAATAGTATTGCCACAGCCGTACTAGATGAAAAAGAAGCAGAAGAATTTAGAACAATTAAGTCTCTTGAAGTTCAAATGTATGAATCAGGTGGACCAATGCTTCCAAAGAACCCTAGAAGAGCTAAAGAAATCTTAAATGAATACAATAATACTCATAAAGATAAGAAAATCAAGATTGAAAAAGTAATGTGGGGAAAATAGCGTAACAAAAAGAAAAAGCACTCATTTGAGTGCTTTATTTTTTTAGGCTGTTTGTAAATCTTTTTTCTCTTTCTTTGCTTCCTCTTTAATATCTTGTTTTAGGTTAGAAGACATTTCAGAAGCTTCATTTTCTAACTCTTCTTCAGTAATAATTACATTATCTAATATGTTTTGTAATTTATATTCTTTTAGTAGATATTTCTTAGTTTGAATACCGATTAAAACAGTTAATGTTGAATTGATTACACCTTGAGCTAGTGAATCAATTACTGTGTTAATAGCAGAACCAATTAGAGGAATTCCATCTAAACCTTTACCCATTTTCTTAACTACACCACTAGCCATAGAACCAGTAGCATTACCAAGTCCATAAGCAATAATAGCATCACCTATAACATTACGATAAATCTTAGATAATTGTCTATCATTTGGTCTAAATCCATATAAGAAGATAATATCTTTTATTAAACTTAAATTATATATTACAACAAATAATGTATCAATCTTTTCATTTTGACTAATAGCAGTAGTAACACCAACTTTTAAAGCATGATCTCTAATCATCTTATTACATGATTTATTGATATCTGTTTTATAAGCATCAGTTAGGCTTTCTTTTAATAATTCATCATTATTAGTTTGTCTAGCAACAGCAAGCTTACCAATCTTTTCTTCACTATACCAACTAACATCAGTAGCTTTTTGACTTAAATCAATCATCTTATCAGCGATGTCTTCTCTTAATTTCTTATTATATTTTTTAGCTTGTTTAATATTTTCACTATCAACATTAGTAATAAATGATTTAGTATTTTTAATCTTAAATAGTGGAATTACATATAGTGCTAAATAAATTAATACCGCAACTCCTATTGATATATAACCTGCGATTTTATTTATTTCATATATTTTATAACAAATAGAGAATAAGCAGAATATGATAATTATTCCTATTGCGGCAGCAAATATGAATAAAAATGATTTCGCAGCCTTTTCATTATATGGCTTAGAATATTTCTTTTGATATTCTTCTAAAGTCATTTTTTTATTATCGTTTTTGGCCATAATAATCACCTCACATTATATTTTATCATAAATATAATATTTTCTCAATTAACAAAATTAAAACACATATAAAAAAGTAGCGGATAAACCGCTACTTAAAAGATTATTTATTATTTTTTAGCTTTATCAGAAGTAGTAGAAGCTATTTCCTTAATAGAAGCTACAATGCTTCCTAAATCTTGCATATTTGATGGAATGATTAATTTTGTAGCTTGACCTTTCGATACATCAACTAATGCTTCAAAACTCTTTAAAGCAATTACTGATTCATCAGCACCAGCTTCTTTAATTAACTTAATACCTTCAGCTTTAGCTTTATTGATTTCAATAATAGATTGTGCTTCACCTTGAGCTCTCAAGATTGCGGCTTCTTTTTCAGCATCAGCTCTTAAGATTTGTGATTCTTTTTCACCTTCAGCTTCAAGAATTGCACTTGCTTTATGTGCTTCAGCAAGTAATACTTTTTCACGCTTTTCACGCTCTGCACGCATTTGACGTTCCATGGCTTCACGAATATCTTTTGGTGGGATAATATTTTTAAGCTCAACTCTATTAACCTTAATTCCCCATGGGTCTGTTGCTTCATCAAGAATAGAACGCATTCTAGTATTGATGATATCACGGCTTGTTAAAGTTTCATCTAAGTCTAGTTCACCAATGATATTACGTAAAGTAGTAGCAGTTAAGTTTTCAATAGCACTTACTGGATTTTCAACACCATAGCAATATAATTTTGGGTCAGTAATTTGATAGAAGACAACTGTATCAATTTGCATTGTTACATTATCTTTAGTGATAACTGGTTGTGGATCAAAGTCTTTTACTTGTTCCTTAAGGGAAACAACCATAGCTACTCTATCAATAAATGGAATTAACATATGTAATCCTACACCCCATGTAGCATGATATCCACCTAATCTTTGAATGATATACTTATCAGTTTGTCTAACCATTTTAACATTTACTACTATAAATAGTAGAAGTATAAATGCTATAATACCTACAATTATTAATACAATTCCTAAAGTTCCTAATTCATAAAACATAATATTCATCTCTCCTTTTTATTCATAACTTATGTTATTATTTGTTGCTTTATTTTCTTTGACAATTAGTTTATTTCCTTCAATAGATAGAATTACTACCTTAGCGCCTTTAGTGATATCATCACTTGATATAGCACTCCATTCTTGGCTATCAAGTTTAACTACTCCCCTATTTCCATCGATGATATCCTCTGTTACAATAGCAATTCTACCTATAACGGAATCAACATTTGTCTTAATTTCATTTCTCTTTGTCCATTTTTTAACAAATGGCCTTGCAATAAGAAGTGCAAGGAATGATATGATAACAAATACAACTATTTGTATTGCTGGATCTACCTTGCATATAGCTAATATCATAGAAATTAGTGAACCTACGAAAAACCAAATTGATACAATTTCTGTTGTCGCAAATTCAATTACTAATGTGAATATTACTACAGCTAACCATATCCAAGCATAAATAGAAATTCCTAAAAATGTTTCTACACTAAAAAACATATTACAACTCCTCCTTTAAATTGATTATTACTAAGTGATTATCTTCATCATACCAAGTTGTGAATTTCTTTGGCTCAGTTAATGTAAAACCGCCTAGTTTCTCAATTTTCTTCATGAAATCCTTGTTAGCTATTCTGCCATAACTAGATCTAATTGTGATCTTATATTTATGGGTAGGTGGAATATCGCCACGTTGATCTTGCTCTTTATTAAGTGGCTTTATTACTATTTGCTTTTTATCTGCATCAATCCCAAGCATAACACTATATGCATCTTCAATATTTCTAATAGTATTCTTATTTAGAGTAATATTAGAATCATATAATGTAGCTATTCCGTCTTTGGAATTAGATGTAAACCATTCAATTGCCATATGATCACTATCCTTTCCGAGTATATTATACAATAAAATTATTTTTTATGCAAGAAAAAATTATTAAAAATTATTTTTCTACATTTATGCAAAAATTTTACATTTATTTTTCTTTTTTTAACTATGAAAAAAATATTCTTTATTGTATAATAATAGTAGTGAAACCAATTTAACTTGAAGGAGTGATATTTTATGAAAATGATTATTGGTGAACCAGGTAGCGGAAAGACTAAAGAAATATTAGCTTTAAGCTCAATTAACAATGTACCTATTTTATGTGAATCTGAAGAAAGGGTAACTCGTCTTATCACAAAGGCTCAAGGTTACGGATATAAAATTCCTACACCTATCGTGTATAACCAAATTGATGCTTCAGTTAAGACTGTATATATCGATGATATCGAAAGATTACTTAAGGTTATGTTACCATGTAATGTAGATATTATTACTTATAATGCTGAAGATAAAGCAAACATCAAAAAAACAATTTAATT